>Ga0326513_10003585_pt1 | contig 11234 bp, 5 predicted proteins | sample 2_2465_0518_D_FD_203654 | JGI IMG/M metagenome (GOLD analysis project Ga0326513, IMG submission 203654) | Bovine rumen microbial communities from UC Davis, California, United States - 2_2465_0518 | ecosystem: Host-associated > Mammals > Digestive system > Stomach > Rumen | place: USA: California... | reverse complement strand
TCTCGGCAGCATAGTTGAAAGACTCGGAATTATTCTTACTGGAATTATTAATACCGTCGGGAAGCTGTTTAAGACGAGCGGCGACGGAATTGATGGAATTGTTGGCAAAATCAAGAAGTTTTCTTTTAGAGAATTCTTTAAACCGGTAACGGATTTTCTCCAGGGCGATTCGCCAATCGCAAAGATGCTTCGTACATTGGCGGCGCCTTTTATCGAGTTGTTCGGTGGAAACGGAAGTATCAGTGAGAAAGTAAAGGAGTTTTTCAACAATCTTAAGGGCGGAAGCGACGACGCGACGAGGTCAATTGATAATCTGCAGACCAGTATCGGAGGCCTCAGCGATCTTTTTAACAGCGATACGGTAACGTTAAAAGACAAACTCAGAAACTTCTGGGACGTTTTTAAGAACGTTGTAGCGGAAGAGTATAAGAAAATCAACTGGGATACCGTTCTAAGTGCCGGCAAAATGGGTCTGATCGGTTATCTTATTTACAAGTTTAACGACCTGTTTTTTGGACTGAACAAAGCGGTAAAGGCACTTAATACGAATGGGCCATTGGGTACTTTGCGTCTCTTCGTAACTAATATTACTGCACCATTTACGGCATTGAGCAAGGCTATTTCAAAAGCAGCGGCTGTCCAAAGATTTATTGGCATTGCAGTGGCCATTGGAATTCTTGCAGGTTCCATTTATTTGCTGACGCAGGTTGGAGACACACAGGCATTCTTCAATGCTGTTGTATCAATCGGCGTACTGCTGTTCATGATGTCTAAGATCGCAAAAAATCTGGAAGGTTCTGCACTGTTTTCCAATAATACAAAATCAGTTTCGAAGAACAATCCTATCACAAATACAATTAAAGCGTTTGAGAATTTAAAGAGTGCGTTTTCAGCTGACTTTTCTAATGCTAAGTTAAACATTAATGTCTTTTCAAATGTTGCCCAGATTCTGATTGCTTTTGCAATTGCTGTTGTCGCAATTATTCATGCATTTAATCAGATTCGAGATATTCAGCATCTTGAGGACGTGCAGCCAGCGCTTATCATTCTTGTCGGAATTATGGGCGTACTTACAATTTTTGTAGGGTTGATGGTCAAGGCATCCGAAAGAATGCAGCATGGCATATCTTTAGCATTAACGTTCATAGCATTCGCGGTAACAATCCAAATGATCATTAATACAATGGTAAATCTGGCGAATATATTTTCCGGCTATGATGAAATAGCATATAAGAGATTCGTTGCTGCCATGATAGCTACAATTATGGCATTTATCATGATATTTGGTGTGTTATTTATGCTTACATATATGCCGAATTTCAGCGGCGGAGCGATAACTGGTATTGCAGCAACAATATTGGCACTCGGCATTGTTATTCGTTCCATTGTTAAGACGATTGGCATGGCCTCGAAGATTGAAAATGCTTGGGACGGAATTGCTATTGTTGCTGCCGTTTTACTTGCAATCGTAACGCTTATGACAATTGTGTCAGCTCTCGCAGGATATGGTTTAGCAGTAAGACCGATGGTACAAGTTGCGACATCCATGGTCGTTCTTTCCGTTGCAATCGGCATTCTTGTGCCGGCAGTACTTGCGCTTTCAGCACTTCCCAGAGAAGGTTTGATCGGGGCAAGTATCGCAATTATGGCTATTGCAGCTGCACTTGTTATTCTTGGCGCTGGTCTGGTCGTTATGGTCGGACAGCTTCAGGGAGTCAGCGCAGGAAAAGTCATTGCGGTTATTGCAATTCTTCTGTCTCTGGCTCTCGTGCTTACGATGATGTCTTTTGGCATTACGTCATTTATTACCGGTATGGTCGGTCTTTCGCAACTCCCGTGGGTACAGATGAAAGCTGATTTTCAGGCAATGCATGATGTTCTGGCTCCGGAACTCCCACTGTTCCTTGGTCTTGGACTTGCAGCGTTGGCACTCGGCGTCGGGCTTTTTGGAGCCGCAGCAGCAGGTGGAATCTTCGGGCTTTCGTTTCTGGCAATTGCGGCTGGAATTTATATTGTGGCCGCAGCGCTTCCTATGCTTATTGACGGAATTATTTATGTTATGGACCAGCTTCAGGAAAATGGATGGAAGATTGTCGGATTTATCGGTCTTGTGCTTTCTGCCGTTCTTTTGGTTATGCTCCTGAGAAAAGCCGAGTTTATCAAGGTAATCGCGTCATATGCGGATGGAATTCTTACAGTTTTACAAAATTCTGCATTTTTGAAGAAACTACTCGTTACCATAGGAACAATTCTTATTGCCGCCCTTACTTTTCTGAGAGCAATTACGCCGGAGATGGTTGATAAGGTAATACAAATTCTCGTAACATTTATTAATAGTCTTGCGGAATCGATCCGGAGTAATAAGGAAGGCATCGTCAGTGCATTCTATAATTTGGTAACGGCTCTGTTGGGGCTTTTATGGGAAGCGCTTATTCAAGGCCTTGGCACACTTGGCAAAATCGGAATTAAACTTAAGCAGTGGCTCGGTGATCACGGAATTGGTCAGGGCGTTATAACTGCATATGCACTGGATGCTGATAACATTGATATTATCAGCGACACTGACGGATTTGAAGAAAAAGGCGCTGCTGTTGCAACGGAAGATCGATCAGCATTTGATAATGGCTATTCTTCAGCATTTGAAAATGGCGGAAAGACCCTTGACGATCTTGATCTTGAAGATGCTGCAGACCTCAGCGAAGAAGACATGGACAAATGGCTTGCTGAAATGGGATTTCCGGAAACTGACGATCTCGAAACTGCCGCTACCGAAAGAGGCACTGAGGCAGGTCAAGGCGCACAAGAAGCATATTATACCGGCATGATGAGCGCTCTTGGCGGCGGAGATCTGACCAGTATGTTCGGGGGCGCCGGTGAAAGCGGACTCGGAACAGATGCTACCGGATTGCTTCCCGGAAACTTCGGATTAGGCGAAGGCGGAGGCCTAAGCGGACTTGGCGGAAATGTAGCAAGCTTCCTTACTGGGAATCTCGGCGGAGATGCTGCGTTGACTGCGGCCAGCGAAAGCGGAACCAATGTTATTGGAGGATTCATCGGAAAACTTACCAGCGGACTTACGGATGGGCTTAATATTGAAAGCATGATGAATGGCCTTCGCGGGTTCTTTGGTAATACTATCGGTGGTGAAGAAACCACTACAATGTTCAACGATGGTGGAACGAATCTTGCTACAACAACCGTTACGGCTACCGCAACGGAAATGCAGAGCCAGGTATCTTACGATACACTATTCAATGCCGCACAATTCGACAACAATGCCGTTATGGATGGCTGGAATCAGCAGAGCGATATTAATGCTCCGCTTATGGCCGGGTACCTTGTCAGCGGCCTTGAGTTTTCCATATACAGTGATCCGGTAATAAGCGAGCGTCTTAAAGCAATTGGCGAGCAAATTTACTATCAGGTCGAAAACGGCATGCGTCGTGCAGCCGGAATTGCATCTCCTTCTAAGGCAATGGCACAAAATGGTGCTTATCTGATGGAAGGTCTCATGAACGGCATTACCGACGGAAGCCAGGAAGTTTATGGAACAGCTGATGTCGTAACCGGTTCGCTGTTAAATTCGTTTCAAAATGCAATGGCACAGATGCTGTCCATGATCAATACCGATATGAGTCTGCAGCCGACCATTACTCCGGTTGTTGATATGTCGAATGTCGATTCTGCCATAACTGATATGAATTCGCAGCTTAACGGATACTATGATATGGCCTCTGAAACTGTAGGAAGAATTCGTGTAGCCAATCCAAGAGCGCAGAGGGACAACCCAAGCGCTCCCATAAATAATAACGGATCGGCGGAGCAAGTTTCTGGCGGAGTTGTTGTCAATGTCTATCCGTCTGCCGGAATGAATGAAAAAGCACTGGCAGATAAAGTAGTTTATAAGATAGCAGAAAAAATACAGAGAAGGAGGGTGGCTGCCGGATGATATACTATAACGGCATTTGCAGTAACGACCTCGGTGTCATCGTAGAGCATTATCCGAAGGTCATTTTCCCAGAGAAAAAAATAATTTCTTATGAAGTACCGGGTCGAAACGGAACTGAAATTATCGACACCGGAACGTTTTCGAATTATGAGCAGCAGTATAATGTATTTTTTGACGTGAAGTTTAAAGGGGGGCTAAATGCGGCTATTCCGCAAATAGCCTCCTGGCTTTTAGGAGAAAATGGATATGGCCGATTGGAAGACAGCTATTTTCCTGAGTACTTCAGATACGCTATAGTAAGCAATGGTCATGAATTTTTGAACCATTTTAATGAATATGGGAGAGGAACCCTCACGTTTAACTGTAAGCCGGAACGCTTCTACAAAACCGGAGAGCGCAAAATGGCTGTTTTAAATGGACAGACGATCCATAATCCAAGCGGATTCAAGGCACAACCAATTTATTATTTTACCGGCAATATTAGCAGTATACAGTTGACCTTTACGGAGAATAATGAACCGCGAATTGTTACCATCCCTGCAAATTGCGCCGTGCTTAATACAAAAGAACATACATTTGATGGGGATCTTAATTTCCAGTTTACCGATGATTATGAAAAAATGATGCTTGGAAAAACTACGGAGATTTCTTGGGAGGGACAATTGACATCATTGACTATTGTTCCAAACTGGTGGACGATTTAAAGGAGGATGTATTGTGATACCAATATTATTTGAGCATAATGCACTTCCTGCAAAAAACAACGGTCCCAATAACTCTGACAGTTCCACAATTGATATTGGACATGGAATCGGTGATCTTGTTGATGCTGTGGAATGTGGAGTAAAGTGCGCAGATGACCATAGCTATGAACTGGAACTAACATATCCTTCAACCGGACGATTATTTTCTGAATTAAAAACAAATCGACTAATCGTCGCAAAAGCAAATAATCGAGACAATAATCAGATTTTTCGCATTTATGGTTATGAAAAAGGTGTTGGCGATTTAATCACTGTAAAGGCGCAGCATATTAGCTATGACTTGAACGATGTTATATTCTTTCCGTATTTGGGCACGTACTATCCTAGTCCATATTTGGCAAAAGATGTACATCCCGATTACTATATGCCAGCTATGTTGATGACCGATTTAAAGAATACTGATTACTATCTGACTAGCAATAATCCATTTACTCTAAAGTCTTATACTGGTGCTTCTGAGTTAAATTATCCTCATGGAACGCACCTGAGTATAAACACGCCTGTTGGAGTTCGCGGTGTTTTTCACGATGTTGTTGAGACCTTTGGTGGGATATGTTACTTTGATAATTACACGGTATACTATACGACTTACATCATTCCGACCGGAGCAAAGCAGAATCAAGTAATTATTGAATACGGAAAAGATATTATCGACCTGCAACAGGAAGAAAACATATCTGAGATGGTAACCGGCATTATACCGTTTTTTAAGGGGAAAGACCGCAGCAAAGATGGCGACTCTGAGTGGCACGGACCGGACAGCGTTGTCCTCGGAGATATTCATTATGTTTCCGGAACAATTGACCGACATAAAATTGTTCCAGTTGATGTGAGCAGCAAGTTTTCGAAAAGCAACAGCGTTGATGACGATATCTGGGATGGGGTCAGTCCGCAGCAAGACTGGATTCCATTAAAGCAGTGTGTTGATAAGGTCGGCGAAGATTTAATAAAAAACGGAAAGTACGGTATTCCTGAAGTTAATCTAACGCTAGATTCTACCCAGTTTTCAGGCGACGTTCGTCTGTATGATATTGTTACGGTTCGTTTTTTAAGGCTCGGGATCGACATGAATGCACGAGTAAGCAGCACCACCTATGATGTGCTGAACGAAAGAATAGCCGAAATCGAATTAGGAACGAGCAGAGAACGGCTTCTTAGTGAGCGGTGGGATATGGAATACAGAAAGTACTGGACATAATGGAGGCCTTAGCATGCCTATTATTTATGACAAATGGATTACCATATCAGGGCAGATCTATGACTACAGCACGGGTTCGAACATTACTCAATTTACTATTAATCATAGTCTTTCGGACTTTAATTTTCGTTTTGTTGTAGATACGGCTTCATACCATCCGCCTAAGCCAAGTACAATGTCTTTTTCAAAGGCAAAACTAAAAGGAAAACTTCCAGATGCTACCGAATTTATGATCGAAGATATTGACGTTGTCTATCGAACAGACAGACCATATAAAGCATATGACGGTGCTGGATGCGACGTTGTCACTGTGACCTTTGATCCTCGTTTTATTAGCCAAATAGGAACGAGCGCTTATGTGCTCATTCTCTGCGATTCAATGGACGCGGAAGTAGCAAGTTGGCAGTTTAAAGTTCGGGTGGTTGACGATTCTGGAGAAGCCGTTCGTAAAATTGAAAGAACTATCGATTTATTTCCGCATGGGTATCCATTGGACATCTACTTAAATCAAAATGACTCAAATTTTGTGTTGACGTTTAAGGTTGCCTGTTCAAAAGGAGTATGGACGAAAGATCGTTATCAGTATGGAGACGTATTTGTTCGAACTTATATGCGTGGAGTTCGGCCTGATGGATATAAAATCGATAAAGAGGTAGGATTCACATGCAGCGGAGTAAATACTGACATTACGAACTATGCGATTACTGTCGACGGACGATCTGATTCTGTTGGTGAAATACTAACATCCATTCCCGGAGATTATATCGTTGCGTTTACGCTTCAGAATTCAGTTGTCAGTCCGAAGATTGACTTAAATACAACACAGAGGGTTCGAATTCACGTTGAACCGATACGCTTTCAGGAGGACTTCTAGCACATGATTACTTATACTTTACCGCTTGATATCACGCCTGGAGAGTATCCAACCAGGGTTTATCTCAGTCAGTATGACAGTGCATTTACTCTGATATTTAATCTGTTTACTTCCGAAGGTACATTAACTTTGGGGAGCGGAGTTACGGCCTCTGTACGAGGAATAAAGCGAGACGGAAACGGGTATTCAGCGGCTGCTACCATTAGCGGCACTACCGTGACCGTAGCCGGCGACGTTCAAATGACTGCTATTTCTGGAGAGCAGAATTTTGAAATTGTGCTGACAAAAAACGATAAAGAGCTCAGCACGGCGAACTTTACGATTTTTGTCGAGCCTGCTGCATTGGATAAAGACAGTTTTCCATCCAACTCTAAGATCCGGGAACTGGTCAACGTCATTGATAAAACCGACGATCTTCTGGAGGCTGCCAGCAGCGTTGAGTCCAAACTCGCTGATATGCAGGCGATCAAGACGCAGATTGAGACACTGAAGAGTGATATTCAGACGCTTTATGATAATACCGTTTCGGCTGCTTCAACGGCCGCCGCCGACGCTGCTTCTGCTGCGGTTGAGGATGTCCAAAGTGATATTCAGACGATGGTCGATACGGCGGTAGAGTCTGCACTTCCGTCAATTAACGGAACGACAATGACCGGAGACCACAACGGCGCATACTATGGCCTGGTTGATGCAGTTCAAGGAAAAGGTCTTTCCACTAACGATTACACGAGCGCTGACAAAGCAATTGTTACAAGACTGGACGATTCTACAAAAGTTCTTTCAACAAATGACTACACCGATGCAGATAAGGCTGTTGTGGATAGGCTCAACGATCCTTCAAAGGGTCTTTCGAGCAATGACTTTACCGATGAAAACAAGCAGACACTCGAGAATCTCGATGCTCCGAATCCGTCTGCGATCGTTGCACTGCTGGATATTTTGAAGGCCAAGCAGATTCTAACCAATGATACGTATGACCTGATTAAGGACATGCTTTAACACTAAACCCGGGCAGGAGGAAGAAAAGAATGGATGAGCTATTTCAGTCGGCCTCTGTGGTCGGCGAAAACAGCGAAGATACAACCGAGTGGCTGACTATCGACCACGATTTCAGACGGATTACCATTCCGTCCAAGAAGCAACTGTTGGGCGTTACCAGCGATGAAAATGTCAACATACTTCACTTTCGCTGCCCGCGGTACTGCAACACAATTGATCTTGGCGACTTTGATTTTCGAATCAATTACATGAATGCTGCCGGAGAAGGTGATATTTACCTTACAACCGATAAAGAAGTCGGTGAAGATGAAATTACCTTCTCCTGGACAGTACAGCGTCACGCCTGTCTTTACGTCGGCGATGTGCGCTTTATCGTCTGCGCGAAACTGTTCGACAGCGATACTAATGAACTTATTCGTGAATACAATACGGCAGTTCATTCTCTTCCTGTTGTGCAGGGGCTTGAGACAAGCGATGCGATTCGGGAAGACATTGAAGCCAATACTGATATTATTGAAGAATTCCTTCGTAATGCGCAGGGAATCTTTGCTTTGTCCGCCGATGTTCAGGATCTGAAAGTTCGGGTTACAGACCTTGAGCTTGCAACGATTCGAAAAGTCGACGGAGCATATGTCACCGAAGACGGCTTTTTATATTTGACTTCAAATAATGAAGACGTTGTAGGTCCTCTCGGTCCGTTCTCAGGCGGAGGAGGAGGCGGAGGTGGTGGAAGCACTACCAATGCCAAATTTAGTGCGACAAACTCCAGTGGATGGATGTCCAAGACGATTGCTTCGGACTCCGAATGCTTCGCGTCAATCACCTGGAGCTCAATCGAAGATGAGATTCCGACCGGTCCTGGGCATATCAGCGTAAGCGTAAACAACGCGATTAAGGCAACGCTTCAGGTGGATCAGGGAATTGTTAGGATCGACCTTTCGAAATACTGCAGCGCCGGTCTGAACTCCTGTATCCTGACGCTGACCGATATTTACTCCAATAAAAAGACCTTTGCCTTCTCGATTATGGTCACGTCGATTTCGATCTCTTCTTCCTTCGATACCAGCATTCCTTATACTGGACGGATTGACTTTCCGTATACTCCGGTTGGTTCGCTTCCGAAGACTGTTCATTTTATATTGGACGGAACGGAGATCGGAACGCAGGAAACTTCAGTTACGCAGAGACAGGTAACCTACCAGATTCCGGCGCAGTCTCATGGCGCCCATACGCTCAGAGTATATTTCGACTGCGAGATTAACGGCGAGCAGGTTCGAAGCAATGAGTTATATTTCGAATTTATCTCGATCGAAGAAGGAAACAATACCGTTGTTATTGCGAGTTCCTTTGGCTTGACTGAAGTTCAGCAGTATTCTTCAGTTATTATTCCGTATCGAGTATATGATCCTCTGAATGATCACTGTGATGTTAGTCTGTATGTAAATGATCAATTGATTTCCACGCAGAATGTTGACCGTACCGAACAGCGCTATACTTATCGTGCTCTCGAAGCCGGTGATATTCGGTTTGAAATCAAAGCCGGTACGCAGACCAAGCCGATTTCTTTCCATGTCAATGAGGTTGAGGTAGATGTCGAGGCCGAGACGGAAGATCTCGTGCTATATTTGAATGCTGAAGGTCGATCCAATGGCGAAGAGACCCGAAACGTCTGGAGCTACGAGAATCCGTCAACACATGAGACTATTACGGCTCAGCTTCAGAACTTTAACTGGGTTCTGGATGGCTGGCAGGCGGATGAAGACGGCATTACTGTCATGCGGCTTTCCGACGATGCAAGAATTACGATTCCATACAAAATGTTCGAAACGGACTTCAAAGCAAATGGAAAGACGATTGAGATTGAGTTTGCAACCAGACAGGTGGCGGATTACAGCGCGACGATTCTGAGCTGTATGTCCGGAAACGTTGGCCTGAAGATTACTCCGCAGAGCGTGGAGTTTAGAGGCGCACAGAATAATCTCAGTACCCTTTACAAGGATAATGAGCATGTAAGGCTTTCCATCGTCATCGAAAAGCAGCTGGAGAACCGGCTGATCCTGATGTATATTAATGGAATCATGTCCAGAGCGATTCAGTACGCGTCGGGTGAACGTTTCAGTCAGCTTACTCCGGTGGACATCAGCATTGGTTCGAATGACTGCGGAATTGATATTTACAATATTCGAGTTTATGACAACAGTTTGAACCGTCAGCAGATTCTTGACAACTGGATTGCTGATACTCAAATCGGCGATCTGATGATCCAGCGGTATCAGCATAATCAGGTTTATAACGATGCGGCTGAAATTATCGCTGCGAATCTCCCGTCCAATCTTCCGTATTTTGTTCTAAATGCGAAAGAGCTTCCTCAGTATAAAGGCGATAAGAAGACAATCTCCGGATCGTATGTTGTTCCCGGAGATACGTCCAAGTCCTTTACGTTTGAAGGCTGCCAGATTAACGTGCAGGGTACAAGCTCAGCGATTTACTATCGAAAGAACTATGATCTGCAGTTTAAGGGCGGCTTCATCATGAGCAATGGTGTTGTTTCGAATTACAAGCTGCAGGAAAATTCGATTCCGTTTAACCGCTTTGTTCTGAAAGCGGATGTGGCATCGAGCGAAGGAGCCAACAACACGGAACTCACGATGTTCTATCATGATACTTGCCCGTATCGTACTCCGGCCATGCAGGCAAACGATAAGGTACGATATGGTATCGAGGGATATCCGATCGTGGTATTCTGGTATAATCCGGATGATCAGACGACGACGTTCCTCGGAAAGTATAACTTTAACCTTCCGAAACGTGCCCCGGGGCCTTATGGATATTCCGGCAATATGGAAAGCTGGGAATGGCAACGAAACAACTCCTCGAACGTGAAATTCCAGGATGATGACTTTACGTCCATGTCGTATGATGCTCTGACTCAGACTTCCTATCCGACCTGGTATGACGACTTCGAGGCCAGATTCCCGAGCGACGAATGGAGAGACTATTCAAAGCTCAAGGAATTTCTCAGCTGGGTAAAGTCTACCTGGCGGGATGCGGCAACAAATTCGGCTCTGCCAGCGTCCGTTACTTATATTCTCCCATCTGATGCGACAATCAGTCCATACGCCGCAACCGATGACAGTTTCACAGTTACGGACGAGATGGTTGATGGCGTGGCGACTGGAAGAAAAATCGTTATATTTACAAAAGATACGGCTGCATATCGACTCTCAAAGTTCAGAGCAGAACTGAAAGATTATGTGGAGATCGACAGCGCAGTCTTTTATTATCTATTTACTGAGCTATTCCTGATGATCGACAGCCGTGCAAAGAACATGTTCGTCGGCTTCGATGGCAGTGAAATTTCATAAGGAGGAAAATCAAAATGGCGGATTCAGACCGTAAAATGGATCGCCGGGCAGTATTTGAGCCGTATGATATGGATACTGCGAACGG
>Ga0326513_10003584_pt1 | contig 11236 bp, 8 predicted proteins | sample 2_2465_0518_D_FD_203654 | JGI IMG/M metagenome (GOLD analysis project Ga0326513, IMG submission 203654) | Bovine rumen microbial communities from UC Davis, California, United States - 2_2465_0518 | ecosystem: Host-associated > Mammals > Digestive system > Stomach > Rumen | place: USA: California... | reverse complement strand
ATACGGCGCAGATGATTGCCACCCTCACCCGTCACCAGATCGGCACCGTGGAGCGGGCGCTTAAAATCTTCCTGCAGCTGGGGCTTGTGGAGCAGCTTGCCGACGGGCGTCTCTATATGAGCGACATTGAACTGCTGATCGGGCAGTCCTCCACCGAAGCGGAGCGGAAGCGCGCCGCAAGGCTGGAAAACAAGGCACTTTTGCCGGCGCGGACAAATGGCGGACAAATGTCCGACATTTGTCCACCAGAGATAGAGATAAAGAAAGAGATAGAGATAGAAAAAGAGAGAGAGGGAGAAACGGGACACCCCGCCCCCGCCTATGGCAACTATGGGAATGTGTTTCTGACAGATAGCGAGCTGGAAGCCCTGAAAGCGGAACTGCCGACCAAATGGGATTACTACATCGAGCGGCTTTCCAGCTATATCGCTTCTTCCGGGAAAAAGTACCAGAACCACGCCGCCACTATCCGGCGCTGGGCGGAGGATGACCGGAAGAAAACACCAGGCAAACGGGAGTATTTGTACAAGGAGGGCGAGAGCTTATGAATGAGAACATGAAAACAGCGATAGACGAGATGTTTACCGTCACCCCGGAGCCGGAGGACTACACCGGCGAAAACGGCCTTTTGTACTGCGGGAAGTGCCACACGCCAAAGGAAGCCTACTTCCCGGAGGGAAAGACGCTGATCCACGGCCATGACCGACACCCGGTTTTATGTGCCTGTCAGAAGAAGGAACAGGAGGAACAGCAGGCCGAACAGGAAGAAAGGCGGCACCAGCAGACGGTTGACCGGCTAAAACAGCAGGGCTTTACCGATCCGGCCATGCGGGAATGGACGTTTGCGAGGGACAACGGGCGCTGCCAGCAGATGGAAAACGCCCACTTCTATGTGGATAGCTGGGAAATCGTGAAAACAGAGAACATCGGTTTTCTTCTCTGGGGAGACGTGGGCACCGGCAAGAGCTTTTTCGCCGGATGTATCGCAAACGCCCTGATGGAGAAAGAAATCCCCGTCTGCATGACGAACTTTGCCCGGATCATCAATGACCTGACTTCCAGATTTGAAGGGCGGAACGAGTACCTTGACCGCCTCTGCCGCTATCCCCTGCTGATCCTCGATGACTTCGGGATGGAACGCGATACCGGCTACGGGCTGGAACAGGTCTATAACGTGATCGACAGCCGGTACAGGAGCAAAAAGCCCCTGATCGTAACAACCAATCTGACACTGGATGAACTGAAAAATGCGCCGGACACAGCCAGACAGCGAATTTATGACCGCCTTCTGGAAATGTGTACGCCGCTCTTCTTCTCCGGCGAAAACTTCCGCAGAGCCGGTGCGGCGGAGAAAATGCAGCGCTTCCGGGAGCTGCGGAAAGAAAGGAGTGCCGATGAACGAAAAGAAAGTGAATGATACGGAAAAGAAACGCGAGCCGGATTGCGTGACGGAAGTGCGCTTTGGAAAGAGCGTCCTTGTGGTAAAAGGGTATTTCAAGGAGAACGGCACGAAAACCGCCGAGGATATCATGGCAGACGTGCTGAAAGCCGAGTTTGAAGCGGGGCTTCTTGACGAGGACGAATGAGAACAGAAAAACAGCGGCCATGCCGTGGGAGCATGGCCGCTATGGGGATATGAAACTGGAATTAATCAGCTTCTTGTAACTTTTCGAAGAGTTGGCTACCAATTTTATAAATTCCTTGATAAGGCTGTTCAATATAGTATTTACCACTGTCTTCATACGCAAAGATAGTGCTTGTTCCTGTCTCAAATCGGAAGTCAATCTTTATATAACTTTCCGCTTGCGGGACATCTTGAACGCTTTCCTTCTTAGTTGCTTCAGAGCTGGAAATACCGGTGATTATTTCACTTATCCAATTTTTGTCTGAATGACTTACTGTGTTTTCTCCGACAGTTATATCAACAGATGTAATCTCATCGATTTGAGGTAGCGTAATGGGATCCGCCTTTTTTCCACACGCAACTAAAGTCAATACACAAGTGAGACACAGAAACAGTAAAATAAATTTTTTCATAAGCATATTTCCTCCACAAATTAAACTTTCTTACTCTAAGTTTATAGCGATATACAGCGATATACCAGAATATCTAATTACCCTTTATTGCTTGTCTTTTGGCGTACACAGATACCACTCATTATCGTATAGTACCGCAACTCCTCCTTCAACTCTGGCATAGGGCATTTCCAACTCTCGGTTGAAGTTAGTTTCACCATCTTTTTGGGGGAAGGAATCCTCCACCAAATCAAGATTTATTCTTGAAAACTTTTATATTATACCACAAACCACTAACGCGCTCCTAACTTATGACAACCCGCAGAAGAAAAAACGTCATTATGACGGGCGATAAAGAAGCAAAAAGTATGTACGCCGCCCCCTTCCGTGTGGTATACTTGCTATACGGAATAGCGGGGCTGGCTGTCGGACAAGGAGGAACTAATGTTAAGACAGACCACCCAAATCCCTGTTGCCGCCCTCTATGCGCGGCTGTCCCAAGACGATGAACTGCAAGGAGAATCGAACTCCATTATGAACCAGAGGCGCATCCTCGAAGCCTACTGCCGCGACCATAACATCCTGAACTACCGCTTTTTCGTGGACGACGGATGGAGCGGCGCGAACTTCGACAGGCCGAATTTTCAGGCCATGCTGGAAGGAATCCAAAATGGAGAGATAAAGACGGTCATCACCAAAGACCTTTCCCGTCTGGGGAGAAACTACTTGCAGGTCGGCATGTATACGGAAATGCTCTTTCCGCAGAAGGGCGTCCGCTACATTGCCATCAACGACGGCGTGGACAGTATGCAGGGCGACAACGAACTGACACCCCTGAAAAACCTGTTCAATGAATGGATGGTGAGAGACACGAGCAAAAAGATCAAGGCAGCGTTCCGCAGCAAAGGCATGAGCGGCAAGCCCATCACGAGCCAGCCGGTCTATGGGTATCTCAAAGGCGAGGACGGCGGCTTTGTGATCGACGAGGAGGCCGCGCCGGTGGTACGGCAGATTTTCAGCCTGTGCCTTGCCGGGTACGGCCCGACGCAGATCGCCCGGAAGCTGACGGAACAGAACATCCCGACGCCGGGAACACTCGAATACCGCAGAACAGGCAGCACACGCCGGTATTACCCGGACTATCCCTGCAAGTGGGCGACGAATACCGTCTGCCACATCTTGGAGCGCAAGGAATATCTGGGGCATACGGTGAACTTCAAGACGGAAAGCCCGTCCTACAAGGTCAAGAAAACCGTCTATACGCCGGAAGAAAGCCATGTGATATTTGAGAACACCCATGAGCCGATCCTTGACCTTGACACATGGGAACGGGTACAGGAATTGCGCAAGCAGAGAAAACGCCCCAACCGCTACGGGGAAGTCGGCTTGTTCTCCGGCCTGCTGTTCTGCGCTGACTGCGGCAGCGTGCTTTACCAGCAGCGGTATCAGACGGACAAGCGGAAGCAGGACTGCTATATCTGCGGCAGTTACAAGAAGCGGACAACGAACTGTACGTCTCATTTCATCCGTACCGACCTTCTGGCCGCAGGCGTGACCGAAAACATCCGTAAGATCACCAGCTACGCCGCAAAGCATGAGGCCCGGTTCCGCAAGCTCCTGATTGAGCAGAACGAGGACGGCGGAAAAAAGAAGAACGCCGCAAGGCGCAAGGAGCTGGACGCCGCCGAAAAGCGGATCACGGAGCTTTCCGCCATCTTCAAGCGGCTGTATGAGGACAGCGTAGCCGGACGGATCACGGATGAACGGTTTACGGAGCTGTCCGCCGACTATGAGGCGGAGCAAAAGCAGCTCAAAGACCGCGCCGCCGAGCTGGAAGCGGAGCTTTCCAAAGCACAGGAGGCCACGGCCAACGCAGACCGCTTCTTAAAGGTCATTCACAGGCACATGGGCTTTGAAGAGCTGACCCACACACTTCTTAGAGAATACGTCCAGAAGATCGTCGTCCACGAATGCTATTACGATGAAAACGGCATTCGCAGGCAGGACGTCGAAATCTTCTACAACTTCGTCGGCAAGATAGAATTGCCGGAGTAACGCCCGAACTATCCGGCGCAATGCGCAAGCGCCGGATGGGGACGGCAAAAAATTTTACACTTCTATTACTTCTTTACCTCACACAAGCAAAGTGTCTAGGAGTCCAACGGATTTGGCAATATGGCCGGATCGATGGAACCATACAACGGATTTTTAAAATGCTTCTGTCCGATGTAGACTGATGGGCTCTAAAGGCACACCCAAACGCCAAGAGACAAAAAGTCCCGGGTCCGGAAGATCCTTGCAGATGGAGATAGGCCGGAAGGCTTATAGTCCTGCTCAGAAGCTTTTCAAGGAGCCCAAGAGACACCGTTTACCATCCGAGTGAAGGGACATGCTGAAGGCCGGGATTACAAATCCCGGCCTGAATTGCCCATTGTTTGAGGATTCCGTCATAAAGACGGAATCCGAGTTGGGGCATTGCCGTCCCGAAACAAGGATGGTAAACGCCTCGTGTCTCTTATGGCGATTGAACAGTTTCTGAACAGGGATATAACCTGAAGGCCTCCCCCGACTTTCTGAACAGGGCTATAACCTGCAGGCCCCTCAGAATTATTACAGACACCCGAATTCGATCATCGCCTCTCTGAGCAGCTCCTTGTGCTCCGGTTCCATCTCTGTCAGGGGAAGTCTGGGTGCACCCACGTTGAAGCCCTGCATGTTGAGCGCTGCTTTGACGGGGATCGGGTTGACCTCGCAGAAAAGCGCGTTCACAAGGTCCAGTGCCTTGTGCTGCAGCTTGCGGGCCAGGTCATAGCGGTTCATCATGCAGTACTGCACGATGTTGTGGGTCTCCTTGGGAGCCACGTTGGAGAGCACGGAGATAACGCCGATGCCGCCCAGCGCGCAGATCGGGACGATCTGATCATCATTTCCCGAATAGATGTCGATGATGCCTTCGCCGAGCGTTGCCAGCTTGCCTACCTGGCTGATGTTGCCGGAGGCTTCCTTGATCGCTACGATGTTGTCAACTTCCTTGGCCAGGCGGACTGCCGTCTCGGGAAGGATGTTGGAGCCTGTTCTGGAAGGAACATTGTAAAGGATGCAGGGAATGTCGATCGCGCCGGCGATCGCGGAGAAGTGCTGCACCAGGCCGTTCTGCGTCGCCTTGTTGTAGTAAGGCGCCACAAGGAGGCAGCCGTCCGCGCCGCGCTTCTGTGCTTCCTTGGACATCATGATCGCGTGGGCTGTATTGTTGGAGCCTGTGCCTGCGATCACAGGGATCTTTCCCCGCGTCCTCTCGACTGTGAAGCGGATCGCCTCCAGATGCTCGTCATCCTCCAGGGTCGGCGCTTCACCGGTGGTCCCGCAGATGATGATCGCGTCTGTGTGATTGGCGATCTGATCGTCGATCAGCGCGCCCAGCGCCTTATAATTGATCTCTCCGTTGTCTCCCATGGGCGTAACCATAGCGACGCCCGCGCCTCTGAAAATAGCCATTTTGAATCTCCTTTATTTACAAATCCTTTTTCTTACTGCTTAGTCAAAATATACATTCCGTTACATTCCGTGTCCCAGGAACACGAGATAGATCAGGTAGTAAATGCCCGACACAAGGTGCAGCGCCAGAACGATTGTCGCGAGGACGAAGCCGAAGCCCCTCTTGTTTCCCGTCATCTGCTCGCTGAAGTAGAGCTTAAGATAGCTTCTGATCGCGGCGTACCAGACCAGATATACTGCCAGCATGTAGCCCCATGTGAAGTTGCCGTGGTAGGTTCTCTCACCCTTTTCCGCCAGGAAGAGTCTCCAGATGGTTCCCCAGAAGAGCATGAGCCAGCCCAGGGCGTCTCCCCACGTCAGGCTCTTGCGGATCGCCGCAAGGAGCAGCATGAGCAGCGGAAATGCCAGGAGGAGCAGCATAGAGATCGCAATAGAAGGCGTTCTCGCTCCCGCCACGACAAAGGGCGCGATCATGATCCCGCCGGAACTGGCGTGTCCGGTGTTGCCGAAAAACGCGATGACGAACTGGAGGATCATGACGGCGAGGGAGGGCAGGCACATCAGCATGAGCTGAACGGCTGTCTTAAAGTTCTTACCCTTGTACATGATCAGCCAAAGTATCATCAGCGTGAAGATCGCCGGATAAAATACCTGGACGAAACTCGGCTTCGCGATGCAGGACAGGATCAGAAGAAATCCTGTTGCTACGGCCTTGCCGGCCGGTATACTGTTCTCAAAGTCCTCTTTCCGGGCCTTAATGACCATGGAAGAGACGAGCACAAAGACGAGCAGCGCGATCGGCCTTACGGCGATCGTCGTTGGATTGTGCCAGATGTTCGGCGTGCCCTGCCCAAGAAAAGGCTCTTTGTTGAAAAACGGCACATAAACTGCGCTGACAAGATGAAGCACCAGGTCCAGGCCGGCGATCTCATAGGCTTCAAGGCCGGCGACCGTACCGCGGATCGTCACAAAGCCGATGATGTAGGTCAGCACGATCAGAAGACCCGATACGATCCCTGCCGCGATCTCCACTCTGCAGCCCAGAAGCTTTACTGCGCCGTAAGTGAGCAGATGCCACAGGGGCTCCGGATGCGCTTTAAAAAGACCGACGGGATCTCCGGGCGTAAGGCTCAGGGCGATCTCCTCATGGGGGGCGTAATCGATTCCAACCAGTGCAGTGAGAAATCCGCAGGTAAAGAGGATCATGATGCTCATTGCGATCACGATCCAGCCGGTTCCGCTGATCTTTCTCTTATCTGTTTTTTCCATATATGTCCTCCTGCGTCAGCAGTGTTCAACTGCATTCTGCTTTCATTATACCCTTTTTTTATTTCCTTGACAGAGCATCCGGCACAATATTTTCGCCTTTTACATGCCAATGCTGTTGTATAATAACAGTAACTCTTGATCATCCGGCACGGAGGTATTTTGTAATGTCTTATAATTCATCAGTCGACCGCGTTCCCACATCTGCCCGCAAGCGCATACAGCCCGCGGCTGTGCTGTTTTGGCTCCTGATCATCCTTGCGCCCTTCATCAGCTCTGCTCTTCTGCAACTGCTCACAGGGACCTCCGCCCTGCGCCTGGACGCCTGGAACACCACCTGGAACGATGAAGTGGGCTATTACCGCGTGATCCGGCTCCTCCGGTACGAATTCTACCCGCAGGGCATGTACGGCTTCAACGAGGACGCTCCGGCGCATCTCGCATACGGGCCCTACAACATCTTCACTTATCTGCCCTATTTTGTCCTCTCCTTCTTTACGGGAGTTGAGAGCCACAATTTCATCTATTACTGCAATGCGATCCTTGCCGTCCTGGCCTGCCTCTCCTACGTGGTATTAGTGCGCCCGGAGGCAAAGCAGGGCTTTTACACGCTGCTGTTCATGGTCTCCTACCTGGTGGCGGGCCGCTATATCTGGTCCGGCATGAGCGAGAGCAGCTACAACTTCTTCCTGATCTTCTTTACGGCGCTGGTCCTCTGGTTTGTCAAAAAACCGTCAGCCCCCGCTTCCTCCCAAAAAGCGGCGCTCTTTGTGATGATCCTGGCCGTTTTCTTCTGGAATACGATGCGGCCCTACTATTTTCCGCTGCTCCTGATCCCGGTTTACCTGATCTTCCGCAAGAAGAGCAGGCTGTCAGGGGGCGCAAAGGCTTTCTTCTTTGTATTCACCATCGTCGCAGCTGCGGCCTCACTGGGCCTTTTCTTCTTCTTCACAGGTTATAACGTCGCGCGCTATTTCTTTGACAGCACGCAGACAGAGACTCTTAAGCAGCTCCTCAGCAGCGGATCTCCCGTGATCATGTTCCAAGAGATCCTTCGCGCCAACATTGACGCCCTCAAGGATATCAAGGGCTATCTGGAAAACAGCCGGTGGGCGGGGGGCATCCCCCTTCTCTATTTTGCCCAGTCGCTGCTCCTCCTGCTCATCCTGATCCGCTCTCTCTTTGAAAGGAACAAAAAGATGGACGGCCGCTGCGCGGTGATCTTCTTCATGCTGATGGCGGGCGCCGCGATCTATGAGGCCAATGTCGTCCTCTACAGCCCGGTGCAGCTACACCGCATGATGCTGGCGGTCACCCTCGCCTACGGCCTCATGATCATTGAGCTCGGAAGCACCCCTTCCCGCGTCGCCGGGGAGCTGGCCCTCCTTGCGGTCATGATCTTCTTCGTACTCCGGGCTCCGGAAAACTTCCGCCTGCCGCAGACCGACGTCCGCACGCTGTCCGCGCAGGACGAACAGGCCCTGGAGATCGAGTTCCGCGGGATCCTTCCCCTCGAAGACGATCCCTGGGACAACACGATCGCAAAGCTGCCCGAATCCGATAACCTCCAGTGGGAGTATATGCTTCCCACTTACACCTCGCTGAACGTCTGCCAGACCCCTGTTCTGGAGAAGCTTCTGACTGACGGCACAGTCCGCAGCAAGTTCGTCCTGCTCTCCGACGGATCGAATCTGAACGAGCTCTGCGTCAAGCAGAAATACCGCGTCGTGTGGCAGGGATACGGCCGGACAATGTACCAGACAAGGGATTGAGAATAAGGCCGGCTATGCACCAGACAAGGGATTGAGAATAAGGCCGGCTATGCACCAGACAAGGGATTGAGAATCCGGGCGGCAATCCCTATAATTAAGTATAGGGACTGTTTTACCGGCTCCTGAAAGGTATTACCGATGAAATTCAACAAAAACAATCTCAACACCCCCTGGGTAGCATATACGATCGCGACATGCTCCGCGGTAGTCCTCTTCTCGATCCTCACCCATCTGGATGTGATCGGGCGGGGTCTCTATGGCCTTTGGGACTTTGTCTCTCCCATCGCTCTCGCCGCGATCATAGCCTACGTGCTCAACCCTCTGGTGCATTTTTTTGAAGATCATATCTTTTACAAGATTCGTACGGATAAGGTCCGCAACAGCCTGTCCATTCTGGGCGCGATCCTCACTTTCCTCATTTTGATCCTGATCCTGCTGGTCTCCCTGATCCCGCAGGTCATAAGCGGCATCATGCAGTTCGTGAGCAACTTTGAGTCCTACTCCAACTCCATGGAAAATCTTCTGGACCAGCTCAGCGCGTACGCCGCGCAGCTGAATCTGGATATTTCCGGTATTGTCAGCTCCGGCGGCAACCTCCTCGACACCATCAGTTCCTTCCTTCCCAAGAGCGTGAACAGTGTTGTCAACACCTCCATCAACCTGACCAAGGGGATCTTTGAGGCCGTGATCTCCTTTATCCTGGCCGTCTATTTCCTGAGCGCCAAAAACCACATTAAAGCCGGCTTCAAATTCCTTCTGGAGGCAATGCTCTCGCCCAACATCTATCCTGAAGCGATCGACTTCCTCAGAAACTGCCACAATATCCTGATCCGCTATATCGTCTTTGATATCCTGGACGGCATCATCATCGGCGTCTCCAACGGCATCTTCATGGCCGCCGCCGGCATGCCCTACGTGGTCCTTCTGTCCGCTATGGTAGGCGTCGCCAACCTGGCGCCGACCTTCGGTCCCTTCATCGGCGGCGCGGTCGGAGCTCTGATCCTCCTGCTCGTCAACCCCTGGTACGCTCTGTGGTTCCTCCTCTTCACGCTGATCCTGCAGACTGTCGACGGCTACATTCTCAAGCCCAAGCTCTTTGGCGACTCCCTCGGCGTTCCCGCTGTCTGGGTCCTGGTCTCCATCATCTTCTTTGGCAGACTCTTCGGCGTATCGGGCGTCCTGATCTCGATCCCGCTTGCGGCCATCGTCAACTACATCTACCAGTCCTACATTCTCCGCCGCCTGCAGAAGCGCCGCGAGAGCAATGAGATGCAGAGGAGCATGCTCAAGGCGAAGGAGAATAATCAAAAGAAGCCTTTATAAGGCTTTGAAAACCTTCGTGCGGGAGGCATATCCACTACAAAAAAGTCGTTCTCTTCGTGGGGATTCACACAGATCCCTGCTTTCGCTTCGGAGGGAACCGCATATCGGAAACTCGAGGCCCGGTCTTTATGACCGGGCCTCTCAAACATGCCGGCTTTCGGTCGGCAGGAGCTGCCTCCCTCATTCCCTCCTGCGCTCGGCAGGAATCTGGTTCATCCAGCCACTCTGAGAAAGACTTTGTTTTCCGGGATATGCCATCCCTTACTTACGTTTTCGAAGGCTGTAGGCGGAGAGGTGACGCCGGGAAGGCTGTGCGGTAGGCCCTGGAGAAGATTTCTTGGGATCAGGCCTATCGGCACAAGCATGCGATAGGCCCTGGAGAAGATTTCTTGTACTTAGGCCTATGAAAAGCGCGGGCTATGCCCCCTCCACAAATCAATGTGAAGGAAATGCATAGCCCGCGCTTTAACAATCTTATCGCAACGGTCCCGCGCTACAATTCTTATTTCTCCTGCGCCAGCTTGTAATAGTAATATGCCCCGACCTGGTTTGCCTCGCTGCCGTACTTGCACAGGACAAGCTCCGTCTTGGGCAGGGCCGGATCGAAATAGGGGCTCGGATTGTCATAGATGTCATCGAGGCATTCTTTGATCGTCTGCAGGAGGATCGGCTGCCTGCTGATCCCGCCGCCGATCGCCACTTTTTCCAGATCCAAAAGGATCGTCAGGTTTGCGATCTGCATGGCGACCTGCTTGCAGAATTTGCGCAGAACCTGCATGGAAACTTTGTCGCCGGCGTTCACTTTTTCGAAGAACTGCCTTCCGTCGAGAAGAGGATCCCAACAGAATGCCGTATATCTGCGGTTGAGGTCGAGAAGCCCGGTGGTGCTGCAGACTATGCCTGCTGTCGACTCCGGATCATCCCAGTCTGTGTTTGCGACGCGGACGAAGCTGTATTCGCCGGCCGTAAAGTGCTGTCCGTTAAGGATCTCGCCGTTGATGATCAGGCCGCCTCCGACACCGGTGCCGATGATATAGACACTCGCATTTCTGCAGCCCTTGAGGGCTCCGTCGCGAAGCTCCGCCAGTGCCGCGCATTTGCCGTCGTTGGCCATGTGAACCGGCACGCCAAGTCTCTCCGAAAGAGGTCCTGCGACTTTCTTCCCGTGATTGTAACGAAGGGCTCCTCCGCCGCGGCAGATCCCGTTCTCGCTGTCGATGAAGCCGGGAAGGCTCATGGCGATACCCTCCACTTCGCCCTTGTGAGGCTCGAAGATGCCGGACAGCACGTCGAAGAATTCCTCCTGGCTGCTCATCGGGGTCGGCACACTTCCGCTCTCCCTTCTCTCGAGTGATTCGTCCATC
>Ga0326513_10003583_pt1 | contig 11236 bp, 6 predicted proteins | sample 2_2465_0518_D_FD_203654 | JGI IMG/M metagenome (GOLD analysis project Ga0326513, IMG submission 203654) | Bovine rumen microbial communities from UC Davis, California, United States - 2_2465_0518 | ecosystem: Host-associated > Mammals > Digestive system > Stomach > Rumen | place: USA: California... | reverse complement strand
CACTTAATTGATGTCCCGTTACAAACTAGCCTTTATATAGGTACTTTGCCCTATATGGTAAGTTATAATTTTTAGTTTCTACATAGGACTAAGTTACATAAAACATTTTACTATTAAACGGGCGAACACTGTTCGCCCCTACACCTGAACTCATAATGCTTGTTACATTTAATAGTTAGAAATAAAGGAAAGTTTCAGATAATATGGAATTGTAAATGAATTTACAATTCCAACCACTCCTTCCGTCTTTGCATACGCAAAGCCACCTCCCTCAGCGAGGGAGGCAACAAGGTCTGTATAATTTCTTTTTTTGTGTACAAACTTACAAATTTGTACATATTGTGTTTGGCTTCCTCAGACGAGGAAGCTGTCATTCGTGAATTGCAGAGCAATTCACCTTTTAAAGAATGACTGAAGGAGGGAAAAACTATAAATAAGATGTATTAATCGGTTACTATCTAATTAACCTACACTACATAAACATCCCCACAAACCCAAATTTACAGAACCGATTTTCCGTTACCCACAAACAAAATTAAAAAAACTCTGGCAAAAGAAAAACCACCGGCAAGGCCGGTGGTTAAAAATGCAAAATAAAAGCAAATATTAATTACTGAATATTGTCATTGTTTTTCTTCTTAAATTCGGTTAAAGGTCTAACCTTACCGTCAGGAGTTTCAACATCAATATTTTCAAGTCTTTGCTTAAAGCCTTCTCTGAATTTGTCAAGGTACTGTTGTCTAAGCTCAATCTGTTCTTCTGCTTCTTCCTTAGTTAAACCGGCAGATTTTTTCTTCTTAGCAAGTTCATTTATTCTCTTAATTAGTTCGTCCATAATTTACCTCCTAATTGTTTTTTAAGATTAATTGTGCTAATATTATACTATAGTTTAAAGGAGAATTCAAATGGCTGATATAAGTTTACTTTACCCAAAAGGTAAGGAAGTTTCTACAATGACTTTAACCGAGGAATCTATAAACGACCTTTCTGTTGATTACATTGTTGAAAGCCTTACCAAAGATATATACGAAAAAAACAGTATCAAAAAAATTTTAACAAACCTAACTTGTGATATTGATGTTATCAACTATAGAGCAGATGTTTTTGAGGATATTCTTAATTTCCCTGAACTGAGAGATGGTTTAGTGGAACTTTTGAAAAAGTTAGAGGATTTACGAGAACTTGAAAAGTTCAACAAAGACGGTGATGCATCATCCTTGTGGCAACTTATTAACAGACTTAGAGAAATTGACGGTTATGTGCTATGTATCACAATGCTAAAGAATATTCTAAACACTATTCCTATTAAGTCACAAGGTCTACTTGACCTTAAACAGACTATTGAGGATATTTACAACAACGGTGGTTTTGATATTCTGAAAAAGGATATTGATGAAACAATGGCAAAAGCTCAGAACCTCAAGTCGGTTACTATTGGTGTTAACCTTGACAGTGTGTTAAAGCCTAAGAATGCCGGTGTTATCTCTCTAAATAATTTTGAGATTACTAACAGTGGTATCCTAAAGAACTTTATGGGTTTTACCGGTTCAAAGGAAGAATTGAACAGTGATGAAAAAGTACTTTCAAGTCACAAACTTCATCCGGCAAATCCCAGCTTAACTAGGATGAAATTCGGTTCTGCTCAACAAGGTGCAAATACTAATGTACATATTGATACATCAGGTTCTGCTACAGGTGATGACCCATTATCTCAAAGTCTAAAGAAGGTTGTTACCGATATTCTTAAGAGAATGGTAAAAAGTATCAAGGCAACACTTCAAAAGTATGTTAATATTTCAGGTTACTCATTAGTGGGCTTAATGCCTGAGATTATCTTTTACATTCGTTTTGCCGAACTTGTTGACAAGATGAAAGAAAAGAATTTACCTGTGTGTAAACCACTTGCAGTTCCTGATGACAGAGTGGCTTACGGTGAAGATATTTATAATATAAAACTTGCAATTAAGCGAACTAAGGGTGAAGAATTTGACATTATCGGTAATGACATTACCTTTGATGATGAGCAAAGAATTTATGTTATGACAGGCCCAAACAGAGGTGGCAAAACTACATTTACCCAAGCAGTAGGTCATTGTTTCTTACTGGCACAAGCCGGTATTTATGTACCTGCAACAAAGTTCAACTACAGTCCTGTTGACAACATTTACACTCATTTTCCTGCTGATGAAAACGATACTGTTGACCTAGGCAGATTAGGAGAAGAAAGCAAAAGGCTTTCTGATATTTTTAAGGTTGCAACCGATAAGTCATTACTTCTGCTTAACGAAAGTTTGGCTACAACAAATGTTGCTGAGGGTGTGTTTATTGCTAAGGATGTTATTAAGGCAATGGCTTACCTAGGTGTTCGTTCAGTATTTAACACACATATGCATGAACTTGCCCATCACCTTGATGAATACAACAGTGATGATAGTTATAGGAGTAAAGTCCAAAGCCTTGTTACCGGTATGAAAGACGGTCACAGAAGTTTTAAGTGTGAGATTGCACCACCACAGGGTGTTTCTTATGCTAAAGATATTGCAGAGAAATACGGCGTAACCTACGACCAAATTAAAAAGAATATAGACAATAGATAAAAATAATGGATTGATAGTTTTAGTTCTATCAATCCATTTTCTTATGCTTTTATTCTGTTTTGGTTTTCAAGCAATGCAACAATTACAATAAACAGGGGAGTGGTGATAGGCTGGTCAATATTGACAATTGCTTGGATACTGTAAGAAATAACACTTGCCACAAGGACAACACAATATTTATTGCTTAAACTTCTCTTAATTCCTCGTATAAGGGCAGAAACCACAAAAGTAATGTAAGACAACACACCCATTATTCCAACTGTTACAAGGTAATTTAGGTAGATATTATGGGCAGCATTGGTTGTTTCATTCTTGAAAGCCATCAGCTCATCATTGTACCCCATATCAGTCATAATCTGACCAAAGGTATCACAACCTGTACCGAATAGCTTTTGAATAATATTTACATTTAGGAAAATGTAAATGCCTCTTATCCACATAAAGCCTCTGTGAGTACCCCAACTGTCGTTAAATCTAAAGTACTTCATAGCACCTCTTAAGGATGTTTTTGTGTCAATAAAGGTAAAGTAGCAAAATGCAAATACCCCTAAAGCAAACAGTAATATTGTTAGGAAAATAAGTGATAGGGTAATGACCTTTGGTGTCTTTGTAATGCCTTTTTCTTCACTAAAAATATTTAAGAAAATTCCTAAAACAAGGGTAATTCCTATTACAACATAGGTGTTGCCATAGACTAAAGTACTTTCTATTGCACTAAATCCCATACTGTAGTCATCCATAATATAAGAGAAATATCTGATAACTTTACACCCTATAAGCATTAGTGAAGTGATAATCAGTAGGTTTGAAAAGTCCTTTAAATTTCTAATAAAGAATATATAGCAAAATACAAACAGTCCCAATGTACCTAAGATACTGCCATCACTGTTGCAACAAACTATACCACCAAAGGTGATTACAGTAGATACACCGTAAATTATCTTTTGATAATATTTCTTTGAAAGAATAAATAGTACCATACAAAGTGGCATTACAATAGTTAAATAAGCTGAAAAAATATTTCTGTTGCCTATTGTAGAAATGAACTTTGTGTATTGACTTGAACTCATACCGTTGTATAAATTCAGTGGGTCCCAGTAGAACTGTTGCAAAATTCCTATAAATGCTACGACTGATGAAACAACTGCCATAACTATAGGAACAACTTTGTTTTCTCTGTATGTTCTGGAAATTATAAAATAAATAACAAAGTAAGCAAAGATAAGTATAAGCCCATTGTTCCTACCTAATGCACCGGTAAGACTGTCAAATTTATAGTCAGAAATAAGTGTGCTTATAATAGCAGAAATGAAAAATCCTATCATTCCGTAATCGGTAAAGGAAAATTTATTTTTCTTGTTTTCTATTTTATTTTCTTTTTCTCTTTTATTGTAATGAACAAGAAAAACATTACCCATTACAATAACAAGTAAACCGGCTAAAACATAAAAGGCATATAGCTTGTCATGTCTTATGAAATAATATCTATCTGACAAATATAAGGGGAAAATTGAAAACATCAATGTGACAAAGATTATAGCAACATTCCCCATAGAGTGAGATAGAGTTTTTTTATTCTCTTTATCCATATTTTATACCAAAAAAGAGGTTATCACTTAGGTGAGAACCTCTTTGCTTTTATCAGTCTTCTAATTTGTTTAGTACCTTTAGAATTGAACAAGCCTCATCATCTGTTAGACGATTACACTCATATCTTTCATCTCTAAGCATAATCAGCAGTTCTTGAATTAAGTAACGGAAGCCTGTACCTTCAAAGTTAAATGACCTTCTGTCAACCTTTTTGCAACCATTCTTAATAACCTTAAAGTAACCTGTGTTCCACCAGTCATCCTCAAGAACAATTCTGCCCTTAGTACCGATAACAGTTAGGTGGTTGTGTAAATCAATGTTCTTACCTATTTCAATTCTTGCAACTGCATCTTCATATCTAAAGAACATTGAACAGTATTCTTCACCATCTTCGTTACCCGGAATTAGATTCTTTGAAATGTACTTAGCCTCAGTACCAAGTAGCTTTGTTACAGCAGTAATAGCAAGTACAGACATATCTTCAAGAGTCTTTTCGTATTCAAAGAAATCGTTACTCATACCAATATCAATGCTTAACACCTTGCCAACTTCGTTACTGTCGGCAATCCATAGAAATTGAGAGAAAGCTCTTAGGTAAACCATAACAATGTTTTCCATAAGGATAACATTCTTTTCTCTTGCAAGTTTGTTTAGTTCCTGACACTTTTCATTATCAAGTGAGAAAGGAAATTCACAAATAACATGAACACCTTTTTCAATACATTGCTTAATGTAGTTGTATCGCTTTTCTAAGTCGCACTTAATATATACAATACTAAGGTCCTGACAGAACTTTTCAAAGCAGTTGCCATAAGAATTTAGTTCATACTTATTACAGAATTCCTCAGCTACATCAATATCTTCACTAAATACTCTTTCAATGTGAATACCGGAAACATACTTAGTTTCGCTAACAACACCTAGGTCATCAGCATTGTCGGTAATAACACCAAAGTTTCTGATTGCACTGCTTTTTTCTCTAATCTGAGTGGAAGAAATATTCTTTGTTCTTTCTAGGTAAACAACATTGCAGTACTGCTTTAGGTGGTCGAACTTGCCAATCCAGTCACTACCAACAACAAGTGTATCAATATCATACTGAATAATATCTCTAGTCTTTTGACCTAAATATTCTTCAACAATAATTTCATCAACTAAACCTGTTTTCTTAACATTTTCAATTCTTGTAAGAAGTGAATCGTGAACAGAAAGTTTACCTCTCTCAATATCATAACTTTCGGAGGTTACACCAACAATCAGATAATCTCCGTATGCCTTTGCTCTTTTAATAATATTATAATGACCTTGATGGAACAAATCGAATGTTCCGTAAGTAATAACCTTTTTCATATTTTCTCCTAATCTATTGACTTAATAAGCCAAAATCTCCTCCATAAGTTCTTTATCAATATATGGTTTTTGGTTGTACATTTCTTCACCAAAATAAGTCTTTGGATAAGCCTTTGACTTAATGTCAAGGTGTACTTCAATTAAGTTTGGCTTTGTTTTGTCAATAGTTTTTAGTGTATCTTCAAGTTCCTCAATACTGTTAACGCTATAGGAATTGATACCATAAGCCTCACCGATATTCTTGAATACAGGTGCATCATAGCCACCCTCAGCAGTAGAACCAAAGTGGTTTCCATCAAAGAAATCATCTTGTTGTTGCTGAATAAGACCAAGACTTTCATTGTTTAGCACAATAGAAGTAACAGGCAAGTTCTCTCTCTTAACCCATTGTAGTTCTTGAATATTCATCTGGAAAGCACCGTCACCACAAACTGCAACAGTAGGCTTTTTGTTTAGGTAATAAGCACCGATAGCAGCAGGAAGTGCAAATCCCATTGCACCATGGCCACCTGAGAACAGTAACCTTTGGTTATCTGTAATCTTAAAGGATTGTCCCATCCAAACCTGATGTTGTCCAACATCACAACAAACAACAGTATCATCTGTTGCATAGTTTGAAATAAGGTCAATAAACTTATTAGGTTCTCTTTCTTTACTGTGATTGTCAAAGTCAACAAGTGGTTCTTTAACTTTCTTACAGGTTTCTACCCAAGAAGTTTTGTTAACCTTCTTGTCCTTAAGAACCTTTAGCATAGCTTTTACTAATTTTTCACAGTCACAACAGTAGTGAGTTTCATCACTGTGAACTTTTCTTAGCAATTCGTTTCTGTCTATATCAACTCTGATAATTTTTGCATTCTTAGCAAAGTTCTCACTTTTGCCACCGGTCTGTCTTTTACAGAAAGAACAAGCTAAGGAAACAATAAGGTCTGACTTTTTATATGCAAGAATGTTTGCATATCTGTGACCGTAAGCAGCACCGATATAACCAAAGTTAAGTTCATCATCAACTTTAAGAAGGTGTCTGCCAAGTAGGGAAGTGATAACAGGAATGTTAAGTTCTTTAACTAATTTAAGAACATCCTTGTGGAAGTCACTTCCTTTTACAATACCGTTGCCAAGTAGTAGCATTGGCTTTTCAGCCTTGATAATTTCATCAATAATTTGAGTTGCCACCATTTCGTAATTAATAATTACTTTGTCCTTTGGTGGGGTAAATGACTTTGCCTTTTCTAAGTCCAAATCTTCTCTCTGTACATTCATAGGAATGTCCAGAACAACAGGACCTTTTCTGCCTTCGTTAGCAATGTAAAAAGCCTTTTCAAGTTCATACTTTAGGTCCTCAACCTTGCTAATATGAGTTGCATACTTTGTAATTGGCTTAACCATATTTACAACATCAGTTTCTTGGAAACCTTGTTGTCTTAGCTCTGAGATACCGGTATATTCATACTCATTTAGCTGACCGGTAAAGAACACCACCGGTGCACTGTCATAGTAAGCATCGGCAATACCGTTCATTAGGTTAATTGCTCCCGGTCCTGATGTTGAATAAGCTACAGCAGTTTTGCCACTAGCCTTTGCAAGTCCGACTGCTGCAAAAGCAGCACCTTGTTCGTTGTAACACATATGGTTTTCTATTCCATCAGCTTTACAAACAGAATCAACAAAGTGAGCAATCATTGTACCTTGATAACCGAATATATCTTTAATACCTTGTTCCTTTAAGTAAGAAACAATAAAATCACTTGCTTTCATAATTCACCTTTAAAATAAAATTATTTATAAGATTATTTAAACATATATAAATTTAGTATATCATCATTATATAATTAAGTCAATTGTTAACATATGTATAAATATAGATAAAATCTATATTAAACAAGAAAAAAGCGACTATTCATAAGAATAATCGCTTTTGTAATGGTTTTATTAGGTTTTAATTATGCCCAAGTACCTGAGAATAGGTTACCTGAACCCCAACCTGTAGCCTTGTAAGTTGTGCCACCACTAACCTTTAGGTTTTCTGACTGATTCCAACGGTTATCCCAGTTGTTTTCAGTTGTTGCACCGTTCATTCTGCAAATGATTAGGTTTTCGTAACCTGAAGGAACTGATAGAGTATTGTCTTTAATATCTACCCAAACACTACCTGTGTCGTTCCATAGGTAAGCAGCCCATCTTTCTGTGCCGGTAGCAATTGCAGACATATCAATCTTGATTGTGTTGCCACTTGGAGCAGTTGTTGCAGTTGTAGCTGTAGTTGGCTTTGTAGTTGTTGTTACTGTAGTTGGCTTTGTTGTAGCTGTTGTAGGAGCAGTAGGGTCACTGTAAGAGAATGTTTTACCTGCAGGGAATGTATCAAGCATCTTGATACCATACTTCTGAATAAGTGTTGCATCCTTAACATCAATATTGCCGTCACCGTTTACATCAGCAGCCTTCTTCTGAATGTCTGTGAATGTAACCTTGCTAACAATATATTTTGTTACTTCAACTGCATCCTTAACATTGATTTGCTTATCAAAGTTTAGGTCACCGTATAGGTAAGTTGCACTTGGAACAGTTGTTGCAGTTGTAGGATTTGTCTTTGAAGTAGTTGTAGTTGGTTTTGTTGTAGTAGTTGTCTGCTGATTATATTCTTCCCACTTGTGGTTAGCAGAGAACTTCATTGAAGAACCTGAAAGTTCAAGACCCGGTTCCATATCTGCCGGATAACGGTTTGTTGTAGCAGTTGAGTTTTCTGCAAAGATAACTGAACCGTTAGCAAATTCATCAGGAACTTCTACTACATAGTAGCCTGTGCTACTGTCCTTAGTCATCTGTTTACCAGGCCATTTTGCAACTGAATCTGTATCGTTGTAAATGTAAGCATATACACTTGACCAGTTGTATGATGAGTTATCGAAGTAAATCTTCTGAATCTGGTCTGGGTCTACTTTCTTAAATGTATAAGAAGCGTTAGATGTATCTGTACCGTCTGTAGCAGTTAGCTTAACTGTGATTGTTGAACCAAAATCAACACCCTTACCGATTGTGATTGTCTTTGTACCTGTATATGTTTCTACTGTACCGTTATCAATCTGATATGTACCGGAAGTAGCATCCTTTAGACCAAGTGTTAGGTCTAGTGTATTAGCCTTAAATGAACCACCGGCCTGAGAAATTGTATTTAGTGGGCCTGTTTTAGCATCATATACTACAGCAACACCTGATGAACCGATAGTACCTGAGATTTTACCGTTAGCAACCTGGAAATCGTTACCTGTAATAACATCTTTATATGTACCGTTTGCCATCTTGTGAGCAGTTACATTAACATTGTTACTACCACAGCTTACAAGAACAACACCCTTTGTGCCTCTTTCGTTGTAAGCAATGCCGTTTTCTGCTGATAGATATTCTGACTGACCAATCATATCATTTTTAAACTTGTTAATAGCCTTAACAGTTTCATCAGCCCAGTTAGTTACATCAGCCTGACCCATCATTGCAGAACCCCAGTTGTTAGGTCTTGCAAGATACATACCACAAGCCTGTTGTCTTGTACCAACTAAAGCCCATGTTTTGTCCATATTTGCATTACCAACATTGCTTGAAGTACCTGCCTGATATGTATCGTGAGATTCGTTCCAAAGAACAGACTTGTTACCTGCAGCCTTTGAACCGTCATCTAGGTTAAAGTCACTTCTGATAGCACCCTGAGCATTGTTGCTGTTAACTGCGTTTCTGATACTGTTAGAAACTGAAGATAGTGTAATGCTCATTAGAGATGTATAAGAATTAACGATTGACTGACCGTTACTTTGGTCATCGTTACCTGTTGTTTTATCAAGAACTTCACCATAATAGAAAGGTGTAACGCCTCTTGTTGACTTAGCATAGCTTGTAGTTGCATTTAGAACTGTTGGCCAGAAGTCACTGCCAAAGCCTGAGTCATCAGGTGTTTCAATGTGCTTAGCACCGTCAAAACGGAAACCGTCAGCACCGTTATCAACACATTCCTTTAGGAACTTTGTTGCATAGTCCTGAACTGTTTTGTTACCTGTGTTAAGGTCAGGAATACCGTCCATACAGTACTGTGTAATATCGTAACGAGAAGCATACCAGCTGTTCTTAGAAATATCATGCCATAGAGAACTGTTGTTTCTGATTTCGTCAGGAATACATGGTGAAAGGTCGTTCTTAGACTTGTTACCCATATGGTTAAGAACTGCATCAACTACAACCTTAACGCCGTACTTATGAGCTTCATCACACATTGCCTTGAACTGAGAAGTTGTACCTAAAGCACTTGTGCCGTGAGCATTAGTTTCAATTGCAAAGTCAACAGGCTGATAAAGTACCCACCAGCTACCCTTTGCAGTTTTACCTGCAGTAGATTCCTTTGCTACCTGAATAGGTGATGTCTGAACAGCAGTAAAGCCTTGTTCAGCAATTGTTTTCATATTTTTCTTGATGTTGTCAAATGACCAGTTAAAGCACTGAAGAATCTGACCATCCTGAATGTTGTCAGCAAGACCATAAGCATTAGCACTTGTTGACACAGTTGTTGTGCTAGCTTTTGATGCACTCTTGTCTACTGATACAGCTGATACAACAGGGATAGATGTTGCAGTTACTGCCATACATAGTGAAAGTACAAAGCTAACAAATTTCTTTTTGCATTTCATAAAATGCCCTCCTTTAAAATAAAAAATCCCATATATATTTTATCAAAATTACAAAAATTTTACTACTGTAAATAAGTACAATAAACAAGATTATTTTTGTACACAATTTATAAGGAAATCAATAATATTTGAATAAATTATGAACAAGAAAAATGTAGATATATTTTATAAGTGTATAACATTTTATTTGTAAATAATTTATGCTATATTTTTACAGAAAAGTAAATAATATATATAATACTTGCAACAAATTAAACTCTATGATACAATAGGGGAAAGAATGGGGTTTAATTATGTCCAGAAAAATAGGTTATGCTTTCCTATGTAAAAAGGGAAAGGTCAGAAAGAAAAATCAAGATAACTACTGGTGTATGGGTGACTTTTTGCCTCAAGAAAATGAGGGACAACAGAGAACCATCACCGGACAAATAAATTTAAAAGATTTAACCGGTGCATTCTGTGTTTTTGACGGAATGGGTGGTGAGGCTTGTGGTGAGATTGCCTCTTCAATTTCTGCCACAACCTTTAACAATATATATAAGTCAATTGTTGACCTTGATGTACAAAGTATTGTTGATATTTGTTACATAATGAACAGAAATGTTTGTCGCTTTGCAAAAAGACACAAGATTCAGTATATGGGTACAACTGCTGCTATGCTTTTCTTCGGCAAAAAGGAAGTATATGCTTGTAACCTTGGTGACAGTAGAATTTTTCTTTTGCGTGGCAACAAGTTGCAGAAAATTTCTGTTGACCATGTAGCTGAGGGTACTATCTTTAAGAAACCACCTTTAACTCAGCACATTGGTATTCCTACTGATGAATTTAGGATTGACCCTTATATTGTGTCCCTAAAGATTAGAAAAGGTGACAGATTCTTAATTTGTTCAGATGGTCTTACCGATATGTTGTCCTTTGAGGATATTGAGGCTTTCTTGGTGGAAACCCACAGCATCTCCGATTGCGTAAATGATATGATGAAAATGGTTTATGCAAAAGGTGCTATTGATAATACAACAATCGTGT
>Ga0326513_10003582_pt1 | contig 11238 bp, 19 predicted proteins | sample 2_2465_0518_D_FD_203654 | JGI IMG/M metagenome (GOLD analysis project Ga0326513, IMG submission 203654) | Bovine rumen microbial communities from UC Davis, California, United States - 2_2465_0518 | ecosystem: Host-associated > Mammals > Digestive system > Stomach > Rumen | place: USA... | reverse complement strand
AATAATAAGATTAATAAATGGAATGGAAATGTACCTTCGGTGTCTGGGGGTGGAGTACCTATTATTAATCTAGGGGAAGACTCTGCATCGAAGGGTTGAATTGTTTTTCATCTTTCCATTTTAAAAAAACTCTGCATCCCGGAATTTTTCTATTTTCCCTTTTCCAGAAATAAAAAAATTCTGCATCCCGGAGTTGTGGAGACCACGTGTGTTTATGAATGTGCTGTTGAAAAATCCTGAAAGACTACCCCCGCTAGCTTGAAAAATTTTTTAAAAAATAAAAAGAGTGAACACCCCGTAGATAAAAAATTTTTATTTAACTTTGGGTTTAAGACGCCGGTGCGATGTGGAACGCTTCAATCCACAGCGCACCGAGTTTTTAATTATTAGCAAAGTGCACAATTTTTGCTGCAAAATTTTGTGCAACTTTACTAATTGACTTTTCCTTAAAGGTATGCTATACTTGTATCATCAAAGGAAAGGAGATACAAGCTATGAAGACATACACACAGTACGAGTTCACCTACTTCTATGGAGGATGCTTCGGCAACCACGAGTGCTACACCAGCTTGGCTGAGGCGTGGAAGGTTTACAAGGAACACAAGGTCTGCGGGCTTGCTGATGGCGGTGCTATCCGTCGAATCACCCGGCAGAAAAAGCTCTTCGGTAAGGACGCAATCGTTCGCAGAGAAGACGTCATCAGCTGGAGAGATTGATCTAGACAGAAGAGGAGGCGCAAGCCTCCTTTTTCTTTTTGCCCGCGCCGAACACCTGCGGGTCGGCGCGAGTTTTAAATAATTATAGTCCTATGATCTTTTTGTTTTTGGTTAGTCTCGTCTAACTCAGGTTAGTTTGATCCTGAAAAACACAAAGATCAGACATTTTGCGTTTTTTCGTTCGCACTTTGTTAAAAAAATAACAAAAAAAAAAATTTTAAAAAAGGCTTGACAAACGACAGCTAAAGTGTTATACTTACATCATCAAAAGAAAGGAGATACAAACAATGAAGGCAATGAAAAACGAACTCAGGTACCTTGCAGACACATGGAGAGAAGACAAAGGCTATTGCATCAAACAGGCAGTGCTCATCCTCTGCGGAGTAGCCCTTGTAGTAGCCCAGACAGTAGCCCTTGTAAGACTCTTCTAAGAGCAGGGCCATCAAAGAGAGAGGGAGCGCAAGCTCCCTTTTTTATTGGCCGTGGCGCTGACGTCCGCAGCGCCACGAGTTTCATTATGCTTTGGTGCCATGCCTTTCTGCCACGGAAAATTTGTGCAATTTTACCTATTGACTTTTCCTGAAAGGTGTGCTACAATAAGACCATCAAAGGAAAGGAGATAAGGACGATGACGACACAGGTACTTTTGATTGGGGCACTCATTTTCTTAGCATACTGCCACGCATGGAACCGGGAGCATTAAGCTCCCTTTTTTTGTGCGGCGCGCTCACGTTCCACAGCCACCCTCGCGCGCCGTTAGTTTTAACTAACCTGGGTTAGGCTTTTCTAACTTCGGTTAGTTGCAACTAACTCAAGTTAGTTATATCCTATTAAGAAAAATGTATTTATCAGAATATTCAGACAGTTAGTTGTGACTAACTCAAGTTAGTTTGATGTTATTGAGAAAAATGTATTTATCTGAATTGTCTGACAGTTAGACACGACTAACTCAAGTTAGTTTGATGTTATTGAGAAAAATATTTTTATCAGAATATTCAAACAGTTAGTTGTGACTAACTCAAGTTAGTTTGATACTATCAGGAAAAATGTATTTATCAGAATTGTCTGACTATTCTGACTAAAGGACGAATAAAAAAAATATTTTTTGAGGGTTGACAAGCTTAATAATAAGTGCTATAATGAGTTCATCAAAAGAAAGGAGATACAACAAAATGTCAAGAAGAGAACTCGCAATGGTAACCGAAAGAGAAAAGATGCTCGATACTCTTATTACTAAATACGGTCATGAGTCTGAGCCTGTTTTGTTCTTTGCAGAAAATGCATGGAAATTCATCAGTAATCGAGAGGTTTACTTCAGGATTGCTATGAACTGGACTTTTGCTGAGAGGTGAAAACCTCTCAACAAAAAATTAAAAAAGGGGTTGACAAGTTCAGCTAGGTTTGCTATAATGAGTTCATCAAGAGAGGAGAGCCGAGAATAACGGCACCGAGGAAAAAATACCAAGGTTAAGTATTAAATGATAATAGACCATCTTCAAAAAAAGTGAAATATTTTTTTGAAAATCTCTTGACAAATTCAACCGGGTTTGCTATAATGAGTTCATCAAAAGAAAGGAGATACAAACAATGAAATACGAACTTAGATACCTTGCACAGACATGGAAAGAGGACAAAACCTATTGCATCAAACAGGCAGTCGTAATTCTTTGCGGAGTAGCCCTTGTAATTGTTCAGACAATAGCTCTTCTGAAATAATTTTAAAAAAATTAAAAAAGGGGTTGACAAATTCAGCCGGGTTTGCTATAATGAGTTCATCAAAAGAAAGGAGATACAAACAATGAAGACATACGAAGAAATCTGCACTATCATCGACAACATGGAGGATGAAACCTTTGACACAATCCGCGACGCATGGTACGACATGCTTTTAGAAAGCGGAAACACTCGCCGGAATGCTCGGAAGCGCTTCCTGTACAACATCAAAAAAGTAGGGCTCACCGAAGCTGAATACGATCTGTGGGAAAACATGTAAAAGAGGGCGCAAGCCCTCTTTTTATTAATGGCACAAACATCTGTGAGACGTAACTAATTGAAATTAGTTTTCTCTAATGCTAGTTAGTCTTGACTAACCAAAATTAGTTAGTCTTAACTAATGTTAGTTAGTTCAAACCAAAATTAGTTAGTCTTAACTAATGTTAATTAGTTCAAACCAAAATTAGTTAGTCTTAACTAATGTTAGTTAGTCAAAACTAATATTAGTTAGCTTAAACTAATATTAGTTAGCTTAAACTAACCCTCGGCGGCGCGCTCACTATCACTGGCCACCCACGCGCGCCGTTAGTTGCGACTAACTGGGGTTAGGCTTTTCTAACTTCGGTTAGACCTGACTAACTCAAGTTAGTTATGTCCTATTAAGAAAAATGTATTTATCAGAATTGTCTAAATAGTCTGACAATAAAAAAAGTTGTGCAACTTTTTAAAAACGCTTGACAGCCGGCCGGAAAAGTGGTATTATTATACCATCAAAAGAAAGGAGCTACACCTCATGATTAAGGCCATTGAAATTTTAGTATCTATGTCACCTATCCTTGTTATCTATCTTCAGATCCGCCATATGGAAAAAGAAGACAGATCGGCAACAAAAGTAAACTGGCACTTCGGAAAATAAAAAAAAGGGGTTGACAAACTCAACCCCATCTGGTATAATGAGTTCATCAAAAGAAAGGAGATACAAAAATGGAAGGAAGATATAAAATGTTTGCAGTATGGATGTATGATAGCATCGAAGAAGAGAACGTAATAGTGAGCGGGCCTTTTGAGACTGAAGAAGAGGCCGAGGCGTGTCTGGCGAATATCGCCATTGAACTTGAAGATGAAATATTCGTAAAAGAACCTATTGATAGCTACTATGTTGACTATGTTCGTTAAAGAAAAGGGGGTTTTTACCCCTTTTCTTTAAAAAAGGTATTGACAAGTTCAACTGGGCATGCTATAATGAGTTCATCAAAAGAAAGGAGATACGAACAATGACTACAGTAGAAAAATTAAGAGAAGAGTACAACGACACCATGACTCAGTATTATAAAGCAAGCAGCATCAAGAACTGGAAAGAAATGGCTACCTTAAACAATAAAGCCATCGAGCTTCAGAGTCAAATCAATTATGAGCTGTACTGGAAGAAGGGGAACTAATCCCCTTCTTTTTTGTGGGCGCGTCCACCCTTACGCATCGTTAAACACAACTAACTCCTGTTAGATTTTTCTAACTCTAACTAGTTATAACTAATTCAAATTAGTTTTATTCTATTAAGAAAAATGTATTTATCAAAATAGTCTGACAATAAAAAAAAATGTACAACTTTTTAAAAACGCTTGACGACTTAATGGGGGTGTGCTATAATACATAATGTCAGGAGATGAAAGACAGGGCACTCCTAGACGAGGTCGCTACTTAGTGGCTCACGCCTATGTAGACTCAAACCCCCGCACCCATTCACATCAAAGGCTCTGTCAGGCAGGCGGAAACGCCTGCCTTTTAACTAACTGAAATTAGTCCTAACTAACCAAAGTTAGTTAGCCCCAACTAACCGATGGCGCGCTTGCGCGCGATGGCACCCGCAGGGCGCCGTTTTACATGACTAACTCCTGTTAGGCTTTTCTAACTCCGGTTAGTTGCAACTAACTCAGGTTAGTTTCATCCCATTAAGGTTAGTGACAACTAACTCTAGTTAGACTAGACTAGCTCTAGTTAGGCTTAACTAACCTTAATTAGATATGACTAACCCTAGTTAGATATGACTAATTTTAATTAAGCTTAACTAACCCTAATTAGATATGACTAACCAGAGAAAAACATTGTTAAGAAATTAACGAAAAAATTTTTTCAAAAAAGCTTGACAGTCGGCCGGGGGTTTGCTATAATAGACTCATCAAAAGAAAGGAGCTACACACCATGAAAAAGACGACCTATACCCTGACCCTTGCTTACACCTATGACCCCACTCATAAAGGTGCGCCATATACACTCGACGGCCAGCACTGGATGAACAATGGTGAGTATATGGAGTGTGCAATCAAATCGGTGCTCGGATATGAGGCCGTCAAAGATGCCAACGTTCCATATAACATGGGGAGCGATATCCCTGAGCTGAATGCAAGCGTCAAATCCAGTCGATTCACCCTCACCAATATGTCACTGGCGGACAATTTCGAAGACAGTATCAAGACCTACTTCGAGACAGTCCACAGCACCATATGGATGTATGGAGTAAAACTGGACGAGGAAATAGTCATATATGAGATGAACGCACAGGAGTTCGAAAGTTTCCTGAGAGAGTTCTCCAATATGAACGAACGCAAGGTTATACGAGCCAAAGCCACCTCGACTAAAATGCTCAAATGGTTTGAGGGCAGGGTATAAAAACCCTGCCCCATATGAAAAAAATACTTGACAATATGAACACTATCCCTTATAATAGATTTATCAAAAGAAAAGGAGCAAAACAATGAAAACTTATACAGAACAAGAAATCAAAAAATATTTCGAGTATCTTAAAAAAACCTATCAAAACTGCCGCTTTAATGAAGCAATTCAGCATGTTGAATGCACTATGTTTGATGCTAACTATAGCATTCATACCATTGACAAGTTTTTAGAAAAAACCACTATAGTTAAATAATTTAAGAACCGGGGTTGACAACCCCCTATATACATGATATAATAGACCTATCAAAAGAAAAGGAGATATGATTAATATGGCAAAAACAGTCTGGATGATTACAGATCAAACAACAAATACCGAAACAGAACTTACATATTATCACTTCGGAAAAGACCCTCAGTTTCCTGCATGGTATATGGAAGCTGACCACAGTTACATTATTGAAATGCTTTGGAATTTTAAATTGCTTAAAACTCCAAAATTATTCTTTAAATGCTTAACCCACCAGTATATCATTAAATAGTAAGATATGGGGCATAGCCCCATATCTGAAAATAAAAAACCAAATTAAAAAATTCCCTCTTGACAAAAATTTAAAAATATGATATAATATTTATATAAAGAAAAAAGAAAGAGAGGCTATATCATGAGGAGTTTAGTTTACACCGTATCTGCAAATAACCTTCCGCTTTTTGAAACTTTCAGTTATCAGACAGCACAGGACATGAAAGCCCGCGGGCTTACTATTACAACCAGATTTGTAGAACGTCCTGAGAAGCGTTCTGCAAATGAAAAAACCTATCTTGCCAGGAGATTCAAACTCTTGGCGGAAAGGGGCTAAAGAATAGGGGCGGTTGCCCCCTACCTTTGTCGCCGGGCCGCGCATGCTCCTCCGGGGCCGGCGCGGCCTGTTAGTCGCAACTAACTGGTGTTAGGGTTTTCTAACTCCGGTTCGCGCCCTCTAACTAAAATTAGCCAGCTCCCGAAAATTTCAGCACTTTGCACAAAAAAGAGACCCTCTAGCCCCTGTTTTTTGTACTTGACAACCAATTATCCCCATGCTATAATAGACCTATCAAAAGAAAGGAGATACACCTCATGAATAAGACTCTGGTATTTGATATGGATGGCACTATTGCTGATTTATATGGCGTTGATAATTGGCTTGAAGCTCTGAAAGCTGAAGACCCTCGCCCCTATATGGTGGCTTCCCCCATATATGAGACCGATATCCTGAACGCTATCCTTTTAACTCTGAAAGATGAGGGATGGAAAATCGTAGTAACTACATGGTTAGCTAAAGACTCCACAAAAGCCTATGATGCCCTCGTAAGAGAAGCAAAATTGGCATGGCTTGACAAACACAATTTCCCTTATGATGAAATCCATATGGTAAAATATGGTACTACCAAAGCGAACTGCACCAGACACCATGGCGGTTTTCAGATTTTGGTGGATGATAACGAAAAAGTTCGCAACGGTTGGACTCTTGGAGCCACAATAGACGCAACAAACAATATTATTGATGAGCTTCTGAATCTTCTGACAATTTGAAATAAGGGCGGTCACCGCCCCCTTATTTTTCTCACCTGGTTAGTTGTATCTAATCGCCCGGGCGCCGCGTTAGACGCGCCTAACTAAAAAAAATTAAAAAAAGGGGTTGACAAATTATTTCCCCTCTGCTATAATCTATTTCAGAAAGTGAGGAAAACAAAATGGATAAAAGAGTTAATTACCTTATTGGCCTTGACACTGAAACATGTAATGGTATTCTGATAGACGATAAACTCGATTTAACACAGTCCCTTGTTTATGATATGGGATGGGCCGTTGTTGATAAAAGAGGTAAAGTCTATAGGACTCGCTCTTTTGTTGTGAAAGAAATTTTTCACGATATGAAAGATGTTATGCGTTCTGCCTACTATGCGGATAAAATCCCCCAATATGAACAAGACATCAAGAACGGGACACGCTCGCTTGCTTCTTTCTATCGGATTAGACAGACTTTCCTGAGCGATATTGCAATCTATGGGGTTAAAAATGTTTTTGCCCACAATGCTTCTTTCGATGTTCGGGCTTTAAACAACACTATCCGCTATATCACAAAAAGCCGTTTCCGTTGGTTCTTCCCGTGGGATGTTGTTGTGTGGGACACTCTGAAAATGGCTAGACAAGTCATTGGCTCTCAGAAAAGTTATCAGATTTATTGCGCTGAGCATGGCTATCTGACTAACCATAGAAAACCTCGTGTCAGACTTACGGCGGAAATACTCTATAGATATCTGACAGGGGATGAAAATTTCTCTGAAAGTCACACTGGTCTGGAAGATGTGTTAATTGAAACAAAGATTCTGACACATTGCATCAGACAGCACAAGAAAATGGAAAGAAGGCTGTACCCGAACTAACTCGGGTACGCCTTGCCTAACGGCGCCCGGGCGATTTTTCAGACAACTCCCGCGAAAATTTATTAAAGTCAGACTTGACTTTTCGACTCGCATCCCTTATAATAGACTTATCAAAAGAAAGGAAGTGCACAGTATGAAATACGATTTTAATGGAAAGTCCATCAACATTCCCGACAAAGACCTTGAAAATCTTATGACCTCTCTTGAACTTACAAGAGAAGAAGCTATCGAGACATGGCTTGATGATAATGACTACACCACCAACGAAGAAGCTGAAGAGCTGACCAAAAAGGCAAAAACCATCAGACGCTATGAAAAGTCTGATAATGAGCGCAAGAAAACCACAAAAGAAAGAAAGGTAGACGAAGAAAAAAAGCACCTGCTTTCTGATGTAAAAGTCCTGATTGAAGGACTCGGCGCTGTTGTAACAAATGTCAAAAATGAGGCTGAAATCTCTTTCACCTTTGGTGAAAATAACTACACCTTCAAGCTGATTAAGCATCGCCCCCCAAAAAAGTGACCACAAAACAGGCGGAAACGCCTGTTTTTTCATTGGACTGATTAGATGTGACTAACCGCCCGGGCGAATTTTCTGACAATAACCAAAAAATTTAATAAAAGTCAGTCTTGACACTTCAGAAAAAATTTGATATAATAATCATGTCGAAAGGGAAAGGGATAACGAAACTGAGTAGGGTTGTTGGTCGAGCTGTGCGCCGATTGATGATTTAAAAAGTGGAAAATTCCTAAAAAAACCTCTTGACAAACAAAAAATCTTATGTTATAATAAGTACATAAGATAAAGAAAGGAATGACACGAATGATGCGGTTTAGGAAAAAAGCACCATTAAGTTCAGTGGGGATGTAAGGTGTGATAATATAAATTCTATCTCCAAAAAAATTAAATAAAAGGCTTGACAGATGCCCCGAAATCTGCTATAATAAATCTATCAAAAACAAAACCACTTCAAGAAAGGAAGTATGAACCATGACAAAGAAAGAAATGTTTGTAGCTATCATGAACGTTACTGAGGTTGCTGAGAATGCTGATATGGTCGAGTTCCTGAAGCACCAGATCGACCTTCTGGATTCCCGTAAGAATGCACCTCGCAAGCCCTCTGCGAAGAACCTTGAAAACGAGCGCATCAAAGACGTAATCTGCGAGGTACTCACTGCAGCGGATGCCCCGATGCGTGTGAAAGACATGATTGCTGATGAAAGACTTGGCGATTATACCACGGCAAAGATTTCCGCTCTGCTTCGCCAGCTTCTCCCCGATACTGGTGACGGTCGTGTGGTAAAGACTGTGGAGAAGAAAATCTCCTACTTTACCATCGCCTGATTGCACAGGGTTTGCGGTTATCCCTTAAAACCGCACCTCTAGGGGATATGACGGAACACAATCCATGTCTGTTATTGACTTCTGGCTGTGGGTGAGGTTCGATTCCCACAATCCCCTCTCAATACCTTAAATATTCGATTTTCCTCCTTTCTTTGGAAGACATCCGTCAATGACGGGTGCCTTTTTTTTATCTATAGTTAGTTTCTCCGAACTTTAGTTAGTCGTAACTAACGGCCCGGGCGAATTGTCTGAAAATTCGCGCAATAAGCAAAAAATCTGGGAAAAGTCTTGCTTGCATTTTTGAAAATTTTTTGATATAATAGTACATGTCAAGGGGAAAGAGAAAAACGAAGCGCACAGAAGAAAAAAAGCTTCGAAAATAAATAAAAAAACTCTTGACAAGCAAAAAAACTTATGTTATAATAAGTACATAAAGATGAGGGAAACAAAAAGACCTCACAAGCCTCAAGAAAGTCAAATAATAGGGCGCGCTGAGTTTGGCTTTTGGATTGAAAAGGAGACAAGCGAAAATGCCGAGAGATTGGGTTTAGTTTCTTTGGTTGAGTAGGAATGCCAATATTAATTTATCAGCAAAGGAGTCCTGTATAATGTCTAGTAAAATAATTCTATCACGGTTTAGGCTTCAAGGGTTGAGTACCACCCAATGACACAAAAAGGTACAAGGGCAAAAAGAGTGCGGAACTGGCCAACCGCACTCGCCCGAAAATAGAAAAATAAAAAATTGAATAAAGGGCTTGACAAGTGCCTCGAAATTTGTTATAATGAATACATCAAAAAACAAAACACTTTCAAGAAAAGGGGTATGAACCATGACTAAGAGAGAAATGTACAATGCAATCCTTGCTGTTGACGCTGTTTCCGCTAACGCTGATATGGTTGAGTTTCTCAAGCGTCAGATTGACCTGCTTGACTCTCGCAAAGGAAACTCTAAGCCCACCAAAACCCAGACTGAGAACGTAGCCATCAAAGATACTATCTGTGCTGTCCTTGCTGATGCGGATGCACCGATGCGTGTGAAAGACATGATTGCTGACGAAAGACTCAGCGATTATACCACCGCTAAGATTTCCGCTCTCCTGCGTCAGCTCCTGCCTGACACTGGTGACGGTAGAGTTGTGAAAACCGTTGAAAAGAAAATCTCTTACTTCTCCCTCGCATGAGGGGGTGAGGTGGCGGAAAGCCGTCAGAGGGGTGCAACTCCCCTCCCACCTCTTTCGTGACTTAATATTCAGTTTTCCTCCTTTCTTTGGGAAACGTCCGCTTGATTAGCGGACGTTTTCTGTTTTATTGAGTTGGTTCCCCCGAACTTCAGTTAGTCGCAACTAACGGCCCGGGCGCCGAGTTTTCTGACAATAACCAAAAAATTTAATAAAAGTCTGGCTTGCTTTTTTGAAAATCTTTTGATATAATAATACATGTCAAAAGGAAAGGAAAAAGAACCGAAGTCAAGGCGGTTGAAAAAATCCTCAAAAAAATTAAAAAAGGTCTTGACAAATGAAAAACCTTATGGTATAATAAGTCCATAAGATAAAGAAAACAAACTCACACAAGAAAGGATGTATGCACTATGACAAAGAGAGAAATGTTTACTGCTATCATGAACGTTGACGCTGTTTCCGCTAACGCTGAAATGGTCGAGTTTCTCAAGCGTCAGATTGACTTGCTTGATTCTCGCAACGTAACTAAGAAACCCACTAAGACTCAGACTGAGAACGTGGCTATCAAGGACACCATTTGTGCTGTCCTTGCTGATGCGGATTCTCCTATGAGAGTCAAAGACATGATTGCTGATTCTCGGCTTGGTGACTACACCACTGCGAAAATCTCTGCACTCTTGCGCCAGCTGTTGCCTGATACTGGCGACGGCCGTGTGGTCAAGACTGTGGAGAAGAAAATCTCTTACTTCACCCTTGCGTGATGAGGCACCCCCTAGTGGGGGGTGTTTCTTTTTACCCAGAGTTAGTTGCAACTAACTGGCCCGGGCGATTTTTCAGACTACTCCCGCAAAATTCAGACTTGACAATTCTGCAATCTTTTGTTATAATGAATACATCAAAAGAAAGGAAATAAAAAAATGAAAATCCACAACGAAGCTGAATATGAAGCGTGGTTAAAAGTTTTGTATCCTTCTCTTCTTGATTTGGATTACATGACTCCGCAAGCGAAAAAAATTTACCTACATTTAACAACAGAAGAAAAGAACAAAATCAAACGGTTGTTTTTTGCTGAAGCTAAAAAGAAAGGGGTAACATTATGATCGAAAAAGTGAAAACATGGTGTGAGTATGAGATGCACATGGTTCTGAAATCTAGGGCGGACGCACACAGCGCAATGACTAGATGCTATGGG
>Ga0326513_10003581_pt1 | contig 11239 bp, 11 predicted proteins | sample 2_2465_0518_D_FD_203654 | JGI IMG/M metagenome (GOLD analysis project Ga0326513, IMG submission 203654) | Bovine rumen microbial communities from UC Davis, California, United States - 2_2465_0518 | ecosystem: Host-associated > Mammals > Digestive system > Stomach > Rumen | place: USA... | reverse complement strand
CCGCATACTGCTTGTTAGCTTCTGCGCCTTCGGGGGACTCGGAAACTGCGGTCAGTCCGTTCCAAGCAACGCCGGTGCCATATGTGCCATTGTCATTCATGGGATAGAATACGCCATGGTCCAGGCCAATCTCCCACAGTTTTTCGCCAGTTGCGTCCCATACGATTGGAGCTGTTGTAGGCATAAGTATAATCCTCCTTAATAAAAGATTCGAAAGACCCAGTGATACAGCTGGTCGTTTATGAAAGCGCGGTCAAACTTGCAAAAGTCAAACGCACGAAGAACGCTTTCTGGATGAATCCACTCTGGATCTTTCGAAATAAATGTAACTTCGTAACAATCTTTGTAACGATAGGGGTTGTTATCCGCGTGCCGCACAAACGGATCGCTCAGCTTGTAAATGGCACACGGATAAACAAGTTTTACTGTCTCGGGTGGGCAAAAATATGTATGGTTGGAGCCCATGAATTCCCGAAGTTTGTCGCGAAACTCAATGCGCTCATGATCCGCCATTGTATACACCTCCCAGAGACAATACAAGCCGAGGGTATTGGGGTTCAACAGTGACTACCTGCCACCTAACCCCGCGCCACTCGGCATAACGGATCAAATGCATGAAGTTGTTCGCAAACTCGTCTGCTACAATGCTGATCTGCATGTTAACTTGCACATCTTTAGTCAGCTTGTCAGCGCTTTGTGTGTTGTATGTGTGTTTCACCACGTCACCCATATAAAGGCGCTCTGTGATTTCCTCTCGCCACACATCATCGTCATCTTGGTCGACGGTCGAACCGAAACCAATAACACCGCAATACCTCATGCAATGCTCCTTCTTCGATCATTTTGAATTTTAGGCAGTCACATCCTCTTCGATTGCGATTGCGGACCAAGGCTTAATCAGAGCGCCGGAGATTCTGGTCTCGAGCAGCATCTTTTCCTGGTTGAAGTCGATGTCGAACTGCTGGAAACGAGTGATCTCGCCGCCCTTGACAGAACCGACCTGATAGTCATTCAGGTTAACAAACAGAGCAACCAGCTTCTTGACGTGGTTGTCTTCGGTAGTCCTGGTCTTGCCTTCGAACTGCTCAACAGTGTGAATAGCGGAGACGTTCAGGGCTGCCTGCAGATCAGCCATGTTCTGGTAAATTCTGCGGCCATTCAGATCACGGGACAGCAGCATCTGGTTAACCAGGTGAGGTGTGCAGTACATAGCCAGGTTGCCGGATCCTTTGTACTTCTCTCTGGTGTAGAGCAGAGTCTGGACCATAGCTTCTGCGTAAATATAGTTTTCGGAGAAGTGAGAACCGGTCTCTGTGCCCTGCAGGGTCTGGGCCATACCGTCAAAGTCGATGTCAGCGTGCAGAGTGTAAAGCTCTTCGTCAGTCCAGATAGGACGTACGTGCTCGGGCTTAATCTGCTCGCGATCTTCATCGTCTCTGTCGTCACCAATCATGATGGCCAGAGCGATGTCCTCTTCCAGGTTCTCGCGCATGATCTTCCACTGGTAGTTGACTACATCGAAATCAGTGATGTCGACGATATCGTCTCTTTCCAGGGCGTCTTTTCTGTAGATAGTCTGGGGATCGGTGGTTCTCTTGAGCAGCTTGATGTTGCCGGCAACGGTCTTCTTGTCGCCCTTAATGTAACCTTTAGCCCTCAGATCCCTGGCGCGAGCATCTGCAAATCTGGTCCTTACACGGGCGTAGGGAGCCTTGTGCACGCCATTCATGACGGAGCCAACCCAAGACAGATCTCTCTTGAAAGTCTCAGGTTCGCCGGTGTACACGTCATGGTAATCCGGGAACAGAGACTCGATATCGTCAATGCCGTGCTGCAGGGTTGTCTCGCAGTAGTTGTCAAGAGCTGCTCGGAAAGTCATGCCGCCCTTCTTGGCTTCATTCAGGATCTGGGCCTGCTCTGCATGACTAAGAGTGTATGCGTCGTTCTCAGGTGCTTCGAAAACGTTGTGGTTCATAAAATCGGTTCCTCCTTCATCGGAATGCTTTGCTTCGCCGGATTCTTCTTCACCGCCACCGGCTGCTTTCTTGATCTCAGCGGCATGTTCGACAGCATAACCGATAGCTGCCTGTACTGCTGCCTTCTGCTCTTCATTCAGTGTATCCAGAACATCCTGGATGGTTTTGTTTTCTGCGTTAGCCATCTGTTTCGGCTCCTCCTTCTGTTTAGGTTCTTCTGCATGGGACAATTCTTCATCAATTTCGGAAGGACCTTCCTCGAGATTGAGGGTCAGATCCTGGAATCCGGAACAAATGATGGCCTCGTCACCGTCGCCATTCTCACTGTGTTCCATTGAAACGTACTCAATGGTGGCCTGAGGATTAGCGGGCGCGATCACCAAACTCACTTCCTTGATCGATCCATGAACGACATTCTTTCCCTGAGCGTGCTTAAGCTGATTGGCGTAAATACTCAGCGATTTAATATCACCGTTCTGGACACTCGTCTTAGCGTGCTGTCCTTCGTACGTGTCATTGAATTTTCCGTACATATAGACGCCTTCTGGACGATTCTGGAGAAGTGCATGACCAAGAACATTCGTAATGTCTTTATGGTTGTGCTGGTAAACGAGCGGCACGATTACGCCATCATCACCGATAAAGGCATCACGCTTAATCGTTCTCCCATCGGCGCATACGATGTCGTTACGAGTCGCCCATCCGGCAAAGTCGTAATCGAACTTTTTGCTCATTTTGAATTTCTCCTTAAGTTTCTGTAGGCTCGTTGTTCAACACGTCGGGGCCAACTTCCGGCGTATCCTGACCTTCTGTCTTGTTAAGATTCCTGTTGCGGAGTTCATCGGCGGTAGGATCTTTAGAAGGTTTAAGACCAATAATCTGTCGGAATTCATTGGGCGACATGACTTCAGCGGTTGTAAGTTTCTGAACAAGATCGGCAAGCTGGGCCGTGGGTACGAGCCTGAACGGGTCACGGAACGACAATAGTGATTGCCCTCTCGTAAGAGCCGTCTTTGTAAGAAACTTGCGTTTGCATTCGTCGACGACAGTGGCGACAATTGGCTCGATTGTACCGTTAAAGTAGTTCAATTGGGTCTGTTCGTCAGCAGTGCCGTTAAGAAGCGCTTCGCTAAAACCTAGCTGTCCGTAAAGCTGCGTTGTCAGATACTGGATCTGTGCAAGCAGGTTGTTCTCAAGAGATCGATTCAGCTGTACGATCTTTTCTGTCCCATCGGTGTAAGCGACACCATACTTCGAGCCGGAAAGCTGCATTTCTATGTCTTTCCTGCGCATGTTAGCCTGAGCGCGCTTTGCCGGGGACTTAATTACATACGGGAGCTGAATGATCAGATCGAGTTTACCGGATGCGGTTTTCTCGTTTAGCGTATCGAGCTGAGCGATTGTTCGAATGAGACGCTGAAGATTTGAGTTAGGTTCGTTCATAATTGAATAGAACGGATTCGTAATGATGGCGATGGTTTTCTTAGCTAAAAGCAGCTCTTCTTTCTTGCCTGTTCGATCGTTGTAGAGTTCAACCCTGACATTCTGGGGGAACCACTCTTTGATCTTGCCAACGCGCATAGTACGAATGTCATATGAGTCGCTTATGTAAGGGTCGCCAGTAGTATCGACAGGAACAACTGCGATTACGCCCTCGTTAAGAAGAGAATCGTAAATGTTCTGCATGAACATACGCCCAGTTTGGTCAATGTTGGCTGAAAGCGTAAAACACTGATTCAAGCCTGTGTCGAGAACCTTGTCAAAGCGACCGTTTTCGTCGAGCTGTACATGTTCTACCGTAATAGCGGCACAGTCGACAGCGATCTTATTAAATATAGTGGAGACTATGGATCTTTCGCTTCCACGCCGTGGTCTAATGCGATCCGGCTGATAGCTATAGGATGGTCCATAGTCGTAATTGCCCACGCGTTTCTTTGTGGGGTCGCGTCCTATGAAGGCATTCCAGCCATTTTGAATTCTATCGAATAATCCCAAAGGTGGTTACCTCCTTAAGTCCTATACTTTTTCTTAACGGGGTACATATTCCGATCGCGCATTTTGGCGAACTCGCGTAAGCTCTTATCCGTGCCTGGGTGCTGCTTCTTATAACGATCGTACTCGTCAGCGAAGCGCTCTTGCGAACGCATCCATGACCTCTCTGCTTGTTTCGCCTTTTTCACGTCCTCGTGCTCTGGATCATTCCATTCTCGCTGGAGTCTGTAGCCCGGAACGGGGCGAGTACCGACTGTCCGTTCGGCGTTGGTCGTAGCTTCTCGTAAGCGCTGAAGCGACTGATTCTCCTCATACGCAGCGTTCTTGACCCGGTTAAGATCTTTTTCTGCGCGACGCTCTTCGCGAGTTTTAGGCTGCGTTGGGTCTGTGAACTTTATTTTGCCGTATGCGGCTCTAACTACATTTGCGTATACAAAAGCTGGCGTCACGATCAACGAGCCGTCGACCACGGTTTTAGCCTTCTTAAAGTCATAATTGTAGCCTTCGCTAGACATCTTGCTTATGGTCTCGTCCATAAGCTTGCGTTGCTTCGCCGTTTCTTCAGCTAATGGCAAATATGCTTTTTTGTAGCTTTCACCGATTTTTTCGTTAAGCTTGCCGAGAGGCTTGATCTTTTGCATTAGCTTTGTTTTCGAAGCCAGATGCGAAGACACGTACGCTTTCTCGTATTTGTTGCGATAATAATTATCGCGCGCATTCTTTCGGGCAAGCTTGTTGTATTCTCTGGCTACCTCTTCGCCGTACCGTTTTCGTCCTAGCGCGGTGCGTGTTCCGTCTAAATTCTGGAAACGTCTAACGCCCCACTTCTGGCCCTTAATGCCGTGATGGTAAAGTTCTGTTTCGTATTGTATTTTCATGGTCTCACCTACTTATTGGCAGTTCGTGATCCAGGGCTCTAGTAAATGCTGCAATGTCGAAAAAGGGTACAAAATGCTTGGCGTATAATCCATTTTTAGCGACCAGAAAGAACGGATCATTGAAATCCTCGGTTATGCCAGGCTCCATCGCCATGAAGATATAACTTTCACCATCGTAATCGTATGCTTTACGAATCTCCAGTTGAGGGTACGTTTCTGTAAACCTGTCTATCGCTTCTTTGCTAACGCTCAATTTACTGCCTCCTTTATCTGCTCTGGATCAAATTTAAGATTGTCCAGACGCGCATACTGAACGTTGTACGCCATCATCGTCATCAGCTGAGCATGCGGATAAACAAACCCGGCCTGGCTATCTATGACTTTCAACTTGCCGTTCTGAACTTCGTATGCCATGCTGTGGCCACCGCCACCGGCCCACGAAACCATAATGTTTCCGCGCGCACCATTCCCCTGCTTCACAATCTCCGCACAGGTACGCTCGTACAAATCTTTGCGAAGCTTAAGACGATCTACCTGACGCTCAAGCAGATTCATTTGAGTCTGCTTTACGTGCTTAACCTGAATATCGGGGAACCAACGTTTTAGGTCACCGTACTGGTAGCCAATGGTAGCCTTGTTTGCCTGAACGTCATAGCCTCGACGACGCAATTCGTATGCCGTGGTGCAAAGCATGCAGTTACTCTTAGTTCCATCGCTAATCGACATGAAGCCAGGGTTAACACGCTGACAATCTTGGAAAGGCGTGAGTTCTTGCGTCTTTAGCCGAAGACCCGTTTTTTCGTCAATAGGCGCTTCGGCTCGCTCTTTAGCAAATCGGGCTTTCTGGACTGCAGATACGCCAGCAAGCGCTCCTTCGGCCGCCATGATGCCAAGCCCAGGCATGTTCGCCGTGGACGCGTATAAGGCGCCTTTAGCCATGTACTTGGCCAAAGCAAAATCGGCCGCCTGATGATTGACTCGGTCAGATGTGTGTTCAACGTCGTCAACGTATCGCATCGACTCGCTTCCTCGAATATACGTATCCAGATTGAGAATCTGACTTGCCGCCGTTGCTTTCACTGCGGCTTTTGCAGCTTCAACGTACATTGGCGCTCGCGCTGCTGCTTCACTCAAAAGCATGCTACCTATCCCCGTAAACCGAGTCTCTGTGTCGACGCCGGATCGTTTGTTTCTGGCGCGTTCTTTGCCGGCGGCGGTCAAGGTGCCGTCCGGATTTTGGAATCTACGAACGCCCCATTTCATTCCTTTGATGCCATGGTGCGTCAAGCTAGTCGCATCGTCTTCGACGAAAAAAGTTGCACCCTCGAAAAGAGATGCAACTTCATCATCGTCGAAAGAATGGCGCATGGACTGTTCGGCATTTGTTGCTTGCAGCTCGCTCATACGCTTCTTTCGACTAGCAATATCTTGTCTTTTAATGTTAATCGAAGCGCGAATAGCCTCGATGATTCCTTCCTGCCCGGGAACTGCTCCAAGACGACGGATGCTTTCCTCGAGCTTCGCGACTTCTTCCTCTTCCTTGACGATTTCCTGGTTTTCCTGGTCAGGATCCATTACAAATCCGCCGCCAGCAGATATGCCTTGCGTGGGCTTTTCGAATCTGCTCGAAGCCGAGGTTCCCGTATGCGCGGAAGGACCTGTTTTAGCGGCAACATGCTGGTACCACTTCATACCTTTGACGCCGAAGTGAGCCAGCTCGTCATCTTCCTCCTCAGCGGAATGGCGTAAAATATCGTCAAGAATGTCCATTCCATGCTGCGTCATTTCCGCGTTGTTCTTGAGAAGCTTACGGTTGTATTCGTCAACGTAGTCGCTGTTATCGAATTTAAGCCAGGGCTCCGATGAAGCTTTCTTACGAGTCTCGGATTTTGTCGTAAACGTCGGACCATTCGGCTTTTCCGATTTTGGTTCGATGTTCACTTTGAAGCTCATGCTTGTACGACTCTTGGATTTGCCGAGACCGCCAAGAAATTTGCTGATTGTGGATGGCGAGCAGCCTGCCTTTTCTGCCGCCGCGGCCATGGAACCAGCTTTCTTGTAAAGGGCTTCCGCTTTGGACTTGGTAAGCGTAGCGGCAGAACTGGCGGCTTCTTTGGTTGCCTTGCCTGCGCTACGTGCGGTATCCGCGACATCCTTCACGTTGTTCTTGAGATTGGACGACAAATACTCTCCGGTCTTTCTGGCAGCGTCTTTGATCTTCGGCGCTGCGCCATTGACCGTCTCGTATACTTTCTTCCCGGCGTTGCCCACTGCTTCGCCAGAATAGTTATAAGCGTCTTTGGCTGCTTCTTTGATCTTGGGTGCAGTCTCGTTTACCTTCTTGTAAACCGCGGTTCCCGCTTTGCCCACTGCCTCGCCGGTGTAGTTGTAAGCGTCTTTGGCCGCTTCTTTGACCTTGGGCGCTACTTGTTCGTACTTGTCCTTGGCCTTATCCGCTGCGTCGGTGACTTTCTGCTTAACGGCATTGGCGCCAGATTCAACCGCATCCGCGCCTTTGGTAACGGCGTCATTAAACTTCTGAATCGCTTCCTCGCGCTTCTGCTTTCTCTCTGCCTCGGCTTTTTCAGCAGCGTCACGGTTAAGCTTGTCTCTTGCACCAGAGCTATAAGTGTCAACGTCGCCGTCGTTTAGCGCCTTGTTCAGCAACCGCTGCTTCTCGGCATTCTCCTGAGCCAGCAGCGCCTGGCCTTTCTTCAGTTCTTTGTCCCAGTATTCCTTGTCTTTCTCATTCGGATCCTTGTTTCGAGATTTAGCCAACTCGGCAAGATCCTTACCGGTCATAATCTTGGATAGGTCATCGCCGATCTTCTTGCCGGTGTCGATAGCGTCGAACGCCATCTTCGCGTACTCGACTTTCCGCTGCCAGTCCTTCTTCATGCTGTCTGCAAGATCGTCCTGGAACTTGAACTTTTCCAAAGCGGCCTTGCGTTCTTCGGGCGTAAGCTTATCGTAGTTCTTGGCAAGATCGTTCTTGGTAGCAGTCATCTTGCTTACCGCCTTAGCGCGAGCATTCGCTTTCTGTGCGGCAACTTTGGCTTTAACTGCGCCAGCTACCACATGGCCGACTTTGGAAATACCAGCCTTAGTAGCCGACGCCGCTTTGCCAATTCCATACCGAATTCGTCCCGCTGGCGTGTAAGAGCCGTCGGGATTCTGGAAACGACGCTCGTGCCAATGCATCCCTTTGATGCCGTGATGGTAGAGTTCGTCTTTTCCGCTAGAGGAGGCATAGTATACCACCATTTTGAATTCCTCCTACTCAAATGCGTCTTTGTTAGCTTTGTAGGCAACCCAGGCGTCCATCATCGCAGCGACGTTATCGATCTTCTCGTCATTACGAACCTTCATGAGCTTTCGATTGCCATTGGTATCAATGATCGCAACAGAGTTACCCATTGCGAACTTCATGAGCTCTTCGTCAAACAGGAGCATACGGTCCTCGGCCAATTTCTTGAGTTCGCCGAGCGGTACGCTCTCTGTTTTAGCTCCCTGTATTACTTTCACCACTCCAAACGGGCCGTTCTCCTTAGTCCATCGGTCAACAAAGTCTGCCGCGTTGTACGGGTCGTATCCAAAGCAAGACACATCGTAGTCGTGATCGAGAATGAACCGATCCAGGTCTGTATACACATCGTCCAAATCGAGAACATTACCGTTCAGAACCATAAGGCTGTCTTCTTTGATGAAATCTTCGTACTTCCGGTGCATGGCGTCGGATAGCTTGGCGTAAGTTCGGTCTGTAATGTACGAACGGGTCTTAACACCGAAGCAGCCATTCGAAAGTGGAAACAAGAAAGTAAAAGCACAGAAGTCATCGCCTCGTGACAAGTCGGCGCCCAAAGCGCAAGGCATGCCATCAAAAGTTTGACGTCTGTGCGGCATTGTTTCTTCGTAAGTGAAGTAGTACGTGTAACCCTCCATGGGAAGGTCAAACCTTTTTGCCAAAATATCGTTTCGTGTGGCCGGGGCTTTCTCAGATCTTTCCACGTCCAGCTGATACGCCTCATACGTTACGGTCTTGCCGATGTTGGGATTAGCTTTAACCCACATCTCGGGATCACCAACCTCGCGCACGTCATCCAGCTTGTACCACCAGATAGAAGTAAAGGGGTTTGTGTAATCGCCCTTAAGAATGTTGAGGAGTTCCATCTTAATGGTGTCGCCGGGACCGTTTCGCACTGTGCCCTCGGAGCTCATGGCCACGATTAGATACTCAGCGTCATCTTTGGCACAGCCCTGCTCGAGAGGACCAATGACATCTTCTCGAATGTCACAAGAAAGCCACTCGTCAAGGGTTGCCAACTTGCATCGTAATCCCTGTAGACCGTCAACCGACATGGCACGGATCTCCAAATATGAATTGGTAACAAAGTTCTCAATGCCGCGTTTCGTGGGCGAGAGCTTCATACGCTTGTTGCGATTACCCGTAGTATTTTGGAGAGAGCCTTCGGTCATGAACTGAAAGACTGGTCCACGCGCGCGGGCGATGGCGGTCTTAATGGGGGATAGAACCTCTTCGGACTGTTTCATCGTTGGCGAAGTCGTAACCTGGTGTGTTGTGTCAGTGTTGACGATCAGCTCGAAAGCATGTAGGCACGAAGCATACATCGATTTTGCTGCGCCTCGACCGACAATCAAATACTGCTTACGAATCAGCCTCTTGCGTATGGTCTTTAGAACGTAGCGCTTGGTCGCCGGATCGTATACCTGCCTCTCAACAAAGTAATACCAACCGAAAACCTGCTCGGCCCAAAGTTTAAACGAGTCAAGAAGATGCAAATCGGAGCCATCCGTAAGAGTTAGCTCGACTTCGCAGAACGCTATGAAGCCCTCAACCGCCTTGTCGTCGTAGTAAACGCCGGGATGACGGATCAGGTCGTCAATGCGATTCATCTCCATCGAGACTTCCTTGCATACCGGTATTTCCCCGTCGATTACTTTGTCTCGGAAGGCTCCGTAGTAACGGGGAACCGCGGTATTAGATAGCATAGCCCCTCCTTAATCCCAGTAAGGATCTGAGTAAGGCGCTTCCGCTTCTTCTGTTTCGTCGTCCTCCGTAAAAAATGAGTTGTCGCCCTTAGGATCAACGTAATAGCTGATCCGACTCTCCAGCTGCTTAATTCGGTTCTCCAGAGAGTTGAAAGTAGAGCTGTTTGTAGGCGGGTCAAAGTCGTGACGAGTGCTCATCTGAATATACTGACGGACGAGATTCTGTAGAGGGCCTGGCTCCACGTACTCGTCCCAGGTTTCGTCATAGCCTTCCACACTAAAGCCTTCAACTGGGCCAGCGCCTATCTGATGCAGAACTGAAAAGGCCGCGTTAATGTGCTCGAGGATTTCGGAATCGAACGCATCGTACGATTCCACTATTCCACAAGCTCTTTTCGTGGCCGTTAGAATACTTTCGATCCTTTCCATGTGTTTACCTCTTAAAGTTTCCACGGGCATGTGTCATTCGGGCGTCGTTCGATCGGATTGACCTCGATTGTGCCCGAAATATCGCCGTAATGTATTGCGTTGTGTGTGACGTGGCATGTCGTTATTAGATACTCGGGGTTTAGTATGTCCGCCGAGTGAGAAAGAATGTCTGAGAGCATGATTGGATTCATGTGGTGAATGATGATACGCCCTTTAATCTCTCGATCTGGATCTGCGAGGTCGCAGCCGTTGTCTCTGAGGATCACGGTGTCTCGTATGTCTTTCCATTCCTGGGAACGATAGAACTTTTGGTTCAAATATCGCTCTAGGCCGAAGGTTTCTTCTGAGACCTTACCTCGTAGCCGCAGATACTCGAATCTTTGAGCGAATGTCGGTAGACTAATCAGCTCCGTATAGGTCCGTATCATCGTCAAGCCCCTTGTAAACGCGCAGATGGGCGATTACCTTAGCGTAATCCACGTTAGAATCTTCCGCTGACCTAATCGCATTCTCCTTTGTTTCTAATAACGCCGCCTCATGCCGAAGTTTCTCCTGTTCCAGGCGAGTTTTCTCCGTCGCGAGGCGTAAAAAATGAATAATCTCTTGAGAAGAAGCCGTTCCGTCACGCATTCGCTGCTCCGCACAGGCATAAGCCAGGTCGATCATCTGCGCATCGCGCCCTTCCTGGGTTGTGGCAGGTGGTTCGATGTACCTTTCGGAGCCTTCAGAATATGATCTAAGCTCTGATGGCTTTCTTCTTGGCATGTTTTCATCCCTTTCCTTATAGTTTTAGGTAACTTTTGGAGACCCCGAGCGAGGGTTCAATAGGCTAGGAGGCGCCGGAATATGCTCACGAAAGCAGAAACTTACCAGAAAGGAGTAAATAGTAGGCTTTGGGGGAGCTCGGGGCCTCTAAAAGTTACCTAAAATATCACCGCCGGAGAAATTTTTGAG
>Ga0326513_10003579_pt1 | contig 11241 bp, 4 predicted proteins | sample 2_2465_0518_D_FD_203654 | JGI IMG/M metagenome (GOLD analysis project Ga0326513, IMG submission 203654) | Bovine rumen microbial communities from UC Davis, California, United States - 2_2465_0518 | ecosystem: Host-associated > Mammals > Digestive system > Stomach > Rumen | place: USA: California... | reverse complement strand
TACGTTTATCCGCTCCCTGTGTTATTTCTATCTGATTCGTACCTTCCGTGATGTTCCCTTTACACGTGAGCCAAGTATCGATGATACGCAGAACTATCAGATACCGGCTACCGCGTTTGACACAATCCTCGGTTATCTGATTGAAGACTTAGAGGCAGTGAAGGGCGATGCCCAGCTTTATTTCCGCAAGCCTAATCCCGACAAAATGCAGGAGAGTGCTGAGCGTGACAATACGGCACGTGTTACAAAACCAGCCGTATATGCACTGCTGGCCGATCTCTATCTTTGGCAAGGCAACTGGGATAAGTGCGTGGAATGCTGTAACTATGTGATTGATTTCAAACAAAATGAATTCGAAAACCTGAAGCGTAGACTGCAAAACGATGTGTATCTGTTTAATGATATTCCCCTTCTCATGGAGCAGGTGAACAACACATCGGGCAATGCTTACAATGCCATCTTTGGAGAAGGCAATTCCTTTGAGAGTCTGTTTGAGCTGACCTTCGATCAGACACTCAATACCGACAACAGGAATGGCTTCGTTGGTAATTTCTATGCTAACACCAGCGGCAACCAGTTGTCGAACGGTCGTCTGGCTCCATTCGATGAGTTCTATGGTGACCTGCCTCTTAAGAGTACAGACCTCTTCAATGCAGGCGACTGCCGTGCTTACGAGTCGATCTACCAGGCTGGTACTACACAGTATTATATTGCCAAGTATGCCGCTACAAGAGTATCTATTAACTCTTCTGCTTCACAGAGTAGCTGGAAACCAACGTATTCCTGGCGTTCCACCAACTATGCCCATTGGATCATCTATCGTCTGACCGATGTCATGTTGATGAAGGCTGAAGCTCTCATCGAGCAGGGAAATAATAATTTCGAAGATGCCTTTGCATTGATTAATGCCGTCAGCAAGCGAGCCGTTAATTCATTTGCACCTGGCAGTGGTGAAGTTCTGAAATATGCTGATTATAAGGACTCCAAAGAGGATATGGAGAAACTTGTGATGGATGAACGCCACCGTGAACTGCTGTTTGAAGGCAAGCGATGGTATGACTTGCTGCGTGTGGCACGTCGTACGGGCAATACTAAGGATTTGGCTACAACAGTTACCAAGAAGCAGCTTACCAACGTGAGCGGTATTCAGATCAAACTGGCTAATCCCAATGCGCTCTATCTGCCTTATTACCGTAATGAGTTAAAGGTGAATCCCTATCTGAAGCAGAATCCGGCTTATAATACGGGCGATGATGCTGATTTAGAGAAGAACTAATGTGCTTTGCCCTATAGGAAAAAGAATCAATCTTAAAGAAAGATAAACGATATGAAACTAAAATATTTATCATTTATACTTTATACGTTGTCATTTGGCATGATGTTTACATCTTGCTCTGATGATGACAGCGATGCTCCGTTGAACTTCTATTCTTCAGTGCGTCTTACTGCTGCCGGCTTCATTGAGTCCAATGAGACACAGTTCAGTGAGTTCAAGACCATTCTGCAGCGGAGTAACTATTTGTCTGCTTTGAAGACCTACGGACACTATACTGTCTTTGTACCTACTAATGAGGCTATACAGAATTACCTGAAGGAAAACGGTTTTGCCTCGGTCGATGCCTTGACAAAAGAGCAGTGCGACACCATCTCACGTACTCATATTGTACAGGACAAGGCTTATTTCACCACCGACATGGGCGGTGAGCTGCCTCCCGTCAATATGAATGATGACTATATTGAGATGACTTCCGATAGTGACGTCATGAATAACAACGCGTTGCTTATCTATGTCAATAAGAACTCGCGTATTATCCAGAAGGACGACTCTGTGACCAACGGTGTAGTACATGTCGTTGACCATGTCATTAATGCCAGTAACCAGTTCTTACCAGCACTGATGGAGGAGAATCCCAATCTTTCTATCTTTAGTCAGGCTCTCAAACTGACAGGTATGGCTGATTCGCTTACAAAATATAACGATGACACCTATACCGTTGACCCCGACTCAGCATGGGGAGGTAAGGGCTTCAAGGTTCCATACGGAACTGCCAACGACGGAACTGCATCCAAACAGTGTAAGACGTGGTATCCGGAAAAGCGTTTCTTTAAGTTTACTGCCTTTGTTGAGCCCGACTCGGTGTATCATTCTCATGGCATCAATAATATTGAGGATTTGAAAGCCTATGCCAAGCAGATCTATGATGAGTCGTATCCTGAGGATGCTGGCAAGTACGACAACGATCTAAGAGACCGTCGCAACCCGTTGAACCGCTTTGTCAGCTATCACCTGATTAACCGTACAGGTCCTCGTGATTATTGGGTGCATTGCCGTGGTGATATCTATACCCAGAAGTTCTTGTATAAAATCTATGACCCCGAAGACTACTATGAGACGATGGCACCTCATTCGCTGGTTCGTTTCTGCAGTAATCCTGGTGAAGAGATTTACATCAACCGCGTGGGTCTTATGACTAATGCTACAGTGCGTGGTGTACGTGTCCTGAAGAACGATGAGGGTGACAGCTACCCCCAGTCGTGCAAAAACGGCCGCTATATCTATATTGATGATCTTCTGGTCTACTCGAAGGATGTGCGTTGGAATGTGCTGAATCGCCGTATCCGTGTTGACGGTAGTTGCCTTAGCCCTGACTTTATGAATGGTCATGCCCGCATGGAGCACATGGGTAAGGAGGAAATGATGATCGGCTTCAAGAATGGCTTCCTGGCGGACTTTAAGATGCACAATGCCAAGACTTTTATTGGCTGCGGTAATGAGCAGACAGGCTGGCGTCACTATCAGGGAAGTGGTGTTTGTATCACTGGTGAGAAGTTCGATGCCTCGGTGAAACTGCCTCCCGTACCCCATGATGGTACCTATGAAGTGCGCTTAGGCTATTCACTCGGTGATGACCGTGGTATCGCTCAGGTTTATCTGAACAATGATCCTTGCGGTATTCCTATCAGCTTCCGTAATTTCGATGCCAATGTAGGTTGGGAGGCTGATACTGATGATGAAGAGGAGAACAAGGCCATCGACAAGTCCATGCGTAACCGTGGCTTCATGAAGGCTATGGATAGCTATGGCAGCACTTCGGAGCCTTTCCGTACCTATAACAACGACGTACGCCGTATCTTGGTGAAGCAGTATCTGCGTGCCGACCAGGAATACTGGCTGCGCTTCCGCCAGATCCTCGAAGGCAGCACGCTTTACATGTCTATCGACTATATTGAAATCTGCCCCAAGGACGTTTACGATAGCCCAGACGGTGAAGACCGCCATTAAGCGGACTACGCTCTAACTGTAATAAAATAAATGAAAAATGAAAGATATGAATAGCAAGATAACCAAACGACATCTGATAGGTTTGTCATTTGTCATTTGTCATTTGTCATTTAGCATGATGCTCGCATCATGTTCTGACTGGGACGGCCACTATGAGGATCCGGCTTCTTTGGCTGACAGCGAGCCAACTCTTTGGCAGATGATGCAGCAGCGTTCTGATATTAGTGACTTCTGTGAGGTGCTTAGTAAGACCAAGATCTACAAGCACCACAAGAAGACGGACGTTAGCTATGCTGATTTGCTTAACGGTAATCAGACATTTACCGTGCTGGCTCCAGTTAATGGTTCTTTCAATAAGGACTCTTTGCTCAACCTGCTGGCAACTAATAGTGGAGATTCAATGGTGGAGCGCTCTTTCGTGGGCAATCACCTCTCCTATAGCCTGGCCTCAAGTGTGGCAACGCCAACTGATTTCTACCTGCTCAACACCAAGCGTGTAACCATCGAGAACAATCAGGCAATGAATATCCCCATTAAGGAGTCAAACGTTAAGGCCAAGGGCGGTATTATGCATGTCATCCAGAATACGATGCCTTATCGTCATAACCTTTATGAGGTAATGCTCCATGATTCGCGCTTTAGCTCCATTGGTGCCCAGTTGAGCAGCTATCAGCATGACGAGTTTAACCCGACTCAGTCGGTTGAGGGTGGTATGGTTGACGGAGAGCAAATATATGTCGACTCCGTGTTCGACGAACGCAATCTTCTCTTGGAGTATGTGGGTGAGCTGGCCGATGAGGACTCATCCTACATCTTCGTGGTTCCCGAAGCACAGGAATGGCAGCGGGTATGGCAGGAGGCGATGGATCACTTCCATTACGATTCTACTGTTGAGGATGGCGATTCGCTGCAACGTTTCTGGGCTAACAATGCCTTGCTTAGCGATGCCATTTTCAGCCGCACCATCCAGTCTTCTACTAAGGATTCGCTCGTTACTTATCAGTACGACAGGCGTTATCCGCAATACCATGTGTTCCACCGTCCTTTCGAGGAAGGAGGAATCCTCTATGGCGCCAAGGCTGAGGAGTATAGTAATGGAACGCTCTACACCACACCTAAATGGCCATTCACACCGTTCTCTACCTATTTCCGTGAGCTGAAGTTTGAGGGTGAACGTACAGGACTGATTATCAATGATAATCTTTGTACCTATACAACCCGCATCCATGCTGCCGACAGCGTGTCAGAGAACGAGTATCTGGTCATCACGCCGACAGGTAGCAATAGCAACTGGTCAATGACGTTCAAGATGGAGAATACGCTGGCTGGTGTTTATGACGTATGTGCTGTCATCCTGCCTCCTTCGGTGTATGATCCTACTGTTCAGGGGAAACCCTGTATGTTCGTGGCTGAAATCAATTATGTGGATGAAAATGGTGAACCCCAGACCTTTGACTGTAATAAGACCAAGTTCACCAACGACCCCACTCGGGTTGATACTGTGGTGTTGGCTGAGAATTTCGTGTTCCCGGTATGCAATTATGGCGAGACGAACATTAAGTTCTCTGTCAAGTTGCAGTGTAGCATCCTTGCTCGAGAAGCCAGAAACTATTTCCGTGAGATGTTCCTCGACTGCATTTACCTGCGTCCGAAGAAAAATGTGTCTACTGAACAATAAATATGAGAAGCGATATGAATACAAAAATAAGAAAGATGATAGCCTTAACTGGTTGCTGGCTGCTGGCCGTGGGTATAGCCGTGGCGCAAGATTTCAAGACAGTAAGCGGTACGGTGACCGATGCTGCCACTGGGCAGCCACTGGCTGGTGTCATTGTCGAAGCCTATGGCAATCATAATTACACTTCGATGACTGACGACAAAGGTGCCTATGAGTTAAAGGTTCCTGAGTATGTAAATAGTATCAGCCTGCGTGTCGATGGTTACCAGCTCTTACAGAAAGCGGTCAGCCAGAAGACGGAGCAGACCGATGCTCAGCTCTATCCCAATACTTTCAGTCCTATCTACCAGACTTCCACCACTCCGGCCGTTACCCGTACAGCTCTGAATTTCGACAATACGGCTCGTCAGAGCATCGACCCGCTGGTGGCCGAGCAGTTGGGAGCTGACATCCATTCGGTAACACGTAGCGGACAGTTGGCAATGGGTAGCACCATGTTCATGGGTGGACTTACCAGTCTGCAGACTAATGCACAGCCGCTGGTCGTCATTGACGGCGTTATCACTGACATGCAGTATAATCGTGAGATGTTGCATGAAGGATATTACAACAATATCCTGGCCAATCTGAATGTCAACGACATTGAGAGCGTGACTGTGATGAAGAACGGTACTGCACTTTATGGTGCCAAGGCTGCTGCTGGCGTACTGCTCATCAAGACGAAGCGTAACAAGTCGATGGCTACCAAGATTGATGTGACCATCAACGGCCAGTATCAGCTGATGCCCCGCAAACCTAAGATGATGGGTGCTGACGACTACCGCCTCTATGCCACTGAGATGCTCTCAGGACTCACTTCCGACGTAAAGAATCTGGAGTTTGTCAATAACGATCCCACCAATTATTATTATAATACCTATCATAATAATACGGACTGGTCGGACGAGGTTTATCACAACACCTTCGTTTCCAACTATGGTATTAACGTACAGGGTGGTGACGATGTGGCCAACTACAACTTGTCGGTGGGCTATTCACTGGGTAATGCCACTTTGCGTGGCAATGACTTCTCACGTTTCAACATGCGACTGAACAGTGACATCAATGTCATAAAGAATCTCGATGTTCGCTTCGATGCATCTTACAGCGATGTCACTCGTGACTTGCGCGATGATGGTGCCAAGGCCGACCTCTCGGTGGGAACCATTAGCTCTCCCAACTTCCTGGCGCTTGTCAAGTCGCCTTTCCTGGCTCCATACGCCTTCGACATCAATGGCAATCCGAGTCACTATCTGGCTGCTGCCGATGATTACGTGAGCAAGGTCTTCGAGGCTGATGGCGAAGTTTATGCCAATTCAGTACGCCTGGCTAACCCGTTAGGCATTCTGGATCTGGGCGACGGCGAGAACCGTAACCAGGCAGGTAACCGTATGGTCAGCTTTAGCGTTACGCCGCGCTATAGTTTTGGAAAGCACCTCTCGCTGAGCGAGCATTTCAACTTCACGCTTGTCAATACCAACGAGAACTATTACCTGCCGTTGGAAGGAACGCCGCCTTTCCGCCTTTTGGCATCGAGCGACATTCAGGTGGAGAACATGGCCCAGAGTATGGCCGCTCGTCAGAACAGTATCATGAGCGACACTCGACTGGCTTGGCAAAACCGTTATGGAGCTCATAAGATTGATGTATTTGGTGGCGTGCGCTATCAGAGCAGCAGCTATAAACTCACTGCCCAGCGTGGTTACGATACTGGCAACGACAAGTACCCCAGTACAGGTAATGCCCGCAATTACCGTTCTACATGGGGTGCTGATGATAAGGCACGTGACCTGACCTGGTACGCTCAAGCCGACTATAACTGGGCTGAAAAGTATTATGTCCAGGCAGGCCTTTCGGCTGAGACCAGCTCATGCTTTGGCGATGATGCCGACGGACTGAAGCTCTGCGGTGTGGTTTGGGGACTCTTCCCCAGTGTCAATGCTGCATGGGTGCTGAGCAACGAGAAATGGCTGGCCGATGTCAAGGGTATCGACTACCTGCGCTTGAATGTGGGCTTTGATGTAACGGGTAACGATAATATCGACTACACGGCATCAAAGACCTATTTCGTGGCCAACAACATGCTGGAACAGAAGGTCGATGGCAAGTCTATTGGTAATATTGGTAATACGTCGCTCAAGTGGGAGACCACCAGCCGACTGACAGCCGGACTGGAAGGTAACTTCATCAACAACCGCTTGAATGTGCGCTTCAACTATTTCAAGGGTTGGACCAAGAACTTGCTTACCCTGCGCCAGTTGGCATGGACCAGTGGTCTGGCTCAGAACTGGAGTAATGACGGTAAACTGGAGAATGAAGGCTTCGAAGCTGCTGTGGGCGTCAAGGTTCTTAACCTGAAGGACCTAAGCTGGGAAATCGGAGCCAGTGCCGGACACTACGTGAATAAGATTACGGCCTTACCCGACAACAACGAACCGTTCTTGACTGAGGCCTATGGCGCTACCATCCTTTCACAGGTAGGTACTGCTGCCGGCGTGTTCTATGGCTACATGACCGATGGCGTCTATGCTACGAAGGCTGCTGCTGATGCCGATGGCTATTATCTCGTGAACGACCGCGGGCAGCGTCAGTATTTCGGTGCCGGTGACATGCGTTTTGTCGACAAGGACCAGAACGGCATCATCGACGAGAACGACCGTTTCGTCATCGGCGATCCCAATCCCGATGTCTATGGAAATATCTATACGCGCCTGAACTGGAAGAACTGGGCGTTGGATGCCGTCATGCGTTATTCTTTGGGTAATGATGTCTATAACTACCAGCGTTCGTTGCTCGAAGGGGGCTCTCGATTCTATAACCAGACAACGGCTATGCTGTCGCGCTGGACGGCTGAAAACCAGGTCACCGACGTTCCCCGTATCAGTTATGGCGATCCGATGGGCAACTCTCGTTTCAGCGACCGTTGGATTGAGGATGGCAGTTATCTGCGCTTGAGCAATGTCACCCTGAGCTACACCATTCCTATCACCAGTACCTACTTGCAGGGTATCACGCTCTGGGGTGGAGCTTACAACATCTTTACCCTGACACGCTATTTGGGTAGTGATCCCGATTGTGGCGTCAGCGGCAGTACTCTGTTGCAAGGCATCGATCGCGGCCTTCTGGCCAGCTCGCGTTCCTTTGCCCTTGGTGTGAAGATTAACTTATAATAGAGAATTGATAATAGAGAATTCATAATTATGATTACCAAAAGCATAAAATATTTCCTCATCTGTCTGTTGTGCTGCAACATCGTTGTAGCTCTCACAGCCTGCTCAGACCTCATGGATACCGATTCTGAGCTCGTGGAAAACCTGGAGGACAATACCCTTCAGCAGCCAACCGACAGCGTCTATAGCGTGATGGGCATTATCTACAAGATGCAGGCCATTGCCGACCGTGTGGTTCTCTTAGGCGAACTGCGCAGCGATTTGGTCTCGACTACAGCTTCGGCCAGTAGCGATCTGAAGGCAATCTCGAATTTCACGGTCGATACCAAGAACGCCTATAACCGCATCAGCGATTATTTTGCCGTCATCAACAACTGTAACTATTTCCTCAAGAATGTCAACAAGGATTTGGTCAAGAACGACCGTAAGGTGTTCGAGTCGGAGTATGCCGTTGTCAAGGCCTATCGTGCATGGACCTACCTCCAGGTGGCAATGATCTATGGCAGTGTACCCCTCATCACCGAGCCGCTGCTCACCGAGGAGGCTTCCCGCGAGGCCATGAACCAGAGTCCAAAGGGCATCGTTGATATCTGCAACTATTTCATCGACGATATCAAGCCTTATGTTGATACTAAGCTGCCTAACTACGGACAGATCAATAACCTGAACTCGCAGAAGTTCTACATCCCCGTCCGTGCCCTGCTTGGCGACCTCTGCCTCTGGGCTGGCCGCTATCAGGAGGCTGCACAGTATTATCACGACTATCTGGCATTGCGCACTGCCCCTGTTCCCACTGGTACTTCAAGCGCTAACTGGGCTGATGCCAGCACCAAGGAGTTCCGTCGGGTCTCCAGTTCGCTTTCTTACAACGCCTCAAACGATGAGTGCCTCTCCTACATCCCCATGGAGAGCAGTGAGTTCTATGGCATTAAGAGCGACTTGCGGAATATCTTCAACTCCACCAGCACCAATCAGCAGTATGCTCAGGTAGAGCCAACCGCCCAGATGCGTGAGCTCTCGGCCGCTCCCACCTATTGCGCCGTCTATACCAAGGTCGACGGCTCCCTCGACACCATTCCTGCTCCTAAGACAAACCTCGAGAGTAAGGACTATGTCGGAGACCTCCGTTTCGTCAGCACCTACAACTGTCGGGTCTCCAATCAGGAACGTTATGCGCGTCTCTCTAATGAGATACAGACCTTTGATAAGCTTAACAACAGTGGCGTAACGCTATATCGGGTCAACATTCTCTATCTCCGTTATGCCGAGGCGCTCAACCGGGCTGGCTTCCCGCAGGCTGCCTTTGCCATTCTGAAGTATGGCCTCTATCCTGATATCGTCAACAAGTATATCGATGACACCGAACGGGCTACCGGTGGTGCCTTTATCACTTTCGATGGTGATAATTTCTCTCAGGAGAACACACAGGGTGTCCATTCGCGTGGATGTGGCAGAGCCGATTGTGACACGCTCTACCAGATACCTCAGCCCGCTGCCGCTATGGCCTCTCGTGCCGATACCGTTGCTTATCAGATTCCTCTGGTTGAGGATCTCATTATCTCCGAAATGGCGCTTGAAGGTGCCTTCGAAGGCTATCGCTACTACGACCTCATGCGTGTAGCCCTGCGCCGTGGCGATGCCAACTATCTCGCCGACCCCGTAAGCCGCCGAAGCGGTAAACGCGACGAGACTCTCTATGGCCTGCTCAGCAATCCCGCCAACTGGTATCTCAAGAAATAAACCCCTTTTGGTGCGTTTATACTTATTTCCCGCAAATTCCTGACTGAAAAGTTTGGAGTTTGCGGGAAATTGTTTATCTTTGTAGCCGTGTTTCTAAAGATACACGAACTATTTGTTGCTCTCTACTGAGTTCAAAGATAATAATAACAACTAAATTCGAACAAACAATGAAAAAGAATTTTTTAGGGATACTGATTGTAGTTATGGCCAGCGCTTTCATGTTTATTGGCTGTAAAGGTGATGACGAACCTGTAAAGACAGAAGAACCCGTCAAACCTCAGGAAACAACGGAAACTACTGACATGCCAGAACTGAAGTTGGACTTCGAATCGATGTCCGAATGGTACTTAGCAGCAGTCAAGAAGTGTCACCCTCTGATACAACAGGTGTGGAACAGTAGTGCCGACCCTAAAAAGTTCAATTTGTTGCTGGTCAAGGAAACGAAGGATAAGGTGTATCTCATCACCCCGGAAGGGAAGAGCGAGGTGAAGGAGTCGGAATGGACTGATGGCTTCCGCACCGCTCTACAACAGTTAGATGCTTTCAGCCACATAGAGTTTGACGGGAAGCACTGCACTATGATATTGTGCTCGATTAAGAGATTTGACCAGATGGATCAGGCTTTGAAAATGATGGGCTATAAACCGATGTCAGACCTTGAGAAGGTTTGTGAGAACCTTGCCCTGTTCTATCATGAGTCGTTCCATCGCTATGTTCAGGAAGGTGAAACAGGCTGGTCACGTGATAAGACGGCCTATAATCGCAACAATTCCTACCCCATTGTCTACGAGCCACGTATCTACCGTAAACTTGCCCTGTTCGCGTTGAAGAAAGTATGGGATGACCCTAACCAGAAGGATGCTCAGTATGCTCGTGCAAAATACTGGACCCAGAAATACGAGGCTGCCTTTCCGGAAGAGGCAGAGGGCATCAAGAGTACCGACATTGTTGAGTCAACGGCAGAATATTTCGGACGTACACTCGTTCATCGTGCTGTCTCAGAATTCCCAGAATTGTATGACATCGATACGATCAACCTGACAGCCAAGGTTGACGGCGAAAGTTACATGATGTCATTAGCTGTTAGTCTGCTGTTCCGTGATGGCCGACAGTCTGAAGCCATCACCGCCATGACCTCTGGAAAAATGACGCCCATCAACATTCTTCTGAAAGATGTAGCTGCGCCAGCCAACTATAATGAAAGTCAGGATGCAGCCGACATGGGAGTCATCCGCACAGCTATGGACAATGTATGGGGGGCCAGCAGTCCCTTCATTCAACCTGTAGCCCAGTTGACAGATCAGCACAAGGCAGGAAATGCCGTTTATTTA
>Ga0326513_10003578_pt1 | contig 11243 bp, 14 predicted proteins | sample 2_2465_0518_D_FD_203654 | JGI IMG/M metagenome (GOLD analysis project Ga0326513, IMG submission 203654) | Bovine rumen microbial communities from UC Davis, California, United States - 2_2465_0518 | ecosystem: Host-associated > Mammals > Digestive system > Stomach > Rumen | place: USA... | reverse complement strand
ATACCGCCAAATGCTCAAGGATGCCCTGAAAAAAGATGGAAACTTTCCTGCCTATCCGGAAGGCTCCAAGGAATATATCATCCTGGACAGTATCATGAGCGGATATATTGAAATGCTCCTGCAGTTTCTGGATTCCGGCGCTCTTTCCATGGAGGAAGCTTTCCGGCTGGCCTACTACACTATGGAGCACGGAACAAAACCCGCTTTACTAAGTCAGCTGAGAATCAGTGATTTGGGTGATCAGCCCCGACCATAATGATTTGCCATTGACTTGCCCATAATCAGTATTTTACCCCATAGTAATCAAGATATATCTTGAATCGATCCTGCGCTGCCAGACAGGTATCGCGAAGATATCCCTGCTCATTTCTCCACTCATGCAGTCCACGGTAATAATACAACTTCATATCGTCCTCAATAATGAATGGTACGATTCCGTTTCGCAGGCATTCCTTAAAAAGGATCAGCCTCCCCACACGGCCATTCCCATCCTGAAAGGGATGAATTGACTCAAAACGGTAATGAAACTCCAGCAAATCTTCAAATGTCACCGCTTCCCGCTTCTTGTAGTCTGAAAGCAACTCTTTCATTTTCTTCGGAACATCTCCGGGTGCAGTAGTTTCTCTGCCGCCAACCTCATTCGCCAACCGCTTATAGGCACCAACAGCAAACCAGTTCTTCCTGCTGTCGGTAGTTCCGCTTTTCAGGATCAGTTGCAGCTGTTTGATCAAGGCCTCTGTCAGAGGACGTTTTGCCTGATCAATGATCAGGTCAATACATCGGAAATGGTTTACTGTCTCCAGAATATCATCTACGTTTACCGAGCCGTCCGGTGCGTCAATGGTATTAGTTTCAAAAATATACCGGGTCTGGTCATGGGTCAGCCGGCTGCCTTCCATGTGATTGGAATTGTATGTCAGCTCGATCTGCACCTTATGATAGATACCCCCGGATATTCCGTTTTCCTTCTCCATGGTCAGTCTTCCGAGCAGATCCTCAGGCGCTTTTCTCCGCCTCGGTTTTCTGCCGGGTTTCTCTGCTGTATCGGGAATATTCCAGGTCTTTCCCGTTATAAAAGCGCCGGGAATACGTCCGTCAGCGCAGTACTGACGTACTACCCGTTCAGTGATCCCCCATTTTTCACTTGCTTCTTTTACCGAGATATAACTCATTTTGTGCACCACCTGTCCAATATTTGTACAGATTCATTGTATTCCCTTATCGGCTGTTTTACAACCGAATTGATTGAGCAAAAACAAGCTATAAACAGCCGATAACGGCATCCTCGCGGATGAGATCATACATATGAAAACGTTCCCCGCAGCTGCGTACTCTGTCCAGTTTCATGCCAAGATGCTCAAGCGGGATGCTTTATCCCTGTCATCTGTATCCAGGATCACGGGAATCCTTCTCTCCTCTGCCAGTGCATAAGCAAAATCCATCATCCTGTGCATATATCCCTGCCCCTGGAATTCCTTCCGGACGACCAGCATTTCAATCCGCAGGAACTTTCTCTTTTCTTTTCGCATGCGGGTCTCGATCGTTCCCCCGTCACTGAAACAGGCATCGATGAACTGTTTCATGTTCTGAATTCCGCCGAGCGCTTTCTTCTCGGCAACGATCATCTTTATTCCGTCTACAAATCCGACCGTTCCTCCTGCGCCTTCTCCGGACAGCATCAGATATCCTTCCCTGCGGTCTGATGTCGTATACAGCACGCCGCTCCTGTAAGCAGCCCGCACGATCGCATGGATATACGTGAACATGTCTTCCCGGGCGGGAATAAACCTGATCAATCCTATATCCTCTTCGTTGTACTTGTAGTCATAGAAAGCATCTGCGATCTGCTGTGAGATCTCCCGGATCTGATCCTCATCCAGTCCCTGCAGCTTTATCATCACAGGTCTGGTTCCGGTGATCCGCTCTTCTATTTTTTCTACGTAATCCGGTACCTGTGCCATCGCTTCGCAGTGCTCCATTCCGGGGCGCACGATCACCTCTGCATTAGGCCAGATTTTTCTGACCAGGGGCATGCTGGTCTTTGTGTAAAGCTCTTTCTCTCCCCATTCAAAACTGATCCGCTGTTGCAGTTCCCGGGAAAGGTACGGGGTATTTCCCACCACACAGTCTCTTCCAATATGATAGATACTCTCTTTGTCGAATTTCAGGAAAGAATCCGCCATATGTTCCGCTATATCCCTGCCATAGCGTTTCACAAAATCCGAGATTCCCTTTTCCCTGTTCCTGATGATCATATCCTGCTGCCAGACCAGCACAGGTGCAAAAATCTTCCGCATAACGGCGCTCAGTCTGGCGACCGGCGCCCCATCCAGATAAGCATGTTCGATATTCAGATCTTCATATCGAAGGAGATGGAGCGACACTGCGCATCCGAGAGAGGCTCCATACAGCAGCCGGATCTGAGTCAGTCCCTTCTGCTGCAGATAATTGTGCAGAGCTGCCGCTTCTGCCCGCGCAGACCGGAACTTTCTTTTCTCACTTCCGTGGCCACCCATGTCCGGAGTGATGAAATAATACTCTCCCCTGAACTTAGTGCCCACGACTTCATACATCTTCTCTCCGGTAATCCCCATCGGATGAAGGATAATGATTACCGGATCTCCCTTGCTTCCGTGTGTATGAATATGCATTCTGATCTCCTCTAATTACTGCAATGCTTTAAAATATTCCTGACGGACAGCTTTTGCCTCCGGCACAAACTCCATCGCTCCCCAGCAGTGCATCATGCCTTTTCCGATATGGACGTTCAGCTCTACGCCATATTGTTTGCAGACCTTCCGGAAATCCTTCAGATATGCGATCATTACCTCTCTTGTGCCATAGAATATATCGATGGGCGGAAATCCGGTAAGATCGAAAAGCAGAGGGCTGAGAAGATAGGCTTCATCGCCTGTTGCCAATACAGGTGCAATGTTATCGAAAAAGCGCGGAGGTATCATGATATCGACCTTTTCCCGTTTTCGCATTTCTTCTTTCTGCTTTGTGCTCGGAGGTACCTGCAGACCGGGTGACTGCAACACCAGTTTTCCGGGAAGCGGCACATCAACCTGTTCGTGACGAATGTACATGCACAAAGACATTGCCAGTCCTCCGCCGGATGATGTACCGAAAAACCGGACATTCTCTGCTTCATATGATTTCAGGATTTCCTGATAGACCTGCAGAGTGCTTTTGACGGTTTCTGAAAGCGTATGTTCCGGCGCCATCGGATACAGAGGGAACCATACTTCAGCCGCTGTCTCTTTTGCAATCTGTCCGCAGAGAACAATATCTCCCAGATCCGGAGGCAGAATATAACCGCCGCCGAACAGATATAGGACGGCCTTCTGCGGCTTGTCATTTTTCTTTCTGACTACATAGACAGTCGTGTTATCCACTGTTTTTGTAATGATGTCAAATTCACTCATTTTTTTATACGGGACAGCCAGCGGCTTTTTCTGCTTGATCCGATATGTTTCAAGCAGCTTCTCGAATTCCTCGCCTTCTTTGTCCAGCATTTTATTTACTCTCAGCATTTTGAAAAGAGTATTTACCATTTTGTATTGCACGCTAGCCATATTCATCCTCCAGAAGAAAACAGAGCAGTTTCGAAATCAATACTCACCCACCTTGTCACTCAAATCAGGTTATCTCTTTTTTCTGGCATCCCTGAGTCGGTAATCACAGCACTCGTCGCCTTCCGCAACAGATTTCGTCCGTGTATACTTCACACCTCGGAAGCCGGTCATATATTCCTTGTCCATGCAACAGATCATCTGTACCGCCTCCGGCGTTCCGAGAGCTTTCGCCTTATCATAAAGCGGGCATCCGGTCACGTCGAGCGAGCAGAGGTGCTCTGTCACCACAACATCCCTGCATTCATAGCCGCTGCTCATTTTCGCTGCGATCTTATCCATGTTCTTCCACATGAGCGTCGGAATACCGGGAAGGGAAGTCACCTTTCTGAAAATGTTCCTCAGCCGGATACCGGTCTTCGTTCCGTACGCGCGTGTCACCTCAAGCGCCTCACCCGGCGCGTAATACTCAACTGCACGGTATAGGGCCGCCGCAGGAAAGACGAATGTCCTGCTGTTTTTATCCGCGTTCGGTTCGGCTGACTCCAGCTTCTGCAGTTCACATTCGGCGTACCGCCAAATTGCTGCTGCTTTTTTTGGACCATATTCTGCTTCCAGCTCTTTTTTAAATCTCTTAAATACAAAGGAGTTATCAAGCTTCATTTTTGTCATCCATCTGATCCATCCATCGGATCATCGTATCCAGCGCCAGTTTCATATTACCCATATTACAGTGACTTCCGGCGTCATCCATATTTGAATACATCTGTAAAGCCAACGAGCGCACGTTGGGAAGCAGGTCAAATTCTTCACAGAAAAGAGAAGGCATGATCATATGGTCGTCTCTTCCGGCCAGAATCAGCATGTCCTGTGTTACCTTATCCCCAACTCCTTTCAACGTGAATTTCCGCACCTTTTTTACATAACCGACCGGATCTTTAGCACCATACGCATACATTCCGTGCATAAGGTTCCACTTCACCAGCTCACTTTTCTCCATCATCTTTCTGTACAATTTATTGAAAATGCCGGCATGGCCGTGACGGTACATACTGTCCATGATGATGCGAAGAGCCTTTGGATCATCTGCCAGAAGGATGTCAAAAAAATCCGGAAAGATCGACCATCCGATCACCTTTGTGATCCTCTTTTCAAAAGCCGCAGCTCTCGGAGCGAGATATCCTCCCAGAGATGCTCCGATGATGGTGACATCATCCAAATTAAAATGATCCAGTACTGCCTTCACCGGTCTCTCCCACGCCGGATCGAACTTCATATTCTGCTCTCGCAAAACGCCGCCCTGCCCGGGCCCTTCAAAAAGATAAACATCATATCCTTTTTCCTGAAAATAGCGCAGCATCGGATAGAACTCCTCGATATAACTGTCATTTCCGCCGTGAAGAAGGATCCTCCCCCTGCATTCACCTTTTGCCTTGCAGTGCATCACCGGAATCGTCCCTTTTTTGTAAGGAACATCGGTTCTTTCTACTGCATGCTCCATCAATTCATCTGCGTAATACTCATAGAATAAATTCTTAGCCCTTCTGTAAGTTTCCACCTTTTCAGGATCGCTGTCATACATGAAGAATTCAGACATTCTCAGGTAGCCGATCTGCGCCTCTGTCCGGCCTTCTTCTTCCGCTTTCCGAGCCAGCGAGGTCAGCGCGTCGACCCAGCTTCTGCTGTCTGTGATGCCTTCTGAGACGGAAAGCACCTCCTCCGGATCCCCGTTTCCCCACATAACGACACGATTAAGCTGAAAATTGAAATTAGGTTCCCTGTTGAACTGATAAGTTCCTTTTCTGAACATAGTATCCTCCGATCACCAGCTGAATACCGCCATCCGGTTATTTATGTTTTTGCCGATCACCGCAAAGAGCTTTCCGCGTATCGTATATTTCTTCATCTCTTCGTTGTAGCTCTTTTCGGATATATACTTCAGTCTCGGCTCAAGGCTCAGATATTCCTTTCCGGATTTTGTTCCCCAGCCAAAGGAAGCATTGGTGTGCTTGACTGCGTCATGGTGCGAACCGTGTTTTTCGAGGAACGGGGAGTGCTGCTCGGCGAGCAGGTATCCGTGAGGGAAGCAGTCGCAGAGCATATTGAGACAGGTCTTCACCTGTTCCTTGGAAAAATACTCCAGAACGCCTTCCATCACAATCAGGTACATGTCTGATTTCGGAATGTTCTTTGTCCATGCGCCGTCCAGTGCGTCCCCGTCCATCATTGTGCAGCGGTCACGGTCCTCGAACACCTTCCTGCGCACGGCGATCTGATCCGGCAGATCCACGTCAAACCAGGTAAGCCTTCCATTATCCACTTGGGAGAACTTGTCATCGAACCCGCATCCGAGGTTGATGCAGACCGCGTCAGGATACTTCTTCAAAAGCCGCTTCAACTCCTCGCGGAATATGATCGTCCTTGCTACAACACCTTCATGGGACAGGAAGGGGTCAAACTTACTCACATCCACACCGAGTGCATCGATGATCTCTTTTGCCTTCGGATCCCTGATCCTTGCATTGGGACGCGAGGTTTCACTGGCACGAATTGCCAGAGTAATGAGCGCGGTCTCCTGAATATCCCCAAATTGTAAATCCATAGTGTCCTCCTTATCTTTCCTTTCACCAACAAAACAGAGCAGGTCCGAAATCAATCGAATCCTGCTCCGTGCATAAGTACATTGAGAAAGTTAGATTTCGCTAACTACAAGTAATATACTACTAACCCCTTCATTTATCAATACCGACATGCTTCTTCATGTATATACTTGTGATCAATACCGACACGATAATACCGGCTGCAACTACTACAGGAAATGCCCATACCGGGCTGACCGACATCAGCTTATCACCATAGCCGGCAGGCATCTCTTCTACCGCGCACTCATAGGTGTATGCACGGTTAAACCAGATCTGGCCATAATAGCCGAAGCTGGAAAAGCTCATCAGAACCGTTGCCGCAATATCGCCGGTCTGGCTGTATTTTGCCATTGCCCTGACAATTTCTGCCAAAACTGTAATGACGATCAGCGGAACAACATGCCACATGACTGCATCTCTTATGATAAGCAGCAGAAGAAGCATTCCCAGGAACAGGCAGACAGCCGCCCCCGGAGCCTGCACTCTTCGTAATGCACGGATAATGATCGGCGACAGCAGCAATCCTGCCGTGATCTGGTAGCATACGAAGAAAATCGGATGGATCGATCCTGTGACGCATACGACTGCTGTAGCAACTGCATACAGGACTGCATACAGCAGCATCCACAAAGCATTATTACGGTTCCATTTGTTGTTCATACTCCGCCTCCTCAGAAAAGTTAATACTTTTGATTAGATTTAACTAACCTTATAAACAAAGAAAGTCCCGCTCACGCGGGATCTCTCTCATGTTTCCTTATAAAGCTGTCTTGTTTTACAATCCGTAAATCTGCCTCCATCCGGGATATAACAGATCTCTCACAAACTGCATATGTTCTATGGCTTCTTCCCTGGTCATGTCATGTCGGACCACCTCAAAGATCAGATGAACATAAGCCGTTGCCAGAATATGCCACTGCATGTCGGAAATTTCTTTTTTCATTTTCCCGGAGGTTCTCAGAATATCCGCATACTCTTTGTTTACTTCCGCCTCTTTGCGGATCAGGTCTTCCTCAAAATTTTCATATGCAGAACCCTTTGCACAGCAGATCAGGAGTTTTACACCATCATAATGCTTATAGATAAAATCCACCCAGAACATTGCCCAGTCGTCATCAAAGGGATTGTACTCCATTTCAGTTTCCATCAGATAGGTGCTGCTTGCGGCAACAGAATGAAATTCATCCAGCGTATCCTTCACCAGACTGAAAAACATGTCTTCCTTATTCTTGAAATGTTTGTACAGTCCTGCTGTAGTGATTCCAACCTTTGCGGATACTCTGTTCAAAGAAGCTTTCTCATAACCGTATGCAAGAAACTCTTCTTTCATACAGCGGAAGATCTTTTCATATGTTGCTGTTTTGTCTCTGGGCAAATTTCAGCCTCCCTATTAGTTATTTCTAACCTCCTTGAGTTAATCATATTAACCGCAAAATGTCAAGTTCTCGCGTGATATCCGTCCGCTGTCTCATAAGGCGGCCGGTTGATTCCTCCTGAAAAATGCATGCAGATACGCCTCCTTCTTACAGAGTTCTTTTGTTCCGGCGCAGTGCCGCCATCCGGTCCAGATCACCGTGGCTGATCTGATGCTCCAGTGCGGCGACGATCTTATCTTTCCGGGAAAGGAAATCGGTGCCGGAGAGATTGACGCCGGAGATCGTGTGGTGCGTGATGAAGGTACAGTCGCAGGTCAGATTTTCGACAAAGAGCTTCAGTTCCTCCAGCATTTCCTTCTCGGAAAGCGGTTCGAATTCACCGCGCTGTGCCTCCTCCAGAAGAGGCGTTCCCGGAAAGAGCGTCAGACCGCCGGTTCCCACCAGCATGGGCTTGCACTGGCTGAAAATCTTCGCGGAGTTAACAGCATGCTCGCGACTGTGCGACTTGCCGGCAACACCATTCAGAAATGTCATCCAGTAATCAATCCCTGCCTCCTCGAGCTTGTGGCACTGTTCAAGGACATCCTCCGCATGATAACCCTTATGGATCCTGTCAAGGGTCCAGTCATCGCCGCTTTCCACACCGAGAGATATCTCCCGCATGCCCAGTTCTTTCAACTTTCGCAGTTCCTCGACAGTCTTATTCTTCAGATCAGTGACTCTTCCTGCCAGATAAATATATTCCATCTTCGGCAGGTGTTTGTGGATCATCTCAAAGATCGGCGCCAGCTTGTGATAACTAAGGACAAGTGGATTGGCGGAAAGCAGCTGGATTGTGCGTGCGTCCGGGTCCATCTTTGCAAGTTCCTGAAGGTCCTCCTCGATCCATTCCATCGGAGACATCCGGAAGGGAATTTCTTTGTACATCGTGCAGAACTTGCACTTATTATGGGTGCAGCCCTGAGTGATCTCTAAAAGCGGCCAGGTCGGCCAGTAGGGGTTTCTATATACAGTTCCGGTAAAATGCATCGTTTCTCCTCCTTCTTACAGTTCCGTCACAAAGTTTTCCAGCGGCATGCGCTTAAAGTGCCAGGCGTTGGGCTTTGCCTTTTCCGAAGGATAGCCCATGGCAAACATCATGACCGGTACGATGTTCTTCGGAAGTTCGAAGACCTCTGATACCGTCTTTGCATCGAATCCACGAAGCCAGACACTGTGAATACCGAGTTCCTCCGCCTCATACATCATCGTCGTTGCGGCAATACTGGCATCCTGTTCGCCGGAGTTGTAATTATAAAACATGCGGTCGTGCGGGGCCTTCCATACTGTGTTCAGATCATAGCAGACCAACAGCATCAGCGGGGCGTTATAGTGGAAAGGCGTCACCATCCTTGCCTTTGCCAGCGCCTGCGGGCTTCGCAGCACATAGAATCGCTGCGGCTGATAATTACAGGCAGTCGGTACAATACGTCCCGCCTCCAGAATCTTATCCAGCTTCTCCTGCTCGACAGGGCGGGGATCAAAATAGCGCTCCGAGTATCTGTTTTTAGCTAATTCAAGAAAATTCATATTGGTCCATCCTTTCAAAAGAGGCAGGTTCCCTGGGAATCTGCCACTGACTGTTCCTGTTTATGGCCCGAGTTTACACAAATCCCTTTAAAGAATCCACATACAGAACTATAATTATGAAAGATAATCTTACATTATTGCATTTTTGTAATAAGGAGTGTATATGGCTGAGATCACCAAGATGTGGATTGCAGATAAGATGAGGGAGATCATGAAACACAAACCCATCGATAAGATCCGTGTGACAGAAATCTGCAAAGCGGCGGATATTGAAAGGCCGACTTTTTATTACCATTTCAAGGATAAGTATGACCTGGTGGCCTGGATGTTCTGCACGGATGCCTACGGCACAGATATAACCTCTGTCCCCTCTGCTGCCGCAGGGATGAATAAGATGAAGCAGGAGATCCTGTTTTACAAGCGTGCTTACGAGGATTCCTCCCAAAACGCCCTGTGGCACTATATGGTGGAATACTTTACAAGACGCTATACTGAGCTCGCAAAGAAAAAACTGGGCATCGATATTCTCGATACCCAGCTTGCTTACAGCATCCGTTTCTATTGTATGGGCGCTGTCGGCATGACGCGGGAGTGGGTCCTGACCGACAACATAACTTCAGCGGAAACCGTTGTACAGATGATGTTCAATTCCATGCCGGAGAATCTCCGGAAGATCTTCTTCTGAGATATATAACCCCGTACGGAACCTGATTCCATACGGGGATTTCTTTACCGGATCTCCCTTGCTTTCAGCGCCTACATTGCAGATCATGAAATATTCGCCCGGTCTCAGAACTCTTGCCACCTCTAAGAAGCAATCTGTCAGCCCCGGCCAGAAATAGATCGTCTCAAAAGCCGTTGCAAGATCGTTTCTTTGATGTGTCTTGAAAAATGACTAATATGATATATGATTTAGCCACAAGGAGGTGATGTCATGCAGATTGTCCCGATGAGAGATTTGAAAAACACAGTGGAAATCGAGCGGAAGTGCGCAGAAGAGAACGGCCCTGTCTTTGTGACAAAGAACGGCTACGGCCGCCTTGTTGTGATGGATATTGAATATTACGAGAGAACCATGCAGTCCATGGAGGAAGCCAAAATGGTCAACCGTGGAATTGATGATTATGAAAAGGGAAATGTCACAGACGGAAAGTCTTCACTGAAAAAGCTGAGGGAGAAACATGGCATCTGATTGCTACAATTACGTTCTTACGGAGAGCGCAGAAGCAGATATCGATGAAGCTCTTGACTATATCGCCAATGAGCTTGTAAATCCCGACGCCGCCTCCGCCTTTGCGGATGAACTGGAGGAGAAAGAGAATATCGTTGTTCTTCGCGTTGTCTATAACCGCCGCGATCAGGATAAGATTTTGAAAACTATCTGATACGCTTTTGTGAAAAAAACCAGTTCGACAACAAAGGTCGAACTGGTTGAAGCCATCAGCCGAATGATCTCCCGTTCTCTCTGATCACGTTCTGGTACCAGTAAAACGAATCTTTTCTAAGCCGGCTGAGATCGCCCGTGCCGTCATCATATTTTTTGACATAAACAAAACCGTATCTCTTTCTGGACTCCGGCGCTCTCTCCATGGAAGAATCCTTCCGGCTGTCTTACTATACAATGGAGCACGGGCCAAAGCCCGCTTTACTAAGTCAGCTGGGAATCAGTGATATAAGTGATCAGCTCCGCTGATCAAAATGATAAATCATCCCACAATTTATTCTCATACTCCGCGCACGTCCGGAAGATGTTTTTTAGCAGCACTGCAGTGTCGCCGGTAATCCCCTCAGTTTCGCGGTCAAGAGTATCAATCCACATCTGATTGGCCTCGATATACTCTTTGCATGTATATGCATCGAACCAGAATCTGAATGGAGAGGCTGCTATTTCTTCTGAACACTCTGCTGTCATCTTTTCACCTATGTAAGCATAGAGCCATGAACACTGCAAAAGTGCAGGCAGGCACGCTGCGGATTACCTCCTGTGTGGCGACGGAGATACGTAACGGTAACCGGAACTAAGCAGGAGGCGTATCCGCAGGTGCGTGAGTCCGGCCGCCTAAAGCGGCCCTGCGGTGCAA
>Ga0326513_10003577_pt1 | contig 11245 bp, 29 predicted proteins | sample 2_2465_0518_D_FD_203654 | JGI IMG/M metagenome (GOLD analysis project Ga0326513, IMG submission 203654) | Bovine rumen microbial communities from UC Davis, California, United States - 2_2465_0518 | ecosystem: Host-associated > Mammals > Digestive system > Stomach > Rumen | place: USA... | reverse complement strand
TAGCAAGTGCAGAAGAAGTACAAAATGCAATAATGCAACAAGATGATGATAAAGTGATAGATAAAACAAAAGTAGACGCCTTAAATAAATCAATAGAAAATGCAGGAATAAAAGATGAAGTAGTAGAACTTATATTAAGTCAATATGGATATACTTCAACAAGTGAAATAAAAGTAAAAGATTTTAATTCAATTGTACAAGATTTTAAATCTAAAAAGGAGTAATGTATGAAAGAAGTAAAAAGCCAATTTGAAAGAATCGTGCAAGAAGATTTTAACCAATTTAGAGAAATAAGTAAAACATTTATGAAAGTAGAACCAACAGATGCAGATACATTATATCAATTAAGTATAGACAGTTGGTTATTAGCAACAAGATGGAGTGAAATACAAAGCAATGCAAGTAAAATGGCAATAGATTTTGACATAAATAAAACAGATTTTAAAGATTATTGCTATCAAAAATACAGACAACTTCAAGAAATGCACATAACTTGTAGAAGCTGGTATAGACTTGCTAAAGAAGATGAAAGAATGTTGAAAGGATTAGAAGTAACATAATGTATTGTAAATATTTAAGCAAGACTTTAAAAGGCGAGTTAAGGTGTAAATTATTAAAGACAATAACTTATATAGACAACTGCAAAAAATGTCTTAAATTTGAACCTCGTGTGAATAAGCCTATAAAAAAAGTAAGTAATAAAAGAATAACAGTAACAGAAGAAACATACAACAAAGTTATGCAAAGAGATAATTATAAATGTAGGTTATGTGGTACAAGTTTAAATCTGCATTTACATCACATAATGCGGGAGGGGAAAAGACTTAACAAACAATATAGATAATTGTATAATTTTGTGTGAGAATTGTCATTTAAATGTAGTACATAAAAATCAAAAAAAATATAGACCAATTTTAAAGGAGATGATAAATAAATGAATGAAGAAGAAACGTTAGAAAAAATTAAACATATAGATAGGTATAAAGACAGTGGAGATACTTATACAAGAGATGATGTATGTGCAATAAGTAATTTATTAAATATGTATGAACAAGAAAAATATAAAAGAATGGCAGTTGAAAACGATATAAATTATTTAAAAATAGAGATACAGAACTTATTAAGTAAGGTTTAATGGAGGTACAACGTGAAAGTAGATATATATAATACAGATAAAAAATATAATATTATTTATGCAGACCCACCATGGGAATATAAAGAAAGTGGAAGTGGTAATAGGGTTGTAAAAGCTCATTATAATACTATGAATATTGATGACATAAAAAATATGCCGATAAATAGAATTGCAGATGAAACAAGTATTTTGTTTTTATGGGTAACATTTCCTAGATTGGAGCAAGGTTTAGAAGTAATAAAATCTTGGGGATATATTTATTACGGATTGGGATTTGACTGGGTTAAGTTATCAAAAAATGGGAATCCAAGTTGGGGAATGGGATATTATACAAGGCAAAACACAGAAATATGTTTAATAGGTGTAAAAAAAGATAAAGATAAAAGATTAAAGCCAAAGATTAGAAATGTTTTATCAGTTATACATAGTGAAAGGAGAGAACATTCCAGAAAACCTGACATTATTAGAGAAAAAATTGTTGAAATTTGTGGAGATTTACCAAGAATAGAATTATTTGCAAGACAACAAATAGAAGGTTGGGATTGTTGGGGAAACGAAGTTTAAGAAGGAGGAAAATTAAATGAATATAACAGGAAAAACAAAAATTTATAAAGGAAAATACGGGTATAGTTGTTCTATATCTAATAAAAATCAAGATGGAAGTTATTCAAATATGTTTATGCAATTACAATTACCAAAAGGAATAGAACCAGAGGATAAATCTATTATAGAAATAACGAAAGGATTTATTAGTTTTTATGAAAACAAAGACGGAAATAAAATACCTAAAATAGTTGCTATGGAAATAAAACAAGACGGAGAAAGAGATTATGAAATGCCAGATTATATGCAAATGCCAAATTTACCATTTTAAGAAAGGAGAAAGCAATGCAATTATCAATAAAAATAGATGCTAATATATATGAATTATTAAAAAAAATAAAAGAAAGAGATGGTGTACCTATGGCTGTATCTTTAAGTAGAGCAGTAGAAAAGTATGCCCACGAAAAAGGGGTTAAATAGCCTCTTTTTTGTTACTTAAAAAAAGTTTAAAAAGTTTTATAAAAAGTATTGACAATATAATAAATATGATATATATTAAGTAATGAAAGGAGGGGTAATATGAATAAATTTGCAAACATAAGTAGAGAAGAACAAGAAACGATAGTAAATATAGACTATTTCGAAAAGCAAGTACATTGTTATACAAGTCGATATTCAACCTATGACAGATTAGTTAAAAAGTTAGGAGAACCAACTACAACATATTATACAGGCAAAAAGATAAGCGGTGCAAAATGGATTATACCTTTTAATGAAAAACAAAAATTAAGAGCTGTATTTTCAAGACCAAATATTATTGGTTCATTATAAAATCGATTTTACAAAACAAGAGTACTCGAAAAACAAAGGTATATAAATTTTAAATATTAAAATAATATAACTTGTTACCTTGAACAATAAAAAGTTAAAAATATAAGAAAAAGGAGGAGCTGTAAAATGGCAGATGTATATATTAAAAATTTAGACAAAGAAAAAAAAGACAAAGCAATGTATGTATTAAGTTGCAAAGGAAAAGATTTAACAAAAGCAGTTAGAGAATTAGTTGATGAATTAGCAAAACAATTCGATGAAATGCAAAAAAATAATAGTTAGTGGTATGACAAGTCCTAACTATTATCTATGTATCCTAAAGAGCTAATAAAACTGCTCTTTATAGAGTATAACATAGAGAACTAAATTTGTCAAATTTAGAGGAAAGGAGGATAAAATGGCAAAAAGGAGAATGTTCAGCTTGGATATAATAGATACAGATTTATTTTTAGAGATGCCACAAAGCAGTAGACTTTTGTACTATGAATTATGTATGAGAGCTGATGATGATGGATTTGTAAGTAGTCCAAAAAAAATACAAAAAATGGTTGGTTGCAATGAGGATGATTTTAAGGTTTTAATAACAAAAAAATTTATTATACCTTTTGATACTGGAGTAGTTGTAATTAGACATTGGAAGATACATAATTATATTCAAAAAGACAGATATAAAGAAACGATTTATTTAGAGGAAAAAAGTCAATTAAAACAAGAAGAAAATGGTATGTATACGAAATGTATACAAGACGGATACACAGGTAAGGTAAGATTAGAGGAAGGTAAAGAAGATATACCTTCATCAAAAGATGAAGAATTGAGAAATCATTTTGAGCTTATATGGAAAGAATATCCTAATAAAAAGGGTAAGGCTAAAGCAGAAGGATATTATTTCGGCTGGTTAAAAGGTAGAAAGATTAATTCTATTACCAGGAAAATAACAGATGAGCAAATGTATTATGCTGTTCGTAAATATGCTAAAGAATGTGAAGATAATAAAATAGAACAGCAATTTATAAAACATGGAGATACATTCTTTAATAGCTATATATTAGATTATGTGGAGTAAAAGATATGAATAAGTTTAAAGAAATAAAAACAATGCTAACTAATAAAGAAGTTGTTGCTAGATATTTAGGTACACCTATTAAAACAACTTCTACAGGTATATGGTATAAAAGTCCATTTAGAAGTGAAAGAACAGCAAGTTTTTGTGTATCTAATAAAGGAATACATGATTTTGGAGATAGTACACATTATGATATTATTAGCTTTGTAGAAAAATATTTTAATACAACACCAAATAAAGCATTAGAAATATTATGTTATGATTTTAATATTAGTATAGGTAATGAATACGAAACAAAAGAAATACTTGCTAATATTAAAAGAAAAAGAGAAGAAGAACAAAAAGCAAAAGAATTAGTGCTTAAATGGTATAATGAGTATTTAGTAGATATATGCAATAAGATTCAAATTAATGAGAAATGTATTGAAGTATGTAAAGAATTTCATAATTTACAAGTATTAAAATATTTATATGATGAACAATCAAAACTAGAATATCAATTTGAATTATTTACAAATGCAAATGAAAGCGATAAAATAAAGTTATATTTGGAGGCTAAAAAATGACAGATGATGAAAGAGTTAAAATATTAGGTAAAACAGAAGTTAAAGAATTATATTATAGACTAGATGATGTGAAGTATAATAATATTTCAAAACCAAGAGTATTATCAGGAATAGAAGATTTAGATTATAATATATCAGGATTTGAAATGGGGCTTATAACAATATGGACTGGATTAACAAATGCAGGTAAAACAACAGTTATGACAATGATAGCAAAAAAAACTATAGAACAAGGAGAAAGAGTATTTTTCTTTAATGGGGAACAAACAAAAGAAGATTTTAAAAATAATTTATATATTCAAGCATCTAATAAAAAAGATTTAGTAAGAGTTCAATATAGAAATAGTATAGTAAAAGACACCTTTGTTACTAAAGCAAAAGCTCAAGAATTAGAAAAAATATATGGCAATAAGATATTTATATTCAACAACGAAAGTGCTAGAGATATAGATACATTGTTATATGCAATGGAAGAAGTTAGAAAAAGAGAAAAAATAAGAGTATTTTTTTTAGATAATTTTATGCAAATAGATATTAAGAGCGACAATGTATTTCAAGAACAAACAAATATAATGGAGAAGATAAGAACTTTTGCAGTAAATAAAAAAGTACATATACATTTAGTTGCACACCCTAGAAAGACAGAAAGGTTTCAAGTTAGATTATCAGAACACGATATTTTAGGAAGTAGTAATTTAAGTAATAAAGCAGGAAATATAATATCAATAATGAGAATGGATAAAATAAGAAATGATAACAAAGAAAAAGAAAAACTTGAAAAAGAATTGTTAAATTTAGATTATGACTTAAATACTGTAGATACTGTATTAGAAATAATAAAAACAAAAGGGCAGAATTTTAAAACAAGTTTAGTGGGGTTGCAATATGATAGAGAATTAAGGACATTCATACCATCAAAGAAGTTGTATAATGAAGATAAAGAAAAGATAAAATACAATTATGAAGAAAATTCAAAGGAGGAATTACCATGGCAGATTTAAAAGAATTAAAAATGGATTATAATTTTAATTTAAACAGATTATATAAAGGGTGCAATTATTTAGATGAACACCCAGAAGATTGTGATAAATACTTAAATGAATTATTTAAAGTATATAATAAAGTTGATGTAATAATAAGACAAATAGAAAAATATCAAAAAGTAACATCAGATGAGGTATTAGGAGGATTTGAGATATGATAGAACAAAATGAAATAACTAAAATGTTTGATACAAATGAATTAAACAGACTTCAAAGATGTGCTAAAAACAAAGACAAAAAAGAAATAATAAAATGGGCAAGAGATTTTGAAAATAGATTACATAATAAATATTATGAAATATACAAAAAAGAGTATATAAATTGGTTAAGTGAAACCTTTAAAGATTTAGATGTAGCAATGATGTACACATTACATTTTAATGAATATACAAAGTTTGGAAATAAAAGACTTGCAAGTGTAATGAATGATTTATCAGCAACAATGCGAGGACTTTACAGAAACGAATTTGAAAGAGAAGAATATAAGAAGGCACTAAAAGATGATGGGATAAAAATAATGGAGGATAACGAAAAAAATGACTAATTATTTCAAGGTATATTTAAAATCAAAAAGCAATGTTGAAGCATTTACATTTAAGAAAAAAGAAGATGTTATTAATTTATTAAACAAAGCAAATAAGCAAGGATATGAAAGTTATGTAATAATAAAAAGATTAAAACAAGGCACAGATTTACCAATAGCAAGAGGAACATTTAGCAAAGAATGTAAAGTAGTCTATGTAGACGGACTAGATGCAGACTGGAGAGTAGTAGGGCATAATGTTGTTTTATGGGATAAATATAAAGATACTCAAAAATCAAAGAATGGAGAAAATAGATAATGAAATATCCAAAACTAGAACGGAATATGTGCTACTGCAATAAAAAATAATTTATGTACAGGTTGTAACAGATTAGAACTACCAGAATTTAAAGGATTAAAAGATTGCAAGTATGCAAAAAAAGAAAATTGGAAACAGGAGGAAATATGGAAAACAAAGTAATAGCTAAAGAATATGTAAGAAATATAATATTAGAAAAAATAGATTGGTTAGATAAACAAATGGAAATACCCGAAAAGGCATTGATATATGCTAATTATAGATATACAAAAAATATTTTAGAAGAATTATTGGAGAAAATAAAATGATAAAAATAAAAACAAAAAAATATTTAGATTTATTAGAAGAATTAACCAAAATAGCTGAAAAATATAATATTAACCTATATGAAACTGCTGGCGAGCTTTGTTTTAAAAAGCTAGAATTATTTGAATATGAATATTTGGAGGATAAATAGATGCGAGGATTTAATATACCACGGAAAGATACAAGCAAAGCAAAGACCAAGATTTAATGGTAAATTTGTATATACACCAAAAGAAACTACAAATTATGAAAATTGGGTAAAAGCTTGTTATTTAGAGAAATACAATAGCGAAAAGCCATTAGAAACACCACTAGAGGTAAGAATAATAGCATTTTATGAAATACCAAGTAGCACAAGTAAAAAGAAAAAGCAAATGATGTTAGATAATAAAATATATCCAACAATAAAACCAGATACAGATAATATTGCAAAAAGTATATTAGATAGCCTAAATGGTATAGCATATAAAGATGACAAACAAGTGGTAAAGTTAACAGTAGAAAAAAGATATGATGAAACACCAAGTGTAAGTGTATGGATAAGTGAGGTGTAAAAAATGATATTAGCCTATATAGCAGGAATTATAAGTGGATTCTCTTTAGGAGTGCTTATAACAGCATTAATAAATGTTATGAATAGTAAGGAGGAAAACAAATGAGCAAGGTAGACTATAAAGAACTAGCAAGAAGATTAACAGTAAGAGCGATAGAAGATTATAAAAGACGTTTTTTATTACAAGAGGATTTATTAAATGGCGAAGATAGAAGCAGAGTTTTAAGAGAAATAGAACAAATAGAAGATGATATAAAAAAAGGTAGAATCCAACAACTAGAAGAAACATTACATAGATGGTGTTTAGAAGATAGAGATGAGGATTTTGAATTGTGAGGTGTAAAAGAATGGAAAAAATATTGATGTATGACAAATATGATGAAACATACAGAGAAGTAATAGATGTAAAAGAATTAAGAGAATATATACTAAAAAAAATAGAAGAAGTAAAAGATGGAACTTATGATGCAAAAATAATTTTACAATCATTTTTAAAAGATTTGGAGGTAGAAGATGACTAACGAAGAAGCAAACAAGGTTCTTGAAGAAATGCACGAAGTTCGACCAGAGAAACTAAACGATAAAGCTAAAAGATTATTTGAAGCAATAATGACCATTGCTAATGAAAGAGATGAGGCAAAATCAGATTTATATGAAGCTAATAATAGAATAAATGATTTATTAGATGTAGTAAAACAGAAAGATGAATTAATAGATGAAATGGCAGAACAATTAGCAGGAATAACAATATGGGATAATAAAAAGGAAGAACCATTAATTTTAATGAGTAAAGAAGAAGTTATAAAATATTATGAAGAGAGGTGTAAGTAAATGAATATAGAAGAAGCAATTTATTTGTTAAAATATTTAACAAAAAGTTTAAAACAAGATGAAAAAAATCAAATATATAAAGAAGCCATAGAAACTCTACTAACAACTTATGAAAAAGAAAAAGAGAGAAATAAAGAATTAAGTGATAAACTTACAGAAAAAATATGTAAGGGTGTAGAGGAAGAAATACTAGAAGAATATAGGCAAACTATTATTAGCAAAGAAAAAGAAATAGAAGAATTAAAAGAGAAAAATAGACAAGGGAAAATGAGAATAGTTCAATTAGAAAATGAAATAACAGCAAGAATTGAAGATGTAAATAAATATTTTACACCAAATGACAAAATAAAAGCAAAAATAGAAGAATTAAATAAAGATTTTAAAGAATATGAAAATGGACAAGAGTGGGAAATTCAAGATGAGATAAGAGGACAGATAGATGTTTTGCAATCGCTTTTAGAAAAGGAGTAGATATATGATACATAAAATATGGTTAGAAGAAAACAATGAAGGTAAACAAATTGATATAGAATTTTATTGCCCAGAAACAGAAGAAGAAAATGAACAATTTAATAAAGCAATACAAAAATTAGAATTAATGAGTTATTTTATAGGAAATTAAAAGTCATATGAAAAATGTGATAAAACATATAAAAAGTCATTAGAAAAATGTGAAAGGAAGGATTAAAGATGCTTAAAATTCGTGATGAGGTTGATTTAAAAGAACTTGAAAAGTTTGGATTTATGAAAGATAAAATCTTTCAAATAATTCATAGACCAATATATGAAGATTATCTTGAACAATTTAATAAACGAGAATATTTATTAATTCATCCTGTAAGTAAAGTGTTAGTTAAAGGTAAGCAATGTTGTATTTTAGATTTACAAGGGAATAGTATTATTGGTTATGATATAAAAACCAATAGGATAAAAAGATATATACAAGATATTATTCAAGCACGGATTAGTAGAAAAAGTTTAGCTGTAATATACAGCAGTTAGGAGGAAGAAATTATGTATATATGTTTGAATGAAGAAAAAGATATAGCATTGTATTATTTAAAAACCTTACATAGAAGAAGGATATATAGACAAACTTATCCGCTAGAACCATATATATTTAATGGTAAAGATATAAACAAAGATTTAAGATTATTCGAATATAAAACAGAAAAAAATGCACAAAAATTATGTGATGATATAAATTCTAAACAAAGTACTAAATTTATACCTGTATGGGTTGAAAGGAGCTGATAATATTGAGTGAAGCAGATGAGATTTGGAAAGATATTAAAGGATTTGAGAATAGATATCAAATTAGTAATTTGGGGAATTTAAGAAATAGCAAAACAAAGCAAATATTAAAGTTTAGAAAAAATAGTAGAATTATGAATAAGTTCAATAAATTGGTAAAAGTAGTAAAAGAGATTAGAAAGGATTTAAACAAATGAAGTGCAAGAATTGTTCAAAGCAATTTTTATGTAGCAGAAAAGAATGTAAATTTAAAAGTTGGATATATACTAAAAACTATGGAGAAGTTACAAGAATAAAAAATAATATTAAGGAGAAATAATATTATGGTTTATGAAAAAGACAAAATAAGACGTTTAATAGAGTACAAAGATGAAATTATCAACGAACAATTCAAAAACGACTTAGAATGGATTTTAAGCACATACAACAAGTGTTTTGTTGATAAAAGAGATTACGAAGAAGATTGGATAACAGTAAGGCAATTTAAAAAGAAATACTATGATTTAGAAGATGAAAAAGACAGGTTAAAAGAAGAACTAATTTTATATAAAAAAAAATGCGTAACAATACAAACAAAGTACAAAGAGCTACTAGGCAATTATAGAGCTTGTTGCAGAAAATTGAAAAGTATGATATAATTGCAACAGTTGGAGGAAATCATTATGGGAAAAAGTTTTATTGCAGAAAACATAATGAGAGAATACAATAGAAAACAAAGATACAAAGCAAAGATATATAGAAGAGAATTAACAAACTTTATAAAAAATAATTGTTTAAAGTGTCAAAATAAAGAAACTCAATTATGTCATATAGTAAAGAATATAGATAATAAATTTAGTTGTCCCTTTATTAAAATATAGATTATATTAACATACTAGGCTCTGTTGATATATCCACCGCCTTTCAATTATCCTAGTTAAAATATATCAGAGTAGTGTAATTGTAGCATAATAGAAAACATAGTTCCTATATGTCGGTGCTAATTATGTATAGGAGTGTTTTCTATAGGTAAAGGTGCAAATCCTTTCTTTGATGCCGCCCACTAGTAGCTGAGTGTAAAGCTAGGGAAGTATTCTTCATAGGTCGTTGATTTCTATGAAGAACTACTGCAAATAATCAACATACACTTTATATCAAGTTTTACTGGTTTCTTGAGTAAAATAAAAAAAGACCAGAAGCTATAAATAGTATAAAGCAATATTTAAAAATATCTAGGCACAGGTAGAGGATAATACGGTAAGTATGCTATTTGTATTATTTTATCCTAGAAAAGCATATTGCTTACGAGTAATTAACGTAAGAAGACCATAATATTGCTTTGTAGTGTTTATAGAAAGAAAAGAGGATTAGATGGATAAATTAAAAATAGAGTATGTAGATATTAATAGTATAAAACCGTACTCTAAAAATGCAAAAAGACATCCTAAAAAGCAAATAGAACAAATAAAAAAGTCAATAGAAGATTTTAATTTCAATGACCCTATTGCAATAGATGAAAACAATGTAATAATAGAGGGACATCGGCAGATATTCCGCCTTAAAAGAACTTAATTATACAGAAATACCTTGTATAAGATTAAATCATTTATCAGAAGAACAGAAAAAAGCATATATTTTAGTACATAATAAATTAAATATGTCAACAGGATTTGATGATGAGTTATTATTTGATGAATTAAATGATATTTTAGATATAGATATGACAGACTTTGGATTTGACATAGACAAGATAGATTTATTTAAAGAAAACGAAAGACACAAAACAAATGATGCATATAATTTAGACTTAATAGACTTTGAAAATAGCACAAATGATTTTTGGCAAATGCCAGTAATACAAAATGACAACTTTATACCTGATGACATAATAGGATTTAATTATGCAAAATCAAGTAAAGAACATAATGTAGGTATACATTTTTATTTAGATGATTACCAATTTGAAAGAATATGGAATAAGCCAGAAGATTATATAGACATATTAAAGCAATATGAATGTATATTTAGTCCAGATTTTAGTTTATATTTAGATATGCCAATGCCTATGAAGATATGGAATATATACAGGAGCAGACAAATAGGACAATTTTATCAAAGTCAAGGAATAAAAGTAATACCTACAATAAGTTGGGCAGAAAAAGAAACTTTTGAATTTGCATTTAAAGGAATACCAAAAGGAAGTATAGTAAGTATAAGCACAATAGGAGTAAAAAGAAATAAAGAAGCACTAAAGATATGGCAAGATGGAATGGATGCAATGATAGAAGAAATAGAG
>Ga0326513_10003576_pt1 | contig 11245 bp, 23 predicted proteins | sample 2_2465_0518_D_FD_203654 | JGI IMG/M metagenome (GOLD analysis project Ga0326513, IMG submission 203654) | Bovine rumen microbial communities from UC Davis, California, United States - 2_2465_0518 | ecosystem: Host-associated > Mammals > Digestive system > Stomach > Rumen | place: USA... | reverse complement strand
CTCTCTATTTTCCATCTCTTTAGCAAATAACTTAGTTAATATATGAACTGCTTTAATATTTGTTTCTATTAATTCTAGATCTTTATTTAAATCTGTTTCGGTTAAATGGCCAAATACTCCTAATCCAGCATTATTAATTAAAATATCAATATTTTCTTTTTTTGTCATTGCATATAATTCTTTAACCCTTTGTTCATCAGATAAGTCTGCAACTATTATTGTTACTTTTGTAGGTAGTTTTTCTTGAATTTCCTCTAACTTTTCTTTGTTTCTTGCTACAAGGATTAATTCATACTTTTTAGTTGCTAAATATCTAGCCATATCTAATCCTATGCCAGAAGAAGCACCAGTTATTAAAGCTTTCATCCTATCACCCACTTCTAATAGTATTATATCAAAAGATTATTATCAATACTAGTGTAAAATTTTTAATAAAAAAACTAGTATTTTATACTAGTTTCTTATTATTTCTTTTCTTCCTTTTTAGTTTCTTTTTTTGTTTCCTTTTTAGCCTTTTTTTCTTCTGGTTTATTCTCTTCAACTAATCTTAAAATTACCATTAATGAATTATCTCCACGACGTTCAGCAACTTTTAAGATTTGAGTATAACCACCTTCACGATTTTCATAACGTTTTGCTAAGTCATTAAATACTTTATTAACAACTTCTGTATCATTATGTAAGAATGCTAAAGCTTTACGACGAGATACTAAATCACCTTTTTTACCATAAGTAATCATTTTTTCAACGAATTTACGTACTTCTTTGGCTCTAGTATCAGTAGTAGTAATACTCTCATTCATAACTACTTGCTTTGTCATTGTAGCTAACATACTTCTTCTATGTTTATTATCTCTACCTAATTTTCTGTATGCCATAGTTATTCCTCCTTCTATTAATCATCATCACGTAATACAAGGCCCATATCTCTAATCTTATCTAATACTTCTTTTAGAGATTTTTTACCTAAGTTACGTATTTTCATCATATCTGATTCACTCTTATTTACTAAATCTTGTAATGTATGAATTCCTGCTCTCTTTAAGCAGTTATATGCTCTAACTGAGAAATCTAAGTCTTCAATAGAAGTTTCTAATGCTTTTACTTTTGGATCTTCAGTCTTTTCAATCATCATACCACTTACATCAGCAATTGCTGATAAATCAGTAACGATTTGTAAATGTTCTATTAAAATACGTGCAGCTAATGCTATTGCTTCTTCTGGTTTAATTGAACCATTTGTCCAAACATCTAAAATTAATTTATCATAACTTTCATCTTGTCCAACACGAGCATTTCCAACTTCATATGAAACTCTTTCAATTGGAGAATATAATGAATCAACAGCAATTTCTCCAATCTTTTTAATATCATGGATTCTCTTATTATCTTCACTTCTTACATATCCACGACCATTAGTAACAGTCATTTCCATATTTAGTGAAGCGCCTTTTGATAAAGTACAAATAACTTTATCAGTGTTAATTACTTCGATATCTGCATCATGTTCTATATCTCCAGCAGTTACTTCTCCCTCTTTTGTAGTATTAATACGTACTACTTTTGCCTCATTTGAATGATTTTTAAATACTATACCTTTTAAATTTAAGATAATAGTAGTTACATCTTCATAAACGCCATCTATTGTTTGAAATTCATGAAGTACTCCATCAATTTTGACACTACTAATTGCACTTCCTGGAAGAGATGATAACATTACTCTTCTTAATGCATTACCTATTGTAGTACCAAATCCTCTTTCTAATGGTTCTAATTCGAATCTTCCATAAAAATTATTTTCTATAGAATCAGTTATTTTATAAATTGGTTTTTCAAATTGTAACATGAAACTAACCTCCCTTTACTTTTTCACGAACTATTTTTTTAAATCATCCACAATATAGTGGATAGCTGTACCACTATTATCCTCTTGGACGTTTTGGTGGACGACATCCATTATGTGGAATTGGAGTAACATCAGCAATTGCTGTTACTTCTAGTCCTGCAGTTTGTAGTGAACGAATTGCAGTTTCACGTCCTGGACCTAATCCTTTTACACGTACTTCAACTTTACGCATTCCCATATCGAATGCAGCTTTTCCAGCAGCTTCAGCAGCCATTCCGGCAGCGAATGGAGTTGATTTTTTACTTCCTTTAAAACCGATAGCACCAGATGATGCCCAGCTTATTACATTACCATCTTTATCAGTGATAGTTGTAATTGTATTATTAAATGTTGAATGAATATGTGCTATTCCTTCAGGAACATTCTTTTTAACTTTTTTCTTTCTTGTTTTATAAGCCATAAGTCTTACCTCCCTTTCTTATTTACTAAACCTTCTTCTTATTTGCTACTACTTTTCCTTTACCCTTACGAGTACGAGCATTACGATTAGTTCTTTGTCCTCTTACAGGTAATCCTTTTTTATGACGGCTTCCTTGATATGAGTTAATTTCCATCTTAGTTTTGATGTTCATACTAACTTCACGACGAAGGTCACCTTCAGTTAAATGCTTATTGATTTCATCACGAAGTTTAACTAAATCATCTTGTGATAAATCAGCTGTTTTTGTAGTTGGATCAATTCCAACTGTTTCACAAATTTCTTTTCCTAGACTTCTTCCAATACCATAAATATAAGTTAATGATATACAGATATGTTTATCGTTTGGAATGTCTACACCTTTAATACGTGCCATTAAATATTCCTCCTATATTAACCTTGAACTTGTTTGTGTTTTGGATTTTCACAAATTATTCTTATTTTTCCTTTGCGTTTTACAACTTTACATTTTTCGCAAATTGGTTTTACTGATGCTTTAACTTTCATATTTTTCCCTCCTATTATTTACGATAGGTAATACGCCCACGTGTTAAGTCATAAGGCGATAGTTCTATCATTACGGTATCTCCTGCTAAGATACGAATGTAATTCATTCGGATTTTACCAGAAACGTGAGCTTCCACAATGTGTCCATTTTCTAATTGAACTTTGAATTTTCCTCCTGGAATAATTTCAAGAACTTTACCTTCCATTTCAATTGTATCTTGCTTAGCCATCTTTTCACTCTCCTGACTTAATAAACCGTATCATCTAAGAAGGCATTTGAATACCTTCTTATTATTAGATACTGGATTATTGATACATTAATTTCTTATAATTTCATCAATTTTTTTGAAAATATTTTCTACTGAATCATTTCCATCAATTTCTTTTAGAACACCTTGTTTTTTATAATGTTCTATAATTGGTGAAGTCTTTTCTTCATATGTATTATATCTTGTTTGGAAAGACTCTAAGTTATCATCGCTTCTTTGATATAACTTACCACCACAATTATCACAAATTGATTCAACTTGTGGAGAACTGCTCTTGTCATTTATATTGTAAATTGTATTACAGTCTTCACAAATTCTTCTTCCTGTTATTCTTTTCTCTAATGTATTTTTATCAACATTAATGTATATTACGTTACCTACTTCATACCCTAATCTTTCTAAGATTTTATCATATTCATAGGCTTGTTCTATATTACGTGGAAATCCATCTATAATATATCCATTTTTACAATCATCTTTTTTTAATCTATCTTCAATTAGTTGATATGTAATTTCATCTTTAACTAGTTTACCACTAGATAATGTTTCTTTAACATAATTACCTATTTCAGAATCTTCTTTTGATATTTCTCTTAAAATATCTCCAGTAGATATATGTGGAATTCCATATTTTTGCACTACAAGCTCAGCTTGAGTTCCTTTTCCAGCAGCCGGTGCTGCTATAAACATAATATTTTTCATTATCTTTTACTATATCCTCTCTTATAACTTCTAGTTAGTATACTACCTTCTAGTTGTTTATAAGTTTCAAGTGCTACACCAACCACGATTAACAATCCTGTACCTCCAATTGTTATTGTTGTAGGTAAACTTGTAAATCTTGTAAATAATATTGGAAGTCCGGCAATTATTGATAGAAATGTTGCTCCTAAAACTGTCAATCTTGAAAGTATCTTATTAACATATTTTTTTGTTTCTTCTCCCGGTCTTATACCTGGAATATATCCTCCATTATCTTGTAGATTCTTTGCAAACTCTTCTGGTTTTAATTGAATAAATGTATAGAAATAAGCAAAGAAGAATATAAATATTACATATATTACAAATCCTACTGGTGTAGTATATGTCAAATACTTCTGTACAAATAATGTAAATGAATCTTTCTTTACAACTTGAGCTATTATACTTGGTATTGATAATAAGCTAGATGCAAAGATTACTGGGATAACTCCAGCTGTATTAACTTTAATAGGCATAAAGCTTTGAGCATTTCCATATGCACTAGTTGATTTATTTGCATATTGAATTGGTATTCTTCTTTCAGATTCTTGAACAAATATCATACCAATTATAATTGCAAAATATACTAAGACAAATAAGATAAATTTAATTATTCCTAATGCTATAACTTGTGTTGTTCCTTCAAATGTAACAAGTGATTGGAATGCAGTTATAAACATTTGTGGTAGAGTTGCAACAATACCAGCCATAATAATTAAACTTAAACCATTTCCTATTCCTTTTTGTGATATTTGATCACCTATCCATAACAATAATGCTGTTCCGGCAGTTAATACTACTGAAATATATACATATTGTAATGGATTTCCACTTTTGCCTAGAAAAGCAAACGCAAATGCATATCCTTCAACAAAAGCAAATGCAATACCCATATATCTCGTTAATTGATTTATTTTTTGTCTTCCAGTATGACCTTGTTTTCTTAATTCTGTAAAATATGGAACGATGTCCATTTGAAGTAATTGCATAATAATTGATGCAGTGATATATGGCATAACTCCTAATGCAAAGATTGAGAAGTTCTTTAATGCACCTCCACCAATTGTATTAATCAATTCAAGAAATCCAAGGTTCTTTGTTAAGTTTTCTGTACCTGGAACCCTTATTGAAATTCCTAAGATAAAAACTGTTAAACAAACTAATGTGAAGTATATTCTATGACGTAAATCTTTGTTACTTGAAGTAAATAATTCCTTCATAGTTTTAAACATATTAGATCACCTCAGCTTTGCTTCCAGCCTCTTTAATCTTTTCTAAAGCACTAGTAGAAAATTTATTAGCTTGAATTGTTATTTTCTTTTCTAATTTTCCATTTCCTAATACTTTAACTCCATCTAATTGTTTTTTTACTATTCCAGTATCTTTTAATAATGCTGGTGTTACTACTGTACCATCTTCAAAAACGTTTAATTGACTTAAATTAACTACAGCGTAAACTGTTTTAAATTTAGCATTAGAGAATCCTCTTTTTGGAATTCTTCTATATAATGGTAATTGTCCACCTTCAAATACTGGATTTATACTAGCACCACTACGTGCTTTTTGTCCTTTTTGACCTTTTCCACTTGTTTTACCAAGACCACTACCTGGACCACGGCCAATACGTTTTCTAGCATGAGTAGCACCGATATTTCTTTGTAATTCGTTTAATTTCATTATCCTAATATCTCCTCTACTGTTTTACCGCGAAGTTCTGCTACTTCTTCAGGAGTCTTAATAGACTTTAATGCATTCATAGCAGCTCTTGCCATATTTAATTTTGTTCTTGCTCCTAGTGATTTAGAGACAACATCACGAATTCCTGCTAAGTCAAGAATTGCACGAACTGATCCACCAGCAATAACACCAGTACCTGCAGCAGCAGGTTTGATTATTACTCTAGCGGCTCCAGCTGTACCAATTGCTTCATGAGCAACTGTTCTTCCATCGATTAGAGGGATTCTGATAATATTTTTGTTAGCATCTTGTAATGCTTTTTTGATTGCATCAGGTACTTCGTTTGCTTTTCCAATACCTAATCCAACTTTTCCTTTACGATCTCCAATAACAACTGTTGCTGAATATCTTCTTTGACGTCCACCTTTGTTAACTTTAACAACACTTTTTACGTCAATTACTAATTCTTCAAATTGTTTTTCTTTAGAGTCTTGAGTTCTTTTTTGCATATTACCCTCCTATTAGAATTCTAATCCGTTTTCACGTGCAGCTTCAGCTAAAGCTTTTACACGTCCATGATAAAGGTATCCACCTCTATCGAATACTACTTTTGTAATCTTAGCTTTTGTAGCTTTTTCAGCTATTGCCTTTCCAACAACTTTAGCTGCTTCTACATTGCTTCCATTTTTTAATTTTAGATCTTTTTCTAATGAGGAAGCTGATACAAGAGTAGTTCTAGTTTCATCATCAATGATTTGTGCATAAATTCCAGTATTTGAACGGAATACACATAATCTTGGTAGTGCACTTGTTCCTACTAATGTCTTACGAATTCTTTCGTGACGAGAAACACGCATACTATTACGAGATTCTTTTTTTATCATACTTATTCTCCCTTCCTACTTACTAAGCAGCTTTCTTTCCTTCTTTACGACGAATATGTTCATCTTTGTAACGAATTCCTTTACCCTTATATGGTTCAGGTAATCTTACTTTTCTAATATTAGCAGCGAATTCACCAACTAATACTTTATCAATTCCTTTAACTGTAATTTCAGTATTACTTACTGATTCTACAGTAATTCCTTCAGGAACTTCCATTGTAACTGGATGAGAATATCCTGCGTTAATTACTAATTTTTTACCTTGTACATTGAAACGATAACCAACACCAACTATTTCTAGTCCTTTTTCATATCCTTTTGTTACACCAATAATCATATTATTGATTATTGCATTCATTGTACCATGCATTGCTTTTGCATTTTCATTTTCTCTTTCTAATGTTAATTGTCCTTCTTCTTGTTTCATTGAAATCCCTTTTAACATTTTTTGAGATAACTCACCTTTAGGTCCTTTTACAGTAACAATATTATTTTCTACTGTAACTGTTACACCTGAAGGGATAGTTATAATTCTATTTCCAATACGGCTCATAAATATCCTCCTTCATTTTAAATTTACCGTGCATAGACGGGTTTCAAATTTTTGTAATTACCAAATATAAGCTAATACTTCTCCACCTATATTTTGTTTACGAGCTTCTTTATCTGTCATTATACCTTTTGATGTTGAAATAATTGCTATTCCTAATCCATTTAATACTTTAGGAATTTCATCATTCTTGGCATAAACTCTTAATCCTGGTTTAGAGATTCTCTTTAAGCCAGTGATAACTCTTTCTTTTTTATCTGTATATTTTAAAGTAATAATTATTGTATTTTGTACAGATTTTTCACTGTTTTCAATTTTATAATCTTTAATGAATCCCTCTTCTTTTAAAATTCTAGCTATTTCAGCTTTTATTTTAGAAGTTGGAACTTTAACTTCTTCATAACGCATTTGATTAGCATTACGAATTCTAGTTAACATATCTGCAATTGTATCTGTTACTACTGCCATAATAAACTCCTCCTTTCCAATTACCAGCTTGATTTCTTAATTCCTGGTATTTGTCCTTTATAAGCTAATTCACGGAAGCAAATACGGCAGATTCCGAATTTACTCATAACTGCGTGTGGACGACCGCAACGAGAACATCTTGTATATTCACGTACTTTATATTTTTGTGGTCTATTAGCCTTTACTATCATACTTTTCTTTGCCATAATATTCCTCCCATTACTTTCTAAAAGGAATTCCAAGTCCGTTTAATAAGTCGAATGATTCCTCATTAGTTTTTGCTGTTGTAACAAATATGATATCCATACCTCTTACTTTAACAACATCATCATAATTAATTTCTTGGAAAATTAATTGTTCTTTAATTCCCATTGTGTAATTTCCTCTACCATCAAATGCTTTAGTACTTACTCCACGGAAATCTCTTACACCTGGAAGAGAGATTGAAATTAACTTATCCATAAAGTTATACATTTTATCTCCTCTTAATGTAACTTTACAACCAATTGCTTGACCTTCTCTTACTTTGAAACCAGCAATTGATTTCTTTGCTCTTGTAACTACTGGCTTTTGACCAGAGATCTTAGTTAAATCAGCTACTGCAGCTTCTAATAATTTAGCATTTCCAGTTGCGTCTCCAACTCCCATATTAATAACGATTTTTTCAAGTTTTGGAACTTGCATTATTGACTTATAATTATATTTTTCTTGTAAACTTGGAACTACTTCTTTTAAGTATTTCTCTTTTAGGCGGTTCATAAATACCCTCCTTCCAATTAATCAATTTTCTCATTTGATTTTTTTGTGATTCTTATTTTTTTACCTGTTTTTGTATCAGTTGTATGTCCTATTCTAGTTCTTTTCTTAGTTTTAGGATCAATTATCATTACATTTGATGCTGATATTGGTGCTTCTTTTTCTATAATTCCACCATTATCTTGTCCAGTTGGTTTTTGATGCTTTTTAACAATTTTTACACCTTCAACAACTACTTTATTTTCTGCTCTTAATGTTTTAACAATTTTTCCTTTTTTTCCTTTATCAGAACCAGCGATAACTACAACTTCATCTCCTACTTTAAAGTTCATATTTATCCTCCTCTTATAGTACTTCTTTTGCTAAAGAAACAATTTTCATGTAATCTTTATCACGAAGTTCTCTTGCTACTGGTCCAAAAATACGAGTACCTACTGGACTCTTGTCATCACGAATGATAACACAAGCATTGTCATCGAACTTAATATAACTTCCATCTTCACGACGAACGCCTTGACGACTACGAACGATAACTGCTTTTACAACTTTTCCTTTTGGGATTGGTGAGTTAGGAATTGCGCTTTTAACTGTTCCAACTACTACATCACCAATGTTACCTGTTTTTACTTTACTTCCACCTAGAACACGAATTACTAATAATTCACGTGCACCAGAATTGTCAGCAACCTTCATACGGCTTTCTTGTTGTAACATAGATTATTCCTCCTTCTCATCTAAGCGTTAAATAATAACTGCTTCTTTTACTATTTCTTTTAAATAGAAATGTTTAGTTTTTGATAATGGTCTAGTTTCAACTATACGAACAGTATCTCCAACTTTTGCTATATTTTTTTCATCATGTACACAATATTTTTTAGAGTTTTTAACTCTTTTGTGATATTTAGGATGGTTTTTATAAGTTTCTACTAAAACTGTAATTGTTTTATCGTTTGCTGAGCTAACTACTTTACCAACAAACTCTTTTCTTAATTTCTTTTCCACTTACTTTTCCTCCTATTCATTACCTTCGCGTTCTTTTAGAACAGTTTTCATTCTTGCAACAGTGTGTCTTAAATCTCTTAATCTAGAAGGTTTTTCTAAGTTACCAGTTGCTTGTTGAAAACGTAAATTAAATAATTCTTCTTTAGCTTCAACTAATTTCTTGTTGATTTCTTCTGTTGATAGTTCTCTTATTTCTTTAACCTTCATTTAATTCACCACCATCTTCTTTTTTTATAAATTTAGTTGCGATAGGTAGTTTATGTGATGCTAATCTTAATGCTTCTCTTGCAGTTGCTTCATCAACTCCTGCAATTTCAAACATTATTTTTCCTTCTTTAACTACTGCAACCCATCCCTCAACATTACCTTTACCTTTACCTTGACGAGTTCCGATAGGTTTTTTAGTTAATGGCATATGTGGGAAAATATTTATCCAAACTTTTCCACCACGCTTCATATAACGAGTCATAGCTATACGTGCTGCTTCAATTTGATTTGCTGTAATCCATGCTCCTTCTTTAGCTTGAAGTCCATATTCACCAAATGATAATTCTCTATTACCGCGTGATCTACCTTCGTGAGGTAATCTATGAACACGACGATATTTAGTTCTTGATGGTATTAACATAATTAATTACCTCCCTTAGTATTGTTTCTGTTCTTTTTATTAAGGATTTCTCCTTTATAGATCCATACCTTTACACCGATTTTACCAAATGTTGTATCAGCTTCAGCTGTAGCATAATCAACATCTGCTCTTAATGTATGTAGAGGAATAGTTCCTTCTGTATATCCTTCACTACGAGCCATTTCTGCTCCACCTAAACGTCCAGATACACTTGTTTTAATTCCCTTAGCTCCTGCTTTCATTGCGTTTCTAATTGCACGCTTTTGAGCCATACGGAATGAAGCTCTATTAGTAATTTGGTTAGCTATTGATTCTGCTACTAATTGAGCATTTAAATCTGCTTTTTTAATATCAACGATTGAGATTTGTACATTTTCATCTACAATCTTTGAAAGTTGTTTCTTTAATTTTTCAATTTCTTCTCCACCGTGTCCAATCATAACACCTGGCTTAGAAGTATGGATAACAACTTCACATTTCTTAGCATTTCTTTCAATCTCAACTCTAGCAATTCCAGCATTTTTAAGATTTTCTTCTAAATATTCACGGATTTTAATATCTCTATCTAAGTTTTTAGCAAAATCTTTTTTGTTACTGTACCATTTTGCTTGCCAATCTTGATTGATACCAAGACGCAATCCATTAGGATTTACCTTTTGTCCCATTTTGTTACCTCCTTATTAGTTTCTTGTAGCCACTACTATATTTATGTGACTAGTTCTATGATTTCTATGTCCTATATGTGAACGTGAATCGAAAAAGTGACGTTTCATAACAGGACCAGCATCTACTCTTGCTTCTTTAACATATAATGTTGCAGCATCTGCACCATTATTATTAACAGCATTTGCAATAGCAGAGTCTAATACTTTTTTAGTTAATCTTGCTGATTTATTATTAACATTACTTAATATGGTTAATGCTTCTTGAACATTCTTACCACGAATCATATCAGAAACTAATCTTGCTCTGATAGGTGATACTCTTAGTCCTTTAGCAACTGCTTTTGCTTCCATATATTTACCCTCCTAGTCATTTTTTAATTATTTCTTGTCTGAACCATGTCCACCAAATTTACGTGTTAATGCAAATTCTCCTAACTTATGTCCAACCATGTCTTCTGTTACATATACTGGAATAAATTCTTTTCCATTATGTACAGCAAATGTATGTCCAATAAAATCAGGGAAAATAGTGGAACGGCGTGACCATGTTTTAATGACTTCTTTTTTTCCAGATTTATTTAATTCTTGAACCTTTTTTAGTAATCTTTTAAATACATAAGGTCCTTTTTTTAAACTTCTTGCCATATTTTAATCATCCTTTCCTATTTACCATTACGACGACGTACTATGAACTTGTCAGATTGTTTTTTCTTACGTGTCTTTAATCCAAGTGCTTTCTTACCCCAAGGTGTCATTGGTGCTTTACGTCCTACT
>Ga0326513_10003575_pt1 | contig 11249 bp, 9 predicted proteins | sample 2_2465_0518_D_FD_203654 | JGI IMG/M metagenome (GOLD analysis project Ga0326513, IMG submission 203654) | Bovine rumen microbial communities from UC Davis, California, United States - 2_2465_0518 | ecosystem: Host-associated > Mammals > Digestive system > Stomach > Rumen | place: USA: California... | reverse complement strand
ACTCACATCCTGCGTCAACTTAGCATTTTCCGTATTATAATCCGCACTCATTTGCTTAATCTTCTCGCGATTGTTGTCGATTTGCTCTTTTAATTCTTTTGCGCGAACTCTTGCTTCTTCAAAGACAGAATAATAATTATTATATAGTTCATAGACCGCTTCTTGATTGCGGAAATATTTTGAATAATGCCGCTGCAGCATCTCTGGCATTTTACTAATCGGATACTGCGTGCCAACTACCGAATGCAACTCGTCATATAGCGTATTCTCTGAATATAATTCGAGATGTTTGTGAATTTCTTCGTTATTATCATAAATTTCTTTAAGTGGAGCTTCGAGGGCTTCGCGCTCAGAAGCGCTTAGGCGATGATAAATTGCATGAAGCAACTCGTGCGCCAAGGTTGAATTCTGAATACTGCTTATTTCTTTATTATCTATGGCATATATAAAGAGGCGGTCGCTATGATCGACATAACAGCCTAGGAGTATTACGCCGTTATCATTATTAGTACAACTTTGATTAAACTCTTCGGCGGTCTGACGCTCTGGATGAGTTGCCTTTAGGACGCGCATACCATCTTCTGTCAATTCAATTGTCTCGGCAAGTTCTTGAATTTCTGGCGGAAGCTCATAGCCAATTGTCGATAAATTGTCCGAGATTGCGCCAAAATCTATTTGCGTTGCCGCAATCGCAAGTCCCACTATAATTACTAGAACAACACCGGGTAAAATCCAGCGTTTCTTATTAGATTTTTTTGGCGGTTTTACTTCGGCTGACTGTGGCTTTGCCTCTTCAATAGGCGCATCAATAGTAATACCGTTCTCGCCGGCGCTAAACTCTGGTTTTGGCTGCTCGTCCATTACTAAGATTAATTACCCCAAACGCTACTGCGCTTGTCGGCCGGAATCGTCTCACCTGTAATATAGATATGATAGGTCGCGTCACTATAGTCACTAGACGACTGTACGCTCGTTAGGCCGTCTTGCGAATAGCTAGTTTCGACAAGGTTTAGGTTGCAATCAAGCATTACATCGCCAAAATATGAGCTAGTAGTCGAATTTGGCGAGAGATTATTATTGTAGTAATAATAACCGTCTTCCGAATTGTAGGTCCAATCATCTGTATGTTCAGAATTATTTACGAGCATCGGTTTAGTTACACCGTTATCATCCCAGGTGATTGGCAAGTCAGTGGTCGAATGATCGCTTTCTGGCGTCTCAGTGTCTGCGGTGCGCCAATAGTGGTCAGCCTTGAAGCGTACTGCAACATCATAGTTGCTCTCGTTACGGACCGTAAACTCGAGCGGGACTGCTTGGCATGGCTGCCAGTTTGACGGCGATGAGAATTGGTCAGTATAGATAATCGTCTGCGATGCGACATTAAAATCGTTTCCGAATTCAATTAAGTCCATATTATAGGCAATCGTGAAGCCGACTGCTAGAACAGCGACGGTAGCAAAAACAGCGATGCCGAGCACTTTTTTATTCTTAATTCGTTTCATGCTAGTAAACTTGACCTGCTTATCTCGATAATGCTTTTGTTTTATTTTAGCCCGAGATAACGATAAACGTCAAGTCTATTCGCGCGCCTTTACGATAGTGAATTCGCCCTTTTTGTAGTCAATTTTTGCAATATCGCCCTTGTCGAGTTTGCCAGAAAGAATATTGTCAGCAATCAATGTCTCAACCTCGTCCTCGATCGTACGACGGAGTGGGCGAGCGCCATTCTTTGGGTCGTAGCCTTGCTTGATTAGTTGCTTTTGCGCTGCAGGCGTTATTTCAAGACCAAGCGATTTGGTAGCGAGACGTTTTTTGAGGTCATTAATCATGTTCAGGAAGATTGTTTCAACGTTTTTATGGCTGAGTGCATTGAAGGTTACAATCGCGTCAAAGCGATTAATGAGCTCTGGGCGCATTAACTTGCGAAGTGCCTTCATTGCAGCAGCCTCATTCGCCTCATGTTCAATCGCGAGTTCCTTGGCGTCGCGTTTAGTTTTGACGGCGAAGCCCATTTCGGATTCGCGATACATATCTTCTGCGCCAAGGTTCGACGTAAGAATAATAATTGAGTTATTAAACTTCACTTTTGTACCCTGTCCATCCGTGAGCGTGCCATCTTCAAGAATTTGAAGAAGGATGTTAAAGACTTCTGGATGAGCTTTTTCGATTTCGTCGAATAGCACGACCGAATATGGACGACGGCGAATTTGCTCGGTTAGTTTACCACCGTCATCGTAGCCAACATAACCAGCTGGCGCACCAACGAGGCGTGCAACATTATGTTTCTCGGCAAATTCGGACATATCGATCTTAATCAATGAATCGTCACCGCCGAACACTTCGCGCGCAATCGTTTTGGCGAGCTCGGTTTTACCAACGCCGGTTGGGCCAAGGAAGATAAATGAACCAATTGGACGATGGATATCGGCAATACCAGAGCGACCGCGACGAATTGCTTTGGCAGTCGCTTTTATAGCAGCATCCTGGCCGATGATTTCTTTTTGAAGATGCTTTTCAAGATTTACGAGCAACTCCTGCTCAGAACCGCGCACGCGACTGATCGGAATGCCGGTTTTAAGACTAATTGCCGTAGCAAGATTTTCACTCGTAACAGCAGGAGACTTGTCGAGATTTTTATTGGATTTTTCAAGCTTCTTAATTTCTTCTTGAAGTTTGGCGGCACGGGTTTTATACTCGGCGGCTTTTTCGTAATCTTCTTTTTCGGCAGCTTGCTCGATTTTTTCTTGTAAATCAGCAAGTTCAATCTTGTTTTTCTTATAGACGCTGGCGCCCGCTTTATCAAGCGAAACACGTGCGATTGCGCTCGCTTCGTCGATCACATCAATAACCTTGTCCGGCATGAAACGATCGGAAATATAGCGCTCGGAAAGATTGATCGCCTCTTCGAGAATATCATCAGAAATCGTAACTTGATGATACTCCTCGTAATGCTTCTTGATGCCTTTCAAGATGCGTAACGTAACGGTCGGTGAAGGTTCGTTTACGATTACAGTCTGGAAACGACGCGCAAGCGCTTTGTCTTTTTCAATATTTTTACGATATTCATCAAGTGTAGTAGCACCGATAAGTTTGAGCTGATTGCGTGCAAGAGCCGGCTTCAAGATATTTGCCGCATCCATACTGCCTTCAGCGCTACCCGCGCCAGCAAGCAAATGCAACTCATCAATGAATAAAATTACCGACTCGTCGCCAACGGCTTCATCTATAATTCCTTTGATGCGTTCCTCGAATTCGCCACGGAATTTTGTACCCGCAACAACCGAGCTTAGATCAACCTGGAAGATGCGTTTGCCAATTAGTGCGCCCGGCACATCGTTCTTGGCGATGCGCATCGCGAGTCCTTCGACGATAGCAGTCTTGCCGACGCCCGCCTCGCCAATCAGTACAGGATTAGATTTTGTGCGGCGACAAAGCACGGTCACAGCGCGTTCAATTTCCTGGTCGCGTCCAATTACAGTATCGAGTTTGCCCTGTTTTGCTTCCTCGGTCAAATCAGTGCCGAATTTTGTTAGCCAGCGGAAAGTAGGGCGTTTGCCGGCTTTGCGTTTTTGTTTTTCGAGTTTCGCTTCGTCGGCCTGTTTTTCTATAAGCTCCTCAATAGTATTAGCAACTTTATCGATATCGACATCGAGCTGATTCAAGAGCACGGTCGCGCGAGAATTCGGTTGACGCAAAAGCGCATATACAATATGTTCCGTGCCAACAATGTCGAGGCCATTTTCACGAACAAAATTAAGCGACATGCGAAGCGTAAGAACAGTCGCCTCGGATAGCGACATCATCGCCATCGGCGCAGCCGGGACATCAACAGCTACTTTACCTTGCGCGCGCTCGATTTGATCGAGGTCGACACCCTCGCCAGCTAGGATTTTTGCGCCCGTCGAAGTGTCCTGCGCCATAATACCCATCAAAAGATGCTCAGTGCCCATGTAGCCCTGATTGTAACGTTTGGAATAAAAATCAGCTTTTTGCAGTGCAAAACGTGCATTTTCGCTGAGATGATTCATAATTTCACTGAATTCGTCTACCATAACCCCTATTATATGCAATTAGCACTCGAAATGCAAGAGTGCTAATTGTGTGGGCGAAGCATCCATTCTAGGATGACATATTTGCTGCCATCACCTATAATAAACGCCCGTGCCATTTACCGAGCCGATTGCCTTGATTACATCCACAAATAATAATTAAATTAGTGCTTACTTTTATTAGATGGCGCCGCTTTTGCTTTTTGAAGAGTCTTATCACTTGACTTTTTGACAAAAATTTGATATAATAACTAAGTTGTTATTTTTCGTTCGAGAAAGGGGTGAGAAGGTTTTATGAACGAAGAAGAAAAGAACCTTAACGAGACTTGCAGTGAGGCGACAGCAGATGTTCTCTTTACCTGGGAACGCGGCAAATTTATCGAAAACGAAATTAATGAATTTTACGGGGGGTAGAAAAATGCTTGAATCACGTACAATTTCGGGAGAGATGCTCGACAAATTAAAGAGTATTCTCTGCCCAGACATCATTGACGAAAAACTGATTCCATACGGAGTCAGCGAAAAGTTTAGAAAATTTCTAGACGGAGCAGATAAAGTGATTTTCGACAGAGAGTCGCTTTATGCGGTCGCACGGAAGCCGCAAGCGGAAGATTATGAGCTGGATTTTAACGTCAGAGGATACATCCAGCTGTTAGGCTATTTCGCTGCAGGTCTCCAGAAGCTGGACGACGAAGAATAATTAATCGTTCAGCAAAGTACGGGTCGGACAAATCATTGTTCGACCCATTTTTTATTCGCCGAGAAGTTCGAGGAATTTCGCTTCGTCGATTACTTCGGTACCATATTTGGCAGCTTTTTCGAGTTTCGACTTGCCAGTGTTATGGCCGGCGACTAGATATTTCGTAGTTTTTACAACAGAACTGTGGAATTCTCCGCCGAGCGCACGGATTTTTTCTGCCGCCGCATCACGCCCCATCGAATCGAGCGTGCCAGTTACGACAAATGATAAACCATTCAATTTGCCACCAGAAGTATCTCGATAGACCGGTTCGACGCCTAGCTCTTTCAAGCGATCAAGCAGCGCAAGGTTATCTTCGTCAGCAAAGAAAGCAAGGATAGACTCGGCAACAATCTTACCAATACCCGGCATTTCGATTAGCTCTGATTCAGTCGCGTCACGCAAAGCATCCAAAGACTTGAAGTGGGCCGCTAAATCAATCGCAGTCTGAGTGCCGATATGACGAATGCCGATTGCCGTAATGAAGCGAGCGAGTGGTGGTTTTTTACTGGCTTGAATATTGTCGATTAATTTATGTGCCGAGATTTCTGCAAAGCGATCAAGTGCTTCGACCTGCCCCGCCGTCAAAGTATATAAATCCGCAATCGAGCCGACTAGGCCGGCATCAATCAGTGCAACTACATTCTTTTCGCCTAAACCCTCAATATTGAGACCCGGTTTACTTGCATAATATTCAATAGCGCGCTTAAGCATTTCGCTCGCATTTGAACCTTTGACGCGATAGACTACTTCCCCGGCCGGGCGTTCGAATTCAAGCTCTGGATACTGTTCGGCAAGAGCTTTTTCATAATCAAAGGCTTCGGATTTACTCGGACGCAGCTCGGTCAAGACACGATTGACCTGTGGGATAATATCGCCGGCTTTATAGATAACTACCGTATCGCCAATACGCACGTCAAGACGAGCAATTTCATCGGCATTATGCAAAGAAGCATGGCGCACGGTTGAACCAGCTACATGAACTGGGTCAAAAACCGCAACTGGCGTAGCGGCACCAGTGCGACCAATCGAAATCACAATATCTTTTACGACAGTCGTTGCTTCCTCAGCAGGATATTTGAATGCAACTGCGGCGCGCGGAGTCTTCCCGACAATACCAAGTGCTTGATAAACCTTGCGATCATTCACCTTAATAACGGCACCATCAGTACCGAACGGCAGATTTTGGCGACTTGTCTCGAGCTCGCGAATAAAACCCATTGCACCCGCTAAATCGTGATAGATTTTTTGCTGTTTCGATGTACGGAAGCCAAGTTTTTCGAGGCGCTCATAGACATCAGAATTCTTCGGCAAATTAGGCGATACCATATCATAACCCATAAATTTGAGTGGGCGGCTAGCGGCAATTTTCGGGTCGAGCTGACGAATTGTGCCAGCGGCAAGGTTGCGTGGGTTAGCAAATTCCGGCTTGCCGGCGGCGCGCTGTTTTTCATTGAGCTTTTCGAAATCAGCCTTAAAAATAACAACTTCGCCGCGCACTTCGGTATGCTCTTTTTGCGAAATCGAAAGCGGCACATTCTCAATCGTGCGCACATTCATCGTGACATCTTCACCAACTTTACCATCGCCGCGCGTAACGGCTTGTTTAAGTAGGCCGTCTTCGTAAATTAGCGCCATGGCGAGACCGTCCATTTTGATATCGACAAATAATTCTGGATTGATTGCGCCGAGCTTGGCGATACGGTCGAGCCAATCAGCAACTTCCGCCTCAGAAAAAACATCGGCGAGCGAAATCATACGTTCGGCGTGAGCGACTTTTTGAAACTTATCGAGCGCCTGGCCAGCTACGCGCTGCGTTGGTGAATCAGGAGTAATGAGCTCCGGATATTTTTCTTCGAGCTGAGATAACTCATGCTTCAAACTATCTGCCGCCGCCTCGGACATAATCGACTCATCGAGCACGTGGTAATGATAACGATAATCGTTAATTAGATCGCGTAGTTTGTCGACGCGCTCACGCACATTATTCGGGATCATCGAGCATCCTTCTATAGAACAGATAAATATAGGCAGTAATGTATATAATCGAGAATGAGGTCATGATCTGGAGCATGAATGGAATAAACGGAACTTCGGCAATCCATTCAATATTTTGTTTGAGCAACAAGTCTAGCCAGATGAGCGGTAGCATTATAATCACCCACAAAACAGCGAGAAATAGGAGGCCAAACAGGATACGAATAATAAACTTCGTACGGCGGCCCTGGACAAGATCGGTCGTAGCGTTAACTGCCTGCATCGGATAAATACCCGGAACGGTCGTAGCGCAAATCGCCAAAATCGAACCCGGCAAAAGATAGGCCGAAAGTAGAATCAATAAGCTACCTAATAGCCAGAACAAGAAAGCATAGAGTGGCTGGCTCAAAAAGTCGGTCGCAACAGCAGTTGAATACAGAATCATAAAGATTAAGAATGGTACAAGGTGGATAAATACCAATATTAATACGAGCATCGTCGAGATAAGCGGCGTTAGAGCATTATAAAGACCGTCGCGAATCTTTGGGTGATTCCCCGCCATCAGGTGGCGTAAATAATAAATCGTAACAAGAATCGTAATAGCACCAAAGAAGAATGCGGAAACCTGCTGCACCTCGGTCATGCCTTTCGTAAGGCCACCAGTCGTGACAGTAGAAATGAGCAGCATACCGGATTTTGCCAAGCGGCCAACTTCGCCATACTGCAATACTTCGCTACTTTCATCAATAGTATCCTGAACGGTCTGATAAGTAGTCTCGCTCATAAGTCCAACGAAGAGAATGTTTAATGCAACAATAATTACCATCAGGCCGCCAAAAATCTTCCAGTTCTTGAAGAGAATCTTAAGCGTGCTCATTGCATGCGCAACTAGACCTGGGGCTTTGAGCCCGCGCGTATAATCTTCGCGATAACTGCGCTTGAAGCTATGGTGCAATTTTAGACGAGCGCGTTTCTTTGCCCAAACTTTTTCGCGCGTATCATAATATGCCTGCTTGAAGCTCTTGTGCGGCTTTTTGGTCTTTTTTGATTTTTCCCGATCCTTGCTATTTTTTGGCATTTTCGAGCCTTTCTATGCGCGCCTCTAGCGGTGGGTGGGTGGCAAATAATTTACTGATAACGGATTTTTTGAGCGGACCATCAATAAACATACCCTCGGCAGCAATATTCTGCTGGCGCATTGGACGATGATGAGCATCGAGCTTGCGAAGTGCATTAATCATATCATCCGTGCTAGTCATAGCCGCCGATGAAGCATCAGCAAGATATTCGCGCTGACGCGAAACCGAAAGGCGAATCATCGTCGCAACAATTGGCGCAAGAATAATTGTGAAGAGCGCAAATAATACGCCGATTGGCGAATTATCCTCTTCGTCGCGATCGCTCCAAAACAGCATTCGAAGTCCAATGTCAGAAATCAATCCAATCATCGCAGCTAGACCAAAGACAATCAAATTGACGCGAATGTCATAATTCTTAACATGCGACATTTCATGCCCCATGACGGCACGAAGTTCTTTATCGTCCATAATTTCGAGCAGGCCGGTCGTTGCAGCAACACAAGCATGCTGCGGATCGCGTCCAGTCGCAAAAGCATTTGGTGCCGGATCTTCTATAACATAGACTTTCGGCATCGGAAGCTTAGCATCTTCGGCAAGTTTCTCGACGATGCGATAGAGGCGCGGATTTTCGGACTTCTCAATCTGGCGCGCACCAGTGCCCATTAACGCTAACTTGTCGGCGAGGAAGTATTGGATTAATGCATATGCCGTCGCTACGATTGCGAAAATAATCAAAATCGTAATGCTGTTATTTAGCCAGGCGAATACTCCGCCAATCAGCGCAATAAAGGCCACAAAAGCCAATATAATAAGAACTGTGTTGCGTTTATTCTGCGCGATTTGTTTGCGCATAGATGTAGCCATATCTTCTATTTTATCACATTATTTCTAGGACGAAGGGCGATGGGTGTTTCGCATCGGTTATCAAGAACGTGTGTTCGCGAGCACGCGTAATGGCGACGTAAAATAGGCGGCGTTCTTCGGCAAATGCGAAATCCTCTTCGGGCGCTAATAGTGCTTCGATAAGCGGGTCATTAGGGCGGCTCGCCGGCATACCGGCCGGGCGCGACGACATATTTAATACAATCACAATATCTCGCGTAATACCCTTTGACTTGTGCATCGAGCAAAATTCGAAGCGCAACACGTCGCGCCAAATCACTTCATATACCTCGTTTCCAATTGGTCGCACGCGGAAGTTCGGTGATTTGAGTCGTTCGACATCATGATTAAAGCGCGAGATTATTTGCAGCTGCTTTGTCGCCAACTTTTCGACGCCGATTTCATTTATTATTCGCTCGACCGCTACCGAATCGTCGTCTGCTTTTTCGCTATATACAATACTGATTGGCGTTCTAATTTTGCGTGCGGCGCGAACTTTTTTGCATACCTGCAACTTATTCTGTTGGATAAAATTGCTGCTGATTTTTGTCGTTGGCCTACCAAAACGATGCGTCGATTCAATATAGCTCACGCGCGTTTTGCGATTAAAAACCTTCGCAAAATTTCGAATTAATTCCAAATCGCTGCCCGCAAAGCGATAAATCGATTGCCAATCATCGCCCACCGCGAACAGCCGACAATCTGGATTCTTGTCCAAAATTGCGCGGATTAATAATTGCCGATTTTTTGATAAATCCTGCACTTCGTCTAGTAAAATATATCGATAATTATTCGCGAGTTCTGGCTGCGTTTTTACAGCCTTCGTCGCAAGATTTATCATGTCGGCAAAGTCGTACAATTGACGTTTCACTAAATAACCCGCGTAATGGGTTGAGACTATGTTATACATTTCCAGGAATGCTCGCGTGCGCGGCGATTCGTCGAACTGCAATTCGCTAATAGTTCGCCCGTCATTTTTATGAAGCATTAAAAAGCTACCGACTAAACGAGATAGGTCGTCAAAATTCGGAAATATTTCTGCATGTTTTTCTTTTATTCCAGCCAGTGCCGTACGTATTACGTCATCGAATTCGCTATTTTTAATTAACCGTCCTTCTATGCCTGCTTCGCATAAAAGCTTGTGCCCTAGGCTATGAAAAGTCCGGATTTCTACGCCAGCAATCGCGCAACGTTCCTTCAATTCGCTCACGGTCTTTTTCGTAAACGATATGACTAAAATATCTTCTGGTTTTATATGCAAATGACAGACCAGATACTCGACTTTCGCGAGCAAACTCATCGTCTTTCCCGATCCAGCCGACGCCAGTACGAGTTGCGCATCTTCGCAGGCAACCACCGCTTCTACTTGCTGCGCATCCAAGCGACAATCGCCAAGTTTTAGGCCGCGAATTTTAGCTGTTTTGATAAAAAGTCAATTATAAAAACGGCGAAAAATATCAGGAAAACGACCAAATTGCGAATGCGGCATATATTTCATATTATTATGGTGCAATATCACACTCAAAAACAAAAGCATAAGAAAATCCCCGCGCTAATAGCTCGGGGATTTCGTTTTCTAGAAACTATTCTATTCATTATAGGTAATTCGCGGATCGACCAGACAGCCAAACACATGACTAATCATCGGACGCTCCTCAGCCTCAACCAAGCCAACCTCCTCGGTAATAATGTGCTCAATCTCTTTCTCGATAGCCTCAAGCAGCTCCCGATCAGGCGTAACGGATGTTACATAATGCTTATCCAACACGGCGATAGCGATATAGATTGCGCCATATTCCTTCTCCTTGCTACTAATTTCGACTTCGAGTACCGGGCTTTCTTCAATATTGAAAGTTGACGACAAATTTGTGTCAACAATAGCCCGCGCAATACGGCTGCGCAAATCTACCATAACCTTCTGGTCGAGGGCGATGGCAACATTGCTCTGGCAAATCCAGTCAATCCCGCCAATATCGTCGCCGTCGCCACATGGTACGGCTGCAATTACGATGGCTGCTTCAACCGGAATTCGCAAACCAGCAGCGCGCGCAATGCTGAACCGATTCTTTGCATTGAATGTTTCTAAAAAATCAAAAGTAAAATCGCCCATAAGAAATACCCCCTTTTCATAAGACGAAAACTAAAAGTGTACAGTGACCTTTTCCTCGATTATTATACCATATTCCCCCACTATTGACAATATAAATAATTATTGCATAGCATGCTTTTATTGACTTTTTATGAAATCCATGCTATAATTACATTATGATTAGAATTATTTCTAACTATACTACCTCTGTTGTAGAAGCCGTCTATATGAACGGCCTTCTTGGCTTTTGGTATTAATAGCTAGAAATATTCTAAATTCTTGTAAACCTAGATAAGTGCCAAATCAATGCTTTGAGACTTATCTAGCCGTATAAAAATTAAGATACGGCTAGCATCATTAAAACTATCTGCAAAGGAGGGGAGTTTTATGCAGAAAAACAAAAGTAACCGTAAACAGATTCGGTTAGTGGCGGG
>Ga0326513_10003573_pt1 | contig 11252 bp, 14 predicted proteins | sample 2_2465_0518_D_FD_203654 | JGI IMG/M metagenome (GOLD analysis project Ga0326513, IMG submission 203654) | Bovine rumen microbial communities from UC Davis, California, United States - 2_2465_0518 | ecosystem: Host-associated > Mammals > Digestive system > Stomach > Rumen | place: USA... | reverse complement strand
CGTTAATTTTTACGAAGATCGCGCCCGAAGATTTTTTGGAAAGCACAGAACCGCCTTCCTTTCACCGAATATGGCCGCTGCGCCCGTTGCAACGGCCGTATTCGGCTTTTAGCGGGGAGGGGGATGTAACAACATACCAGAACACAGAAACCCAAAGGAGGCCAAGGAAATGGCTGAAAATGCCCATACCGAAGAAGAAATGCCCATTTCGGAGGCAGAAGAGACCGAAAACCCCGAGGAAATGACCGGGGAAGCAGAGAACGAGGAGCGGATCGAGGCCGGGGCGGACCTGACCGAGAAGCAGATCGTCACGCTGAAGGAGCGGGCGAACAAGATCCTCAAGAAAGCCAGAGAGAAGGGCGACGAGCAGGCGCTTCTGTTCGAAACCATCTTCCAGCAGTACCTTGAGACGCTGGATCACCGGCAAAAGCTCCGGAAAGCCCTTGTGAAAGACGGCGTGACCGTCACCAAGGAGTATGTGAAGGGTCGGCAGAACATCTATGTCCATCCTGCGCTTGCGGCCTATGCAACACAGGGAAAGCTGCTGCTCGAGACCGCAAAGACGCTGATGACCCTGATCCGCGAGAAGATCGCGGACGAGGATGACGAGGATGAATTCGACCTGTTTCTGACAGGGCGGTGATCCGTGTGGGCCTTGAAATCATCCCCGGACACATCAAAGCGACAAAAGCATATCAGTTCGCAGTAGACGTCACCACAGGAAAGCTGGTTTCCGGAAAGAAGCGGATTCAGGCCTGTCAGCGGTTTCTGGACGAGCTGGTGCTGTCCTGCTCCGATCCGAAGTATCCGTGGGAGTTCGATGTGAAGGCAGCCTTCCGGCCCATCGATTTCATTGAGCGGTTCCTGATTCCGACAAAAGGAGCCTATTCCCGCACGGAAATGCTCCCCTGGCAGCACTTTGTACAGGCGAACATGTACGGATGGCTGTCCCGGAAGACCGGGTACCGGAGATTCCGCGAGTCCCTGATCATTGTCGGACAGGGCAACGGCAAGAGCACCATGATCGCCGGCAACGCCGCTTTCGGCCTGACGGCTGACGGAGAACGCGGCGCGGAGATCTATGCGCTGTCCAACTCCCGAGAGCAGGCGAAAATCGTCTATTCCGAGTGCGCGGCCCAGATTGAGGGCTCAAAAGTGCTGTCAAAGCACGTCCAGACCACGCAGGGCGGCGCCTATTTCAAAAACAGCAAGTTCGAGCCTCTGGCCTCGGACTCGAAGAACCTTGACGGCAGAAACGTCCACATGGCGGTCTTCGACGAGATCCATGAGTTCCGAGACTACCGGCTCATCAACGTCATCAAGGGCAAGACCAAGAAACGCAAACAGCCCATGATCATCTATATCACCACGCTGGGTACAGTCATAGACGGCCCTCTGATGGATTTCTACGTCCTCGGCAGCCAGATTCTGGCCGGGGATGCCGCTATTTCCCGCCGGGCAGCGGACCGCATGTTCGTTTACATCGACGAGATCGACGAGGAAGACGACCCGGCCGATCCGGCCTGCTGGCCAAAGGCAAACCCGTCGCTCGGCAGGCTGCTCGACATCGAGGACCTGAAGGACGAGTGGGACCGGGTGAAGACCATCCCGGCCGAGCGGTCGAACTTCATCAACAAGCAGCTGAATGTTTTCACCAGCGTGGACGAACTGAGCTTTCTGGACGTCAAAACCATCCGAAAGAACAATAAAACCGTCCCTGTGGAGGATCTGGAAGGCCGGGTGTGCTACGGAGGATTTGACCTTTCCAGCACGGAAGACTTCACGTCGGCCTGTCTGGAATTCCCGTTGCCGGACAACAACTTCTTCGTTCTGTCTCATTCCTGGACAACGGAGAAGAAGCGAGAGCTGGATCACGAAAAGCTGGACTGGCAGCACCTGATCGAGCAGGGATGCCTGACCATCTGCCCCGGGGAATACGTGGATTACAACTATGTGGTGCGCTGGTTCCTCGAACAGCGGCAGAAATACCGCATCGAGACCATCGGATATGACCCCGCGAAGGCGTTTATGATGATTCAGGAGATGAAGGAAAAGGGATTCATCCTCAACGAGGTCCGGCAGGGAGAGATCACCTTGACCGCGCCGCTGGACGATCTGAAGGAGCGGTTCCTGGACGGCAACATCATCCACAACAACAACCCCATGTTCAACTGGTATCTGGGCAATGTCAAGCTGACCAAACGGTCGGCAAACGGCACGTATCTGCCGACAAAGCAGTCCATTTACCGGAAAATAGACGGTTTCGCGGCCTTCTTGGACGCCCATACGGAGTACCTGCGGAAGCATCCGCTGTATATCCCGGAGGACAAGAAGCTGACGACCGTTATCAGTCTGCAGAGGTGACAACATGAGTATTCTTTCAAGATTTCGGGAATGGCGCAGAAGCCGGGCGCTCAAATATCTGAACTCCAACGGCACGGGGCTCACCGTGAGGCCTCGGCACACATGGATCCCGCACTGGCTGCGGGGCGATTACACCCTGAAGAACAGCGAGCTGATCTTTGCGGCGGTCACAAGGATCTCCAACAGCCTGTCGGCGATGCCGATCCAGCTGTATCAGGGCGCGAAACCCGTCTACAGCGAGCTGAATGACCTGATTTCCTTCTCGCCGAACACGCTCATGACCTCTGCACAGTTTTTCAAGACCATGGAGGCCTGCCGGTGTACGGCCGGCAACTGCTTCGCTCTGAAGATCGAGCGGACGGGGAGCACGGTGCCGCAGCTGAACCTGCTGGACCCGACGCGGGTATTCCCGATCATCGAGAAGGAATCCGGAGAGCTGTGGTGGAGGATCCAGCCGGACGAAGGCGCGGAGATGTATGTGCATGACTACTACATGATCCACGTTCCTTTCATCTCCACCAACGGAATTGCCGGTATTTCGCCGGTTTCGGTGCTGTTTGACACGCTGAAATATGCGGATAACATCCAGGAATTCAACGTCAAACAGCTGGAACAGGGCGTCAACTCGTCCATCGTTCTGGAGGCGCCTGCCAACCTCGGCACGGACCAGAAAAAAGCGATGGTCGAGGACTTCATGAACACCTACCGCGAGACCTCCGGGAACATCCTGCTTCTGGAATCCGGCGTGACGGCCAAGACGCTGAACCTGTCCCCGGTGGACTCCATGCTTTTTGAGGTGGAAAAGATCACCCGGAGCAAGGTGGCCATGGTGTACAACATCCCGCCGCATCTGCTGGGGGACTACTCCGACTCCGGCTTCAGTTCGCAGGAGCAGATGATGCTGGAATTCCTGACCCTGACCATGCTGCCGATCGTGACGGCCTACGAGCAGGAGCTGAACCGTAAGCTGCTCACCGCGGCCCAGCGGCGGAGCGGCCTGCACTTCAAGTTCGACATGGAGGCTCTGCTGAGAGCCGATGCAGCCACGCAGGCCGAGGTCGATTACAAGGCCGTGCGTTCCGGCTGGAAGACGGTGGATGAGATCCGGTACTCAAGGAATCTTCCGGCGCTGCCGAAGGGCATTGGGAAGTATGCGCTGGTCTCTCAGGATCTGGCCACGCTGGACTATACCGTCAACGACAAGCCAAAAGTGCTGATGCGCGGCGTCAACGAGGGCGAACCAGGCGAGCAAAGTCAGAGCCAGACGCAAACGCAGACCGAGTCCGCACCCGCCGAGTGATCGGCGGTTTTTATATCATCCCTTGGCGAATACTCAGGAAAGGAGGGGCTATATGGCGAAAGTACTGAAATCACTGAGCTTCAGAACCAAAGCCGCGGATGCGGCCGCTGACATTGATCAGATCAACCGGTTCAGCGTGAAAAAGCTCAGCCCGGAAGAGGTCTACTGCTTCTCAGTCGCGATGTGCGACAACGACATCGACCGCGATCTGCAGAGATTCACCAACAAGACGCTCGACGGTCTGGCCCAGCTGTTTGTGGGCAAGACGGTGATCAGCGATCATTCTTGGCAATCAGGAAACCAGATCGGCAGAATCTATGACGCCTATGTCAAACAGACCGATGAGAAGAACCAGGCGGGAGAACCCCTGAGACAGCTTGTGGGCAAGGTTTACATGCTCAACTCGGAGGACAACAAGTCCGTCATTGACGCGATCGAGGCCGGCATTCTGAAGGAAGTATCAGTGGGTGTATCCGTCAAAAAACGCACATGTTCTCTTTGCGGAGAGGACATGCATTTCAACTGGTCATTGTGGAAAATGGAGTGCAAAAACCATCACGTCCAGGGTGAGACATACCCGGAAGAGGGTTTCTGCTTCATGAATCTGGATGATCCGCATGACGCCTACGAACTGAGCTTTGTGGCCGTGCCGGCACAGCGGAATGCCGGAGTTACCAAGGCCGCAGCCGATCAGGATGTAGACGAGGCGTTTGACACGCTGCTGTCCTGCCCGGACTTGAGCGAGCACAGGAAGTTTGGCGAACTGCTTAAGCACATGCAGCAGTCCACCATGCAGGCCGTTGACCGAGAGGCTCGGAAGAAGATCCTCGAGGAAAACGATAGAATCATCAAAATTTTTGAAAAGGAGAACTAAAAATGAATCTGTTCGAACTCAAAGAGAAAATGGCCACTCTGAAGGCCGCCATCCTTGCCGATGCCAACTGGCTGGCTGAGAAAGCAGCCGATCCCGCCGTCTCCAAAGAAGACCTCGACGCCAAGAAGGCTCACCGCGATGAGCTGCAGGCCCGTTACGACATGCTCAAGGCCGAGCATGACCGCCTTGAGGAAGAGCAGCGCCTCGCTGTTGCCGCCAAGGCTGTCGCTGACGGCACCGTGACCGCCGAGCAGAATATGGTCGAGGCGAAGGGCGCCTTCTACCGCGATGCCCTGACCGGCAACGTGAAGAAGACCTATGAAGGCCTCGGCGCCATCCCGGCCAACACTGCCGACCTCGGCTACGGCGAGCATCTGCTCCCGAAGACCGTTTCCAACGAGCTCCTGCTCGAGCCGGAAGAGACCAACCCCCTGCGCGAAGTTGCCCGCGTGACCAACATCACCGGCTATGAGGAGCCGAAACTCGGCTTCACCATCGAGGATGCCGATCTTGGCGACGTCACCGACCAGGCGACTGCCAAAGAAATTGAGATGACCGGCGACACTGTCGCTTACGGCCGTCTGAAATGCAAGGTCTTTGCCACCGTCAAGGACACTGTCCTGCACGGCACCAACACCAACCTCGTTGAGGCGATTGAGAGCCGCCTGCGCAGCGCCCTGGCCATGCGTGAGAAACGCTTTGCCTTCCAGAGCGCAACCAGCATCTACAACAGCGGCACCCCGGATTCCGTCCACCGCCACATGAGCTTCTACAACTACACCTCGTACACCTCTGCCAGTGTCCTGACCTACGCCATCAAGGCTGTGGAAGGTGCGACCATGTACGCGGCCATTGTGAACGCTCTGGCTGACCTGGACGATCAGTTTGCCGCCCGCGCTTCCATCATGATGAAGAAGAGCGACTACTACACCATGATCCAGACGCTGACCAACGATTCCGAAACCCTCTTCGGTTCCAAGCCTGCGTCCATCCTCGGTGTACCGGTCATCTTCTGCGAGAAAGCCACCATCCCCGTGGTCGGTGACTTCAACTACTACGGTATCAACTATGATATCGACGCCATCTATGAGACCGACAAGGACGGCAAGAAGGGCGAGTACTACTTCATCTTCACCGCCTGGGGCGATCAGCAGATCCGTCTGAAGAGCGCCTTCCGTCTCGCGATCGTAAACCCTTAAACGCGAACCTGTCGGGGCTGACGATCGGTTCGCTCACCCTCACTCCGTCCTTCGATCCTGATGTGACGGAGTACACAGCCACAACGGAAAACGCCACCAACAAGGTAACGGCTACGCCTGCGGATGAAACCGCCACGGTCGAGATCCTTGTCGGCGAGACGGAAATCGAGAACGGCTCCGCCGCCACATGGGAAGTCGGTGAGAACACCGTAACCATCACGGTGGAGGACGGCGACGTCTCGAAAGTCTACACTGTCACGGTCACCAAAACCGAGTAATCGGAGGTGGCGGGGATGGTAAATGCAGAAGACCTCAGAACGTATCTGCGGCTGTCTCCGGATGACCCTGAAACACTGGATGGATACCTGTCGGCTGCCAAGGCGAAAGCCAAGTCGGCAGGTATCCCCGATTTTCAGTCGAACGGGCTGTATGATCAGTTTCTGCTTCAGTTCGCAGGGCTTCTTTACGATGCCAGGAGCATGGACCCGAACGCGGCTGATCCCGTCAAGGTGCAGATGCTGGTCAACAGCTTCGTGCTGCCGCTCCGATACACGACAGAGGAGGATCCGCCCGAAGGGGATGGTGACGGATGAGCAAGAGAGCGAATGCCGGAGAAATGCGGACCATGATCCAGATCATGCAGCGCGTGGAGACGATCAATGAGAATGGCTTCCCAACCGAGGCGTATGCGAACATCTACGGGAAAGGGCATTATGTCCGCTGCAAGTGGGTCTGGAACCACGGCTCGGAGGTGTTCGCCAGCGACCGGTATGCGGAGCGCCGAACCGCCACGGTGACCATGCGGTATTCCGCGGCGGCGACTGACACACGCTGCGTGGTGTTTCTCAAAGGCGATGACACGCCCTGGGAGATCGTCAACGCGGATAATGTCGAAGGCCGGAATCAATGGCTGGAGCTCTCGCTCGTTCAGAAGGTGCCGGCCAGATAGGAGGAAAACCATGTCTATCCGAACGGTATTGAGCGAGGTCGGCGTGCCGGTCAGGCGTCCGGACTACAAGGGGAACGCGGCCCAGTACATCACCTATCAGATGCTCGGCCAGACCGGGGCCATCTGGGCCGAGAGCACGGAGGCGGAAACCGGGACGGAGTTTATGATCAACATCTGGTCGAAAACGGACTGGACGCAGCTGCTCACGGCAGTGAAACAGACGCTTCTGCGGAATCGGTACCGCGTGACCGTGCTCAGCGAGGTCTTTGAGAAGGAGGACGGGTACTACCGCGTCATCCTTGAGGCGTCCTGCATCGGCGCGCACTACGGGTGACGGGCATGGGGAAGATCGGAGTATCCGGATCGGACAAGCTCACGGAGGCCTTTGCCAGAATTCAGGACATCCCTTTCAGCGTCACGGCTGAGGCGCTGGACGCCATGGCCGCGGTGGCGGTGGAGGAGATCCGGGACACAGGGCTGACGATGGGCGTTCGGGACGAGGACAGCGATGTCCATATTCTGGACCACATCATCACCAAAAGGGCAAAGAAAACCGATGACGGCGGGCGCAAGAGAATCAGCTTTGACGGCACGCGGCGCCGCGGGAACACCGACACGCGAAACGGCGAGATTGCCTTTGTCAACGAGTACGGCAAACGCGGTCAGCCTGCCCGGCCCTTCATGCGGACGGCACTCGAGCAGAACGCCGAACTCATATCCGAGCCCGGCGAGAAGATCATCGGGGACTGGATAGAGAACGAATACAAAAAATAGGGAGGAATCACCTTATGGCAAAGTATGACCTGCGCCACATCCAGTGCGCAAAATATGTCAACACCAACGGCACGATTACCTTCACGGACAAGACCCTTGTCGGCGACGCCATGCAGGCAAACATCAGCCTGAGGTTCGCCGAAGGCCGCCTGTTCGCGGAATCGGCGCTCGCGGAAATGATCCGGAAGTGCACCGGCGGCACTATCTCTCTTGGCGTCAAGTACATCAAGGAGGCTGCGCAAAAGCTGATGTTTGGCCTCACTGAAAAGACGAGAAGCGTCACGCCTTCCGGCGGTACAGCGACCAGCGTCAAATCGCTGGTGACGAAGAAGAGCACCGTGGGCAACTATGTCGGCGTCTCTTTTTACTCCCCGGCCATGTATGATGGCGTGGAGAAGTTTGACTGTGTGTTCATCGGCAAAAGCATGTTTGGCGATCCGGATATGACCCTGCAGACCGCAGGCGAGAACATTCAGTTCAATACGCCGACAACCACCGGGGAGTTTCTTGCTGATGACAGTTCCGACGGGCAGATCAAGGAAGTTGCCACGGTGGACAGCGAAGCTCTTGCGCTCGCCTGGTGCGACGCGGTCTTCGAATAACAGAAGGGAAAGGAAGCCAGAACATGACGCTCAAGCTGGAAGAAAAAACCATTGAGCTTTGCGGGAAAACCTACGTCCTGCACGCGAACATGTCCGTACTGGACCGCGTTCAGGAAGAGCATGATGGGGACGTTGCGAAGCTCATGGCTACGCCTATTAATCAGGCCATGGCGGAGATCCTGTCCGCCATGCTTAACGACTGGTCAGAGGATCAGGGCTGGGAAGAAGAGTGGACCGTGCGGAAGGTGAAGAAATACTTCTCCGCAGCGATGCTGCGCGATCTGGATGTGATCGGCATGTTCTTCCGAGCTATGACACCGGCAGCGATGGCCGAAAAGGAAAAAGACCGGAGGGCTAAAGCCGAAGAGGCTGAAGAAAAAACAGATCCCGATAATTCGGGAAACTGACGGACCGGGCGAATCAATCCTGCGTGATTGATTTCGCCCGGTATCTTTCGATATGGATGTTCGATTATCATCAGGATGAGCGGACATTCTGGAAAACGATGAATCCGCGCCGGCTGCACGCACTGTTTTCGGCATATTCGCGGCCGATGAAGAGCCAGAAACCGGGTATGCCGATGACCGGCGCCGGAGGCAGGCCGACGCAGTACATAGATTTTGACGAGCCGATCACGGACCGGAGGAATCTTGCGGAGTACTTCATGAAGGGGTGAGCAGCGCATGGCCGGAAAATCCCGGAACGTAAGCGTAGAAGTCAGCATTTCCGGAGAGCAGAAATACAAGCAGGCGATCTCTGAGATCAATTCCGCAAACAAGACGCTTGGCGCGGAGATGAAGCGGCTCGCCGAGGAATACAAGGGCAACGAGGACAGCATGAGTTTCCTCACCCAGAAGGGCGAGGCGCTCGAAAGCATGCTGGTCAACCAGAAGCAGAAGATCGAGCAGCTGCGGGAAGCCGTCAAGATTTCGGCGCAGATTCACGGCGAGGCCAGCGCGAAAACCCAGCAGCTTGCCCAGCAGCTCTCTTCAGCGGAGACTTCGGTCATACAGCTGGAACGGGCCATCGCGGACAACAACAAGGCAGTCAAAGATCTGGACTACAACACGAAGGAATATGACGAGGAGATCAGGCTCCTGCAGTCCAACCTCCGCGTCGTGGATTCTCAGATGGCGGCTGGCCGGGATACTGTGGAATCCCTCACGCAGAAGGACGAGATCCTCAACCAGATCCTCGAGGAGCAGGGCAAGAAACTGGAAACCCTGACCAGGAAGCTGGAGGAGATGGCTGCGTCCGGAGACGCGACCACGGAGGAAATCAACGAGCTGGCCCTGCAGGTGGACGAGGCGGCGATCGCCTACAACAACACCTCTGCCGCGATCGAGAAGAACAAACGGGCTCTGGAGGAAAACGCGGAAGGGATCCAAGAGGAAGAAGAGGAACTGACCGGCCTCGGGGATACGCTCGGAGATATCGCGCAGAAATTCGGAATCACGATCCCCGACAGCGCGAAAACGGCGCTGAACGGGATGGAGGGATTCTCGGCCGGAACCGTCGCGAAGATGGCGGCGGTCGGCGCGGCGGTCGCTGCGGTGATCAAGGTCCTGAAGGAACTCAATGACCTGACCATTGAAGAAGCGGCCAAGGTGGACGAGTACATCACGCAGAGCAACATCACCGGCGTCCCGACACAGATCCTCGAAGCCTGGGACTATGCAGCCCCGCTGGTCGATGTCGACGCGGAGGCTATCAAGGGCGCCATGGTCAAGATCACGAAGGCCATGGGCGACGCCCAGAGCGGAAGCGACGCCGCCATCGCCAAATTTCAGAAACTCGGTGTCTGCATCACCAACGAGGCGGACGGAAGTCTGAAAAGCGCGGAAGAGGTTTTCTGGGAGGTCGTGGATGCCCTCGGTGGGATCGAGAACGCCACGGAACGCGATATCGCCGCCCAGGAGCTCCTCGGTAAGAGCTACGGAGAGCTGACGCCGCTGATCAAGGCCGGGCGCGGCGCAATGGAGGATTTCTACAAGGAAGCCGAGGCGGTCGGCTACATCCTCAGCGAGGATCAGGTGAAGGCCCTCGGGGAAGTAGACGATGCCCATCAGCGCCTGCAGCTGACGATTGAGGCGGGGAGAAAACAGCTGGCGGCGGAATTCGCGCCGGCAGCGCAGGCGGCCATGGAACTGTTTACCGACGGGGTCAGAACAGCCGGGGAGTGGCTGGAGAAATCCGGGCTGATCGAGAACCTGGCATCGATCATCGCGAGCCTTATGGACATTCTGCACACCTGCGGGGAGATCATGGCCGGAATCCCGGGATTCGATCAGCAGCTCGGCGTCCTGAAGATCACGCTCGGCGCGATTGCGGATTTCGTGGCGGTCATTGCCGATGGCTTTTCTCTGGTCAAGTCGCTTGTGACGCTGGATTTCACCGGGGTGAAAAATTCCCTTGGTTTCGGCTACGGCAGCGGCAACGCGAACAACCTGCAGCGGACCATCATGCAGCAGAACGGCACGTGGCAGGAGTATAAGGACTTTTACAACAGCCCGTATTATTCCGGCTACACCGGGAACGCCTCCGGCAACGACAACTGGCGCGGCGGCCTGACATGGGTCGGTGAGAACGGGCCGGAGCTGGTCAGACTTCCGGCGGGATCACAGATCATGAATGCGCAGGAGAGCCGGGAGAGCGGCGCTGTTTATATCGGCAGCATCGTGATCGATGCGAAGAACGTGCAGGAATTCAACGACGTCATCGATGTCGCACTGCACGCAAAGGAGAGACTGAGAAAGAGGTGAAGGCATGGGAAACCAGTCAGTAATCATATCTGTTTCGAAATTCGGGTATGTTGACGAATCAACGCCGAGCACCCATTATTCCGTCAGCGACAACACAGCCTACAACCTCGATGCCTACGCAGGGGAACGCTCGCGGTTCTTCCTCGGCGGTTTCTCGGCCTTCCCGAGCAGCATCCGGTACAACGTGCTCAACGGCATCGAGATCATCCTCTGCGCGAGGAAAGCCTATGCGACGAGCTCGGGCTCAACGTACATCCGGGCCTATGCCGCCGCCTCCGATTTCGATGCAAACAGCCTGACCTGGAATAACCAGCCAGCATATTCGAACAGCATCGGCATCGTCCAGTGGGGGACCATTTCCGACACCAACTGGCACGATGTCACGGCAAACCCATACAGTTCCAGCTCCGGGGAAGTGGTCGGCCGTG
>Ga0326513_10003572_pt1 | contig 11253 bp, 22 predicted proteins | sample 2_2465_0518_D_FD_203654 | JGI IMG/M metagenome (GOLD analysis project Ga0326513, IMG submission 203654) | Bovine rumen microbial communities from UC Davis, California, United States - 2_2465_0518 | ecosystem: Host-associated > Mammals > Digestive system > Stomach > Rumen | place: USA... | reverse complement strand
GAAAATGATACAGAATTGGTAAGTGTAACGCGAGATCTGCTTCCCGCGTTATTTGCATTTTAATAAAATTTTTGTTATAATTTAATTAGAAAATAAGATAAAGTGTAAATAGAAAGGTGGAATAAACATGGGAGCTGACATTAGATTTTTTGTACAAGTAAAGAAACATTTTTATAAGGAAGGTGCATATGATTATTATGCATGGGATAATCTTCCTCTTTGGACTGAAAATTCCGAACATAGAAAAGTTCTTGCAGATTTTGGATGGTGCGGTTGGGATACTCTTGACATAATTAAGGAAGAAATGTCTTCTTATAGTGATGATTATGAAGATATTAGAGACTTAATGTTTCTGGCAGGTTGGATTAGCACACAGGAGTACAACAATAGAGAAGACGATAATGATATTAAAGTTCCAGCATATTGCGCAACTTTTACTCGTATTAAGTATCTTAACCTTTATAATAAATATGAAGCAACTCGTCCTATTGAAGAATATTATGATTTTAACATCTGGGAAGAAATAATGAAAAGAGTTGAAATGATGCTTACTTTTGCAGGATGTGATTTTTACAACGATGATGATATTAGAGTTATTGCACTTGCAAGCATCTAGGAGGTGTCATATGTTTGGAATGGATAATGGGTATTGGCTTTATATGAATGAGGCGGAAGGCACTGGATTAGTTAATACGCGGGAAGGTCGTCTAAACCAAGTTGGACGAGCTCTCCGCGACATGGGGTATGCAGGAAAAGTGGTTCCCGCCACGGTATTTGATAGTCTATTAGAGAAATATAAACTTAAAGATATAACTATGAAAGAAATTCATCAGATAGAGGAGAAATGGCTATGAGAATGTTTAAATATGAATTACTATTGTATTCTGACCATATAGCAGATGAATATATTGTAACTGGAGTAGTATGCTCTGATACATATGGTCATGCAGTAGATGATATAGTTAAAGCTTATCAATGGGAAGATCCAGATGGTAAGTACGGAACTTATGTATGTGAAATTAAAATAACTGAAACTTTTGATGAAATAGGTGGACCTACTAATATCTATGAAATAAGCACTACAAAAGAGGATTAGATATGAAGAAAAGGAAATTATATTAATACTTATTACAATATGCATGAAGCGGAGAGACAAACGGGTATATCTTCAAAAAGTATTTATTTAGGAGTCCATTTAAAACAAAAAGTTGTTGGGGGTTTTCAATGGAGATTTAGCGATGACAAAGAAAATTTAGTTACTGATTTATCAAATGAAAAAATAAGAAAATATAGACAAAAAGTTAAACAAATAGATATAAAAACTAATGAAGTTATAAACATATACGAAAGTGTTCCTGAAGCCAACAGACAAACTGGAGTTAGTCAAACAGGTATTAGACAAGTTTGTAATAATAAAGCTAAGACTGCTGGTGGATATAAGTGGGAATACTGTTAAGGAGGTGGTTTTATGGCAAATATCAAGAAGAGGATTTTTCTTGATATAGATTGACGGAGTATTAAATTGGGAACGCTCTATTTCTCATTATAAATGGTATCTTGGAATAGATACAAAAAGATTGCGCTTACTTGCCCATATTGTTGAAAAAACAGGTGCGGAAATTGTGCTTACATCAACCTGGGGAGAAAATTTTGTAATTGGTGCATATAAGCAAGAAGATGGCTCTCAAGCTAAATATCTAAGTAATAAATTTCGTTCGCAAGGGTTAAAAGTATATGACAAAATAAATTTTTCACATTATTATCATAAATATGATAGACCTTATGCTATTGCTGAATATCTTGAATTACATAATCCGGACACTTATGTTATTATTGATGACGAATGGTTTTTAGGATATGATATACCAGAGATTGAAGAACACTTGATCTGTTGTTGTGATAACTTTCGAAACATGGATGAATATAGCGGACTTACTCCTTATTTAGCAGAAAAGGCTATTGAAATTTTAAATGGTGTTACAAAAGGTCCAGTTATAGATGAAAATATATCACGAATATGTAAAGAATAGGGCGCGGGACCGTGTTACACGGCACCCCGCTTTATTTTTTTGAAAATTTTTGATATAATATATTTAGAAAATAAAGAAAAGGAGAAAAAGGCATGGGATATAGAGGAAAAAAGCTTACAAGAGATGAGTGGATTGATAAGTATAACATCACAGATGACACTATATATATGGTAACTGGTTGTAACACTTTTGAAATTAAAGACGAACTCAAAGAGCTTGGGGCAAAGTATTTCTCAGGTCTCGGCTGGTTTTTTAATAAGGAGTCACTTCCGGAAGATATTAAGGAAAGATTTTCTCCTGACTTATTTGTGTATTCTATTAAAATAAACAATGTTTTTGAAGTTAATGGAGATTATATTAACGGGGTACTTGATAAGATACAGAAAGATATTAAGCAGATTATCTCAGATAGAAACAAAGAAAAGTATGGAGAGTCTGAGTGGGTTGGAGAACCTGGCGAGCGCCTCCGTAATATGAAAGGACAGTTTATATCAGCTAGATTTTTTGAAGGACAATGGGGCGGAAGCTTCATTTATACATTTAAAGTGGATGGTAATGTATTTATATGGTTTAGTCAATCAGTTATCGATAAGACTATTGAGCCAAATGACGAAATAATTTTAAGCGGAACTGTTAAACAGCATACAGAATATAATGGAATATTACAGACACAATTGTCAAGATGTATAGTTAAGAAAGGATAGGTGATATAATGAAGAACTTTAGAGTTACTATTGAGTATATTGCTCAGGATAACACAGAACATACAATACAAGCAACTTTTACTACTCTCCCCCTTGCGCTAACAAAAGCAAAGTCAACTTGTATGAAGGGTGATATTAAGAGAGTTAAGAGAGTATTAGTGGAGGAGATTTAAAATGAGAGACCCAGAGAGATTAGATAAGTATTATGATGAAATTAAAAGACTGCATAAGACCTATTGTCCTGATTGGCGGATAGGACAGTTGTTTGTGAACTTTTCAGAATGGCTCCAATTTGCGCTTCAAAGAGACCCATTCTATATCAATGAACAGGGCTTTTTAGCGTTAATTCATGAATATTTTGCAGACACCTTTAAAGATTATGATGAATAGCGGAAACCTAGCCTCCATGTTGAGTGGGGGCTTTTTTGCAATTTTCAAAAATTTTTGTTATAATTATTATAGAAAATGAAACAGAAAGAGGTGTTGAAAATGGCAAAATTAAAGGGAATTAAGAAGATTGATAAAATAATCAATGACTTTACAAAAAAGCAGTTTGGAGTTACCGCAAGATTTGACGATGAATTTGAAGCATTTTGTGATAATGGTAGACGCCTGATTGGCTATACACTTCTTGCTATTGAAGATAATGCAGGTAATTTCCTTGAAGATGTAGCAAAGAGATATCCGGAAGTAAATGCAGATATTTTTCTCTGGTGTCTTATGCATGAGATTGGACATTGTATGACAGAAGATATGTGGACACCTGAAGAAAGAGAATATTTTAATTTTCAGAAAGATGCAATTTATGAATATGAAGTTGAAGATGATGGCGTATATGTATGGTATCACTGCTGTCCAGATGAATTTATGGCAACAAGATGGGCTGGCGACTATATGCGCAATCACCCAAATCAGATGAAGAAGTTTTGGAAGAAGTTACAGAAGGCTATAATAAACTTTTATATGGAGAATGAATTAATATGATGATTACACCTCAGGATTTTGTGAAGAATTTAAAAACATTCTTAGATGAGAATAATGGTAGTCTTGATGGACTTACAGCAGACAATGTAGAGTATGACCAGGACGCTTTTAAGATGACTTTATTTGATAATAACCTCTTTACATTCTGTTTTGGCGCGACTCGTGGGGTTATGATACCACAGGGTCCCGCAGATTTTGTAATGAAGTTTGATTTTGATGGACTTGAGTCAAGCTATTGTGCATATGAAGCTGAAGTATATAGTGAAGCAGAGGATAGAGATTTAGAAAAATATTTTGCTAAAATTGAACCATTTTGCTGTATTGGTAATACTTGGGTTTATGTTCAAGATTATGTTGCTTATGATGATGGAAGAAATTGTGATGTAGATTTATATGATGAAAAGAATATAAAGACTTTAAATAAAATTACAACTAAGATGAGCCAGACACATGGAGTTGAAGAATTACCTGAAGAATGGTGTCTTGCTTTTGTAGAAAAGTATGGTGAAGATGAACTTGACAAACTATTTAAGTTTTTAGAAGAGAAGGGTATTAATGATCTGCACGCCATGAATGTAGGTTATACAGAAGATGATAGTCCTGTTATATTTGATTACTCTGGATTTTTTGAAAATACAGATTACTAATTTGCAATAAATAAAAATTTTTGCTATAATATATTTAGAAAAATAAAGAAAGAGGAAATAAAAATATGGATGATTTAATCAAATTACATAAAGAAACAATTGAGTTTTTACTTCAGATAAAGCGGGTTCCGGAAGAAGATAGATTTCCTTGCGTAACAGATGAAGCTTTAGACGATTTAATCAGAGAACATACTTACAATATGACACTTGCAATGATTGCTTTATCAATGATGTCAGATTTATAAAAAACTTGCAAAATAAAAAAATTTTTAGTATAATATAAGTGTAAAAAGAAAATAAGTAATTTAAAAAAAAGAAAGAGGTGCGAATTATGAAGAAGAATAAGGTACAGTATTTAAATGAAATCAAGGAACTCGTTAAGGACAATGCTGATTATGTAGCATTTATTGAAGCTGAAGTTGAAAGAATTCAGAAGCGCGCAGGTAAGGTTGCCGAGAAGCGTGCTGAGAAGAATGGCGCAAAAGCAGGCGCATATGAGGAAGCTATTCGTCAGGCTCTTGCAGACGCAGAGAGAGCAATCACTCTTGCAGAACTGGTTGCCGCAACTGGCATCGAGGATGCAACTCCAGGTCGTGTAGCATACTACGCAGGCAATCTTGTAGATGCTGGAGAGGTTGAGCGTGAAAAGGCTAAGGTTGGTGACCGCAAGGTTACTGTATATAAGCTGGCACAGTAGGACATAAAGGTGGCGGGGTGGTTGCCGAGGAGCACCACCCCTTGAAAATCATAAAAATTTTTGATATAATATAAGTACAAAAGATAAAGAAAATAGAAAAAGGAGAAACGAAAGATATGGCAGAGAAGAAGATTACAAAGAAAGATATGTATAATGGTATTATTGCAACACTTACAGAGAACTTTGGTGATGAGGTTCAGGAGTATGTAGCCTTCCTTGAAGGAGAGGTTGCAGCACTTGATAAGAGAGCAGAGAAGGAAAAGGAGCGTAGAGCTGCTAAGAAAGCTGAAAATGATGAGCTTAAGGATGCAGTAAAGGCAGCTATCGGCGCAGAACCTGCAACAGCACAGGAAATCGCAGATGCACTTGCTGAGAACTTTGATGATGTTACAAAGGCAAAGGTTACATATAGAGCATCACAGCTTGTTAAGAATGGCGAAGTTTATAAGGTAACAATTAAGACAGAAGACGGACGCAAGGTAGTAGCTTACACAGCAGAAGCTCCTGCAGAGGACGCTGAGTAGTACATAGTATACATGTTGACCAGGGTAGGGCTTGTCCCTACCCTTATTTTAATAAGGAGAATTAATGGAAGAATTTATTAAAAAGCTTTGTATTTTATATGACGGAGCAGAAAATAAATATGCGGAGGAGGCGTCCCAGGTAAAGATCATCTTCCGCCCTGAGAGTAAGAATCTGGAGAAGTATATAGAAATTAATAGTGACAAACAGATTTATATGGTTCTTAATCCTGGATGTTATACTTTAGATAATATGCGGAGAATTACTGAATTAAAGAAATTTGATAATTGGACTCTTGTTATCCCAGTAAGTATGATACTTGATAAACAAAAGAAAATAGTAGATATAGTTAAATTTACTGCAATTAAAGAATGTTGTAATAAATATATGTTCTCAGATTTAATTGGTAATTGGGAGATATTAAATTTTGTTTTAGCTTTACATCCTAGTGAAGTCTATATAACAAATATGCTCGGTTTTTGTCTTCCAGATGTTATTAAAGTTTGCGGGGATGTAGGAGTGCGCGCAATCGCCAATGTAGCACAGTCCGCATGGGAAGGTTCATATGACTTAACTAAGTTTTTCATTCGACCAGAAGATCTGCACATATATGCGCCACTGCTTTCCGGAATTGAATTTGAAGGTGATAATACGATTCAAGAAGTTTGTTATGGTGTTTACAAGAGAGGTTATTGGTTTGGTAATGTAGGAGAACTTATCATAGGCTTTAACGCAGAGGTTGATAGTAGAAGACTACCTCCTCAGTTTGGCGAGTATAGATTGAAGTGTAAAAAAAGATGTATCACTGGATCAAGATGTCATTTATGCAAAGCTATGAGTGAGTTTGCGGAAGCTCTTGCTAAAGGTGATGCTATGGTTACTCCATATGTAAAAAGACAAGATGATAGAGAATAATTTGTAATTTTAAATAATTTTTGATATAATTTATTTAGAAAATAAAAAGAGAGGTATTAAACAATGGCAAAAGGAGCAGTTGCAAAACAAGAAGTTTTAGCTAAGTTAAAGGAAGTATTTCCAGACGCTTTTGAACATGGTAAAGAATTTCGTATTCCTATGATAGAAGATGGTCAGAGAGTAGAAATTAAGATTGCACTTACTTGTGCAAAGACTAATGTTGGCGGTGATGGCGACTCCGTGGAGAGTGTAGGCGAGGTTCCCGCATCTGCACCAGCATCAACAGAACCAACTGAGGAAGAAAAGCAGAATATTGCAGATTTAATGTCCAAATTAGGTTTTTAAAGGAGATAGTTATGGCATCTGCTAATAAAAAGAAAAAAGCGAAAAATTCTTATTTACTTAATGGAGCTGAAAAGCAAAAAGGTATAAAATTTAAAAGGCTTATGTATTTTACTAAGGCAGATAGACAAAAAGGCAAAGACATTTGTAGAAAAGGAGAATAACCATGGGCGTGTTTAAAGCAGTAGAATGGAAAGATGGAATAAATAGGTGGCATGTAGCAGATACATCAGACCTTGCGAATGATAGTGCTGCATGGTGGATTCCTGCCCGCATACTTAACCTTCCACTCACAGATTTCATTCTATTGCTTAAAAATGAATATAAAGCAGATATTGATGGTTGGTTTCCAGAGAGTAATAATGGTAAATCTCTTTTGTTAATTTCATGGTCAAATGAAAACTATTCATATGCACATAAGTATCTCCTATATATTAATAGGATTGCTCGTAATAAAAACTGGACAATTTAATATAATTCTGTTAAGAGTTTTTACATATTAATATGTCTTTTCGAGTAAATACTTTAACTAGGAGGTATTTGCAATGAGTAGAAGTTATAAAAAACACCCAAGAGTAAAAGATGCTGCCAATAAGGGTATAAAAAAGTTTGCTAATAAGAAGGTAAGGCATACTAAAAATATTCCTAATGGTAAGGCTTATAAAAAAGTTTTTGAGTCCTGGGAAATATCTGATTGGAATTGGATATGGACGCGGCAGGAGGCTATAGATACCTATAACCAAGCTCCCGCAAATTCCTGGATAAAAAAACGCTATGAAACTTTAGAACAATATCTTATATACTGGGAAAAATGCGTGAGAAGAAAGTGACAGTTTCTGCGTTTTTCGATATTTTCTTTGTATAGGTTTCAAGATAACACGAAACAGTAAGAAAGAAAAAGGAGAAATAACAATGAACAAAATGAAGAGAATTGCCAGCTTTATTTTAGTGGCTGGCTTTTTAATTTGTGGAACTAACTTTAATGTATTCGCCGCAGAGGAAGAGACTACTAGAGAAGTAGAGGACGAATATAAGACCTGCTATGAAGAAGGACTAACAATGATAATAGTGGAAGAAGATGAAATAATCAACATCTATTCCCAGGGTAGAACAATACAATGGAAGGCGGAAAAGGTAGATGAAACAGTTTATACCAGCTGTGATGCTTTCATAAGAAGTTCTTCCCCTAATGTAAATAATAAAGATGAGTTATGTTTACCAAAAGGAACACAAATACATAGAATTGGTATATCTGAAAATGGGTGGGATATAATCAAGTATGAAGACTCAACTTACTTTATATGGTATAATTGTGTAACTAATGAAAAACCAATCGAAAAGACAACCACTGAAATTAAAGAAGGACAAAAATATTTACCTACAATAGTCGCTGCTGTAATTAAAGATCAAGAGGATGTAATATACTCTGGTAATACGGTTATAACTAACGAAGAGCAACCTTATGATGTTTACTATGAAGAGGAAGAAACAACAGAAGGAACTTATATTGGTTCTTTTGAGTTGACTGCATATTGCGCGACTGGTAATCCTTGCGCAGATGGTGCTTATCCTAGCACCGGATACACCGCCGCATGTAATGATAGTAGACTATGGCATCATTGGGTTTATATTGAAGGATATGGAACTTATTATATTCATGATACAGGTGGAATGGCTGTAAATGTCATTGATATATTCATGGGTTCGTATGGAGAATGTATCCAATTTGGACGCAAAAGTGCAAATGTTTATATAGTAGATTAAGAAGTTGCGGAGCTACCAGTATGGCTCCGCATATTTTTTTGCAATTTTTAAAATTTTTTGCTATAATTATTATAGAAAATGAAACAGAAAGAGGTAAAAACAATGACAGATTTTGAACAGCTTAAAGAAACATTTGAAGGTTTTAGCGGTAAATTAAAAGTACATATTGATGGTAGTCAAGGTGTGGCTTCTGCAGATGCAGAGTTTGAATATGGTAAGGATTTTACTTCTTTAAGTGAGTTAAATCATGAAATAGCAATGTTCGTTGATGAACATTGTCTTGACTATGTAGAAAACTATATAGAAGATTTTATAGAAGATGAAGATGAAGACCCTGAGTTCATAGATGAATCTATTCAGGCAGAAGCCTTTGCAGAGTGTATCAATGACGCAGGAGATATTATAATAACAGTTCCAGAGACAGGAGTAGAATATCTTTGGGATGAATTAAATTTTATTTTAAAGACGAGATAACTACTATAATTTATTAATAAGGAGAATTAAATATGTTTATATACGAATTTATTTTACTTTCATATAATGAAGATGAAAACAGAACTGAAAGAAAATATGGTATAGTTGCTGAAGAAAACGAAGAGCAAGCTCTAGGTAAGATTGGTAACTGGTATGGGGATTCTCTTGTTAGAATAGAATATTTTGGATGTATTTCTGAATATGACGGAGATAGTGTTTATATTCTTAACGATGATTGGGCAAATAATTTTAAAATTAGTGGTAGAAAATTCAAAAAGATAATACCAGAGCTTAATGAAATACCAGAAAATTCAGAAATTTATGAATAAAATTTTTGGTTGATTTTATTAAAAAATTTTGATATAATTTTTATGTAAGATAAAGAAATGAGTAAAAAGAAAAAATGGGGAAAATTATAAGTTAGGAAGATATAAAGGTGATCCCTACCTCTTGGAAGACTTCCCGCTCCCTAATTTATCTTACAATATGCCGCCTTGGCGCAACGGTAACGCAATTGATTTGTAATCAATGGATTGAGGGTTCGAATCCCTTGGGCGGCTCGTACCAGCAAGAAAACGCTGTGAAAGTATCCGGGCTTTGATTATTGAGTCTAAAGTTAAAGCCATCAATAATTCGTCCAAAACTGATGTAAAATGTTTCTCTGGTCTTTTGAGTAGAAAAGATACGATTGTGAGGTTATCGGTTAATCATCTCCTAGGTAATTCATGATAATATCCTAGTTAAATGCACTATTCGTCTAATGGTTTAGGACTCCAGTCTTCCAAACTGGTAATGTGGGTTCGACTCCCATATGGTGCTTATCGTGTCGGCGCGGGTATGTCGTAGCTCAAACCGAGAATAACTTATGTCTAAGGTCAATCTTATGGCGACAATAGGATTGAATAGTAAGGGGTAAAACATAGGAGAAGTGGTCACTTAGTGTCACCCTTACATTTTGCAGATATAACTCAACAGGGAGAGCGTTTGCCTTACAAGCAAAAAGTTGTAGGTTCGAGTCCTACTATCTGTACTTTTATGCGGAGGTACTCAATGTTGGCAAAGAGGTCAGTTTGCTAAACTGATAGGTCGGTTTATCTGGCGAGTGGGGTCGGCACCCACCTTCCGCGCTTATAATCATATTTCGCCAGAGATGGTGACCAATGACCGAGAGTGAGGTCGTAATGTGTATAAAGTTAGTTGCTCAGCAACCTCTCAGTCCTTCGGAGGGCAGAATAGAAGGAATAGATGAAATATGATTATTATAATATGATATTATAGAACCGCGCATCGTATAATGTGTGGTATGGGGAAGGTCCATATCGGAATGGGTTCGTAATATCATTTTGTAGCGTATCCGAATTGGTGAGGAACCTGACTTGAAATCAGGCGGGTGTAATAGCCTTGAGGGCTCAACTCCCTCACACTGCGCTTACCGTAGAAAGGATGATACGGTATAAAAATATCAACCATCTTGATAGAAGCCCAGGCTATGTAACGAGTACAGCTATCTATCTCGAATCCTAAAGCCTGTGATAGGAATGAGACAATGCGTGATTGGTAAACTGTCAAAATATCGAAGTATAAAATTTTTAATCAGCCCTCTTCGAGGCACAACCGACCTAAAACCTATCTGAAACGCTAGGTAAAAATACGGGGCATTAGCTCAGCTGGGAGAGTATTTGATTTGCAATCAAAATGTCATGGGTTCGAGTCCCATATGCTCCATACTCTTAATTTATTCGTAAGGAAGCATTGAAGAGATGATGCTAAAGGTGAAGGCGGCTGGATTCCGCCCTGAGCGTATATAAAATGGATTAAGAAAACCTTGCATTTTTATTAAAATTTTGTTATAATTATTATAGAAAATAAAGAAAGGTTGTGATTGTTTATGAGAGATAAAATGAGAAAGAAGTATCAGAGTGGTCTAAGACATTTAATAAAGGACTTAAATAAAAATATAGAAAATGACAACCTTTGGAACGGTAGATATATATTTCATATAGTACTAACTCACTTTGAAAAATTTGAGGACGATAGTGGTGGTTTACTCTATGCCGTAGTTAGAGGTTATGATAAAGCTGATGGATATTTTAGTGATTATATGGTTGAATATGCTCCATATCTTTATGGCTGTAATTTTGATATATGGCAAATGGCTAATCACTTTATTGTTA
>Ga0326513_10003571_pt1 | contig 11254 bp, 27 predicted proteins | sample 2_2465_0518_D_FD_203654 | JGI IMG/M metagenome (GOLD analysis project Ga0326513, IMG submission 203654) | Bovine rumen microbial communities from UC Davis, California, United States - 2_2465_0518 | ecosystem: Host-associated > Mammals > Digestive system > Stomach > Rumen | place: USA... | reverse complement strand
GGATTTGAGGAGGTGGCATAATGAGTAAGTATGTAGAGTATTACAACAAGGCCGTTGACCTGTATAAAGCTGGACATCATGACCTTACCCCTGAACTGATCTATGGCAGCGAATTCTATTCGACGCGAGATAGAAAAATCTTGGAGAGTGTTGCTTATGAAGTATTGCAGAAGGGCCATAACCTTGCTGTCAAGTATCATCCGACTTGGTTGTTTGTTCTTCGGTCTGGTGGCAGCGAACAAAGGTGTTTAGAAGCCTGGCGTAATGACGATCCCGATATGAAGTATCTGGACGAATTGACGCACATTGAAAGTGAGAAGGATTTGACATGAACAAGCTCAAAGACATCATCGAAACCTGGATTTGGGATGGCAAACCGCCAGCCAAGAAGATACCGCAGTATATGGAGGATGTGCTGATTGACATATACAATGGGTTGTGTACGTCTGGTATGGCGACATTCCTTGAATCCGAACTTCTGCCTGTACTGAGCAAGTGCGGTATCAAAACGGAAGCGCATGGCGTGGGCTATGCGGCATATAATGAATGGGTGGGGTGAAGTATGAAGGATTATTCTAAGATGACGATTCAGGAGCAGATCGACGATATGCGTGGTTTTCTCAGGGCTTGTGAAATAACCGAGTATATGCTGCCATATCAAATCCTGTTGCTGCGTCTTGCTTTAAACGCGCTGGAAGAAAGAGAGTGCAAGAAGAGATAATGGTACGCCCTCGGTTCATATGAAGAATGTTGCATGAACACAATAAATCATAGGAGGTTTGCAATGTACGAGGTCATACTAACAGAGAAGAATTCAAAGCTATGGAGCGAAAAGATGGGTAGACTCAACCATCTGGACGCTCAGATCGACGAAGCTGACTGGGCGGTGTACCACACCGAAATGCTGGAATCAGAGATTGACGAGATCATCGAGGCCAAAGAAAAGCTGCTGGCGGCATACAACAAAGTCATCAAGCGCCAAGGATATTATAAACCGGTAGAGAGGTGAGACAATGACGGATAACCGCAGATACGTATACGGCATACGCATTTACCTGAAGGATGGCTACAAGCCCATGGCAGACCTTGCCTTTGGTGATGGTGGCCGGACGAATGGTGAGATAACAACCATTGAATGGGACAGACCAGACGAACGCGAGAAGTATCACATTGATTGCTATACGTTCATTTGGGATGAACGCGCTCCGGTTCATAAATGGACGTTTCAAGAGTATGCGAACGGACACAATGATTCTTATGGTGGAGACTTCGATCCCAAAGAATCAAAAGTCGAAGCTGCATATAACGAATATAAGAAGCTAATGGATGATCTCATACACGGAATTACCGAATGATATGCGCGGAAAACACAGCACCTACGTATTCAGAATTATAGATTTCTTCATATAGATGTATGAAGTCCGCAATCATGCGCTTGACGCAATGTTCATGGTCTGCATCTACAATATCATTGTCGATAAGCTGATCGTTTTCTAGGCTGTCAAGAAAAATAGAAAGATGTAGAATGACACTAGAACACATATGTTGCGCATGTTTTGTATCTGGATGAAACCTGCGAGAGAACTCGTGTTCATCTTTCACTTCTGATACACCGGTGCTCAATATCTTTTTGATAAAGCCATACATCATAGATTTTTCCGCTTCGCTTCTCTTTAACAACGGATCACAACTCCTAATCTTCCATCATAGCCTTTTCAATGACGGATTTGCACCACGTAGCAATCGGAACATTCAATGATTCACAGTGTTCTTTGATCCGTTCATATTCTTCCGCTGGATAATCCAATTGTATCTGCTTACGTTTAGCGGAGCGGTATTTCAACTTCGCTTTTCTCTGAGCTTCAGTTTCTTTCATCGTGTTCACCACCTGAATTCATTATAACATTCTTGTGTTAAGACAAGAAGATATAGTACATGTAGTATCTTTTGCACAAATCAGCTATGCAATCTTTGGAGCAATGGCCGATTGAAAAAGATATGGTACATGTAGTATAATTGAGACATCAAATGAAGGAGGCAATCACGATGAATCGGCAGCAGAAGTACAAAGACACGGACACTTTCCACTTCCACAACCAGAACCCGAAAGGAAAACTCACCACGGACTGCGTGATCAGGGCGATCTCCCTGGCGATGAACATTCCCTATAATCAGGTTGTCATGGACTTGGCCAAGCTGCAATGCGAGACCGGCTTGGACGACGGCGAAAAGCGGCTGTATGGAAAGTACATAGAAAGCAAGGGATGGGTCAAGCACTCACAGCCGAGGATGGACGACAACACGAAGTATACCGGCGAACGCTTTTGCACCTGGCTTTCTGTGAACAAGCGCAAGGATTACGGTAACGTGATAGCGCACATCGGCGGGAACCACATTGTAGCTATTGTGCCTACCTGCGAAGGTGATGGAATCAATGACAGATTCAAGGTCTGCGACACCTGGGACAGCACTCAGGGCTGCATAGGAAACTACTGGACGAAAGCATAAGGAGGAAAAGAACATGTCAAAGGAAATGCGTGTATGGTGGAACCCTCAAGTTGGTGCAGGCGCTACTTTCTACGTTCCCGTGATGACCGTGGAGCAGGGCAAGCGCGTTATGGATTTGCTGGCATACTACGACTGTTTTCAGTACAACCACAACATCAAGCCCGACTACTGCAATTGTGGTGGCCTGGAAGTCCGCGACGAGGAAACCGGCGAATGGGAAGGTTGGTACTATGATACCGATGTGGAATACTACGACGACGTGGACGAGTACATCGAGAACAAATCCGATGAAGCGGAAGCGCTGGAATCTTTCAACAAGGCACTGAGGTCTCAGGTACACTTCGACTAACCTTCACGATGCCGAGCCGGGCGGCTAAACCCGGCAGGAGGTAAACCATCATGAAACTCAGCGAACTCGTCAAGAATTACAGCACTCAGCGCGTGATTATGTACAACAAAGACCAGACCAAGGCCCTGTACAAAAACCGCAAAATCTCTCAGATTGACGGCTGCATCTGGATCGGCGAACCCATCTATGACAACTACGGCAACGAGTCCTTCGACGTGTTTTTCAAGTTCTGTTCTGCCAAACCCGCCATGTGGATTAATGCCTACAGTGGGCGCTGCGAGGTCTCTGCCCTGCTGGAAAGCGTGGATGAAGTGAAGAATGCGACCAGCTTAATCTCATTTGTGGACACCATGACGCAGAAAATCAGTGAGAAGAAGCACATCCGCATGACCGAAATCCTCATGCTGAAGAACATCAACGAAAAGCTGGCCGAGGACGCTGCGAAAGCCGAGGAGGAATTCAAGGCTGAACACCAGCGGAAGCACGACGAGAAGATGGCTCAGGACGCTCAGGAGGCGGCTCAGCGCAATGAGGAATCCAAGCGCGAAGTGGAAGCTGCCAAGGCTGTGATCCTGTCTGGAACCGGCGAAATCAGGAATGAAGTCATCATCTTCTACGGCGAACACACTTGGGAACGCGAAACCTGCAAGATGGTGGAATACCTCATGCGCGAATATGGCGTTGAGCTGAGTCCGGCGACAAAGGGCTGGATCAGAGACCGGCTGACCAGCATTGACTTTGACGGTAACAGGGTAACGTGGCATTTCCTGTCCAATGCCAAGCGGAAAGGCGGCTCCGGCGCATTTGGCGATGCTCTGACCAAGTTGGTCATGAAGGTGAAGGAGGATGCGAAGTGCGCGTGAATAACCGCATAATCGTCCTGTATTGCACCGACTGGCGCGAAATAAAGCTGGCAGTGATACCCAACATCACCAAACACAGGAAGCGCGTAAATGCCCTTCTGGACGCTCTGAATGAACGCTATGCAGGCTATGGCTACTTCACCACAAGGGAGGTATACGGATGATCTACTGTGCGGAAATCGTGCGTTGTGGCGCTGGAATCTACTATGCCAACGTATCACATGGTGGACGAGATCAGGCAGGGATATACCATGACATTGTTTTCCTGAAGGACATGATGGACTTTGTTCCGTATGGATCGCTGAAAATCCAGTTCTGGAACCGATTCAGGATCAAGCTGCCCGACTACTCTCAACTGATTTGGTCGAAGGTCGGCAAGAAGCGTTATGCGCGGATAACATGGGATGAATCCGGCGAGATCAGGATAAGAAGCATGAAGGACAAGATCAGATGGAAAGAGGATGCAGCATGATTGACGTTTACTGCCTGGACACTCAGAAGGTTTTCTACTTCGACGCTGCTACACCATATCAGGCTATGGAGAAGCTGCTGTATTATCTGAATCTTTCGCACCTGGACGAAGATGCGAAGATACAATTGGTCGGAAAGGGAAGACACTTGACCGTAATCCATAATGGCAATACATACAGTGTGAGGAACTATTGATGGCTAGAGGAAATCTTATTTGCAGTGCAGGAAGCAGAGCACAGTTGGAACAGATGATAAACCAGTGGTATTTTTCCGAGAACTATATCATCGTCAGCAGCGGAAATACCCATAGGGCATACAACAAGAAGACCGGTGAATTTTCATCCATGATCGTCAAAGAGGTTAAAGGAAGATGGAGGTTTGAAACCCCTGAGTGATTAAAGAAAACTTAAACATAAAAATGTCTCAAAAAACATTGACAAATGCGTAATCGTGTGCTAAAATAGTGACAAGAAAAAAAAGCAAAGGAGGACGATCCGATGTTAGGTCGAACGCTGTATTTCCCTGATGGTTCCCATGAATGCATCTACGGTAGAGATGACCAAGAAATCAAAGATTGTTTCTCTGGTATTGTTGAAATGAGATGCGGCCATGAGGCCGCCCAGCTCTTTCAAGAGCTGGTATCCAGTCCCAAAAAAAGAGAACTCTGGAGACAATTACGAACTCATTTCCGATGGCTACTATCAGATGCTGACTTCTACAGTAGATGAACTGGATGCAGTTCTGGAAACCCTCAAGGAAGGTAAGCGTATCAACCGTGACAAGCTGTACACCAGCATTCGGAACATTCGCAACCAAATCAACCAAAATATTTAAATCAAAAAATTCACCAAAAAGAGTTGACAAAGGCGAGAATGTGTGATACAATGGTCTCACAAAGCAAGGGGAGGTCAAAGACCATGAAGGACATGAACGGTATCGAAATCAAGCTGGGCAACATCGTCAAGACCGATAACACCTATTTCAAGACTGACAGCGGCTATTGGTTCGTTGAGCGCTGCGACTCCGATCTCACGCTCCGCAAGATCAATAAGAACGGCAAGGTCAGCGTAACCGAGAAACTCACCTTCTGGCCTTTGAAGTCTTTCTGCTCTGATCCTTGGAAAAACGCTGCTGCAAGACAGCACAATAAGGAACATGCCACCATTGAGGTTGTCAGTGGCATTCCCACCTTTGATGTTTCCCGCTACTTCTCTGAGAAAGCTGCCAGCAATCGTGAAATGGCAGAGTACAGGAAGCAGCTCGGTTGGGCTGAGTCTGAATACAGTTCCCTTCTTGATCTCGCCAATACCTATGAACAGGTTGCGGCAGAGAACAGCGGTGAAGCGCCTGAACAGAAGGTTGAAACTGGGCTGAAGTTCTTTTGGAACGGCATTAAGGTTGATGGCGGTCGGCTGATTCCTTGCAGCTATAGCGCGGATAACGGCGATGACCTGGTTCGGATTTACGCCAGCAATTACAGCCACGATATTCCTGGCCGCTACTTCGACGTGGAGAATCACTCGGACAGCATGAGCGACTATTTCGAGTATGACCATGTAACGCTTTCTCCTGAACATCCGCTTTACAAGTATGTACAGTATTATGCGCGGATGTCTGCTGCCAAGTCTGCCAAGCGCGACATTACCCGCTGTGAAAAGCGGCTTGCTGATCCTCACGTGTGCCGTAGCTACTATGAACGTCAAATTGAAACCGATAACAAGTGCATTGTGCGCTTTGAGGCTACCAGAAATCCCGGCCAGCCTACCGAGGATGATTACAAGGCGGTTGAAGCTCTGCGCATTCAGAAGAAGCAGGAACGCGAAGCAAAGGAAGCGGAGGAACGTGCGGCTGCTGAAGCTGAGTTTAAGCAGAGGATCGCGGATGGCAAAAAGTTCATCGAAGCAGTGACCGAGAAGTTTCCCATTGTTGACGGTGAACCTGTTGTGACCTTCCTTTGGTCTGAACATCCCGCTTTTTATAGCTGGAAGGATGGCGAACTCAAGACTTCTCTCATGGCTGCGCACATCATTCTGGCGCACTATGACACGAAGATCGAAGTCCCGATGGGCTACGACAAAACCAAGATCATGGTTTCCTTCTTTGATCCTGAGACCGAAAAAGAAGAAGACATTACTGACCGTTACGACCTGGGCGACATGGAATTCAATGGACTGGCTGGTATGATTGAACACTGGGGTAATGAAACCCTCATGTGGATGATGCTGAAAGCGATAGCATAAAGGAGGATGAACATGGAACGAGTTGTTAAGCACTTCGACCGGAAGCATGGATTCGGCTTTGCCGTGATCAACTTCAACGAGGATAAAAAGACCTATCAGGGCGTGTGTTCTACCGGTGAATCCACGGCGCATTACGACGACCTGTTCGCCTGTATCAGCGCGTTGTGCAGGCTGGGCTATGTTCCTTTACACTATTAGACATGTACATTCACGAGGGTGAGCATGATGGTCAGAAATAATCCGTGTTACGGCTGCAATCGGAGAAATGATTATTGCCATGCTACCTGTCCTGAATACGCCGAATTCCACCAGAAATGCGAGAAGGATTTGGAAACCAGGAGGATGTACGGGCAGTTAAGCCGCGATATGAGAGGTCTTATGACCGTTACAAAGATTAAGGTCGCGAGGAAAAGAGCATGATGCCATGGGAACAGCAGAACGTCGGGAAGATCATCCTTGAATTCACGATTCCTGAGATTGATTCCTTGACCGGCGAACCTCTGGAATACATTGTTGCCAGTGGCGATAATGGGAAATACAAAATCTGGCGGCGCGTGGGATTCTACAATTACGAGCCTGAATCCTGTGAACATGACACTCCGGGTGAGTGCTTTAACGACTGGTTTAGTGGGGTTTAACCATGACTGAAATGCAGAAGATTTACCACAACATTCAGGTTGGCGGCTTGTGCTATATCCCTGTGAGAAGCGTCAACGGCTACAATACGTTTGTTGATAGCGGCATTGTTACCGAGATAGACGGTGACAAGATTACAGTCAAGCGCACCGTGTATGATCACGAACTCTATGGCAGGATGAAGGGCGGCTACAGGGACATTTACGACGTGTTCGACATCTTCGACGTGTTCACATATAACGATGATGGCCGCAAGCTCTGCGAACAGAAATTTGGTGAACGCTGGTTTGACTTCCTGTGCCACGGCTGTGATCAGTATCACAGGGCAGACTATGGTTATGAACCCCACTGTGCCAGATGTGCGCATGTTCAGCGCAAAACCGAAGGACTCAAAAGCTATGGCGTCTGCGACAAAGCCGGATTTGAAATGCGGGTGACAGAAGAATATAATCCTGTCGGCGCTCATTTCTGCAAGTTCTTTGAACCTAAACTTCCGCAGGATAAGCCCATTTACTGCGATTTTGAGACTTGGATGGCGTTTGAGAAGAACTGTGAGCACAATAAAGAATGTCCTCATCATAAGTATTCGGCCTGGAAAACCCACGACTATGAAACCTGGCTGAATGAACTCGTCCATATCGGTGTTCATGCACACTATCATGGCCGTGAAATCCGCGAGATTGCCATTCCAAGGCTCAGCAGGATTAACATGGACTTCTACTTGGGAGACGGCAAATACGCCTGTAAAATGGTTCGCTATGCGCCTAAACTCAATGCCAATGGGACGCTAAAGAAGGGCGAATCGTGGAATGATTGGGCTGAATGCCCTGAAGGTTTCATTATTGCAGATGAAAAGGAGGATGATCATGGACAGGATTCTTGAAAGTGATACCCGCTATCTGGTTGAAGGTTATGGGCCTCATCTGGAAAAGCGGTTTGAAGTGTGGGAAAAGGGAACGCCGGATAAACTGGAATGGTGGACGAGCAGCAGGGCGGCGGCGGTTGAACACTTCAATCTTGTGAAAGACCTTCCGCGCTATGAACGTCCAAAAGCAGATTGGGGATGGCTCAATGGGTAAGAAAAAATATTATATCCGAGTTCAGTCCAGTGGGAATGACCAGGCTGATTTTCGCAAACGTGAAGGAACAGAACTGAAGAACGAATATGGCCTGGAACTCGCCGTTTCATGGTGTGAGCGCATGTTGGGTGCAGATCGTCTTTATAAGAAAATCAAATGGTGGACGGTGACAGAGCTTCATACCGGCTTGGCAATGGGCGAAGGGGAAACGCGCAAAGAAGCTGTTGAGAGGACATTCTTAGGAATCGAATTCGCGGGAATCGACGTGATTAAGCAGAAAATAGCGGATTTTATAACAGAACACGGCGAATCTCCGCTATATAAATCAAGTGTGACCTATCTGTGGGGCCATGATAAAGCATAGGAGGTGAGACTATGAGAGACCCAAGAAGGATCGGGAAACTCTGTGAACGGTTGGCTGCAGCCTGGCGCTATGTGCCGGACATGAGGCTTGGACAGCTCATGATTGATGTTTTCACGCTGATTAAGGGCCGCGATCCGTTCTACATAGAGGACGACGAAATGATTGAACTCGTGGAGAAGTTCTGCAAGGACAACACGCCATACAAGATGTAGTGCTAATAATCTCCCAAATAACTATATGGTGTTGCGGATGATGCTGTTTTGCGCTATAATGTGAACTGCTACGAAAAATCCCCTCATGATGCCAAAGCCGCCAAGCAACACACCATGAGGGAATCCAACAGACATGGGAGCCTGTCGTGTGTAGATTACCACAAGCAGACCTCCATGTCAAGTCCGCAGGGAAGGAGGATTAACCGGGGACGGGCAATAATTAATTTTGTGTTCGATTTACTTTTCGAGTTGTTGAGAGTATAATACTTATCACAGCCCCGAAGCAAAGAACACATGTTCGATTTTGAATGGAGGTGCTACAATGTCGAAATACTATGCCGTTGTTGTTGATTATCCTTATGAGGTAGCTATTTTCACAAATGCGGACAAGTGCCGCCAGTGGGTTCATCACCAGGATGAAATCTCGCTGGCCTTTGAAATGACAGAGCCGGATCGCCGCTGGGTATCTCACGAACAGGCGGTGGAACTCATCGGTGATGTTATCGACGATGAATCCAAGTATTTGCCCGATCCGCTTCTGGATTATATTGAGTGGGCGCAATCCGAAACCGCCAGTATTGATTTTCAGGATTACATTAACCATCGTGCTCCTACGGCCTATGACATACTTGGAATGAAAATGTAACGAGAAGAAAGAGGTAAGAGACATGTTGAAGTACGGTATTGAATTCGCAACTGGTAACTCTAGCAAGGTGACGATTTACTCCGACGACAAGCAGGCGAAAGCCGAAGCCGAACAGCTCAGCAAGAATCTGAAAGCGGGGGAGAGCATGATGCTCTTTACCGCGCAGTGCGACGACGAGACCGGCAAGCTGTGCAGCACTGTCCGCAACGTGGTAAAGACCTGGAAAGCCTGAGTATATCCCGCATGAGTGCAATGCTTGTGCGGGAATAATTTTTTTTACCAAAATGCAGAAAAACGAGTTGACAAAGGAGAAAAGCCGTGCTATAATAGAGCCATCAAATGAAGGAGGTAAATACCATGGAAGCTGCTTTCAACTACAATCTGATTGAGGATGACAACATCGTAACCTTTAAGCCCGTTAAGCTGTGCAAGGACGGCCAGCCCAAGCAGACGGTTTGCAACAAGAAGGTTGGCGTGAAGTCCGAAGTCCGCTATATCGACATCGAGGATGCCAAGCGGATGCTGGATTACTTCGATCAGCGCTGCGAGTGGCTGTACAGCTTCCTGTTTGTGGTCTCTGCCAATCTGGCGCGTCGGAACAGCGATATTCGCGCTCTTACCTGGAAGCACTTCTTCAATCCTGAGACCGGCAAGCTGCGCGACAAGGTTCTGGCTTTCAACGAACAGAAAACCGGCAAGTTCGCCCAGCCCGACATCAACAAAACCGTGGCCTACGCCATCGACCTCTACATTGAACGCACCGGCTGCAATCCCGCTGCCAACGACTACAACAACCCGATTTGCCTCCAGCTTTCCGGCAATTACGCTGGCCGAGTGCTTTCCTATTCAGCGCTGGACAACGCCATCAAACGCGCTGGCAAAGCTCTGGAAATTCCCTACAATGTGGGAACTCACAGCCTGAGAAAGTGCTACGGCGCTTGGCTGATGAAAGCCAACCCGAAAGACCCTCGTATGCTGGAGACTCTGAGTGTGATTTACAATCACTCCAGCACCAGAATCACCGAGAATTACACCGACCTCACGCATGAAAAGGTGCGCGATTGCTACGATGAATTCGGCGACATGTTCGGCAAGTACGTGGTCGGCAATGAAACCCCTGAATTCAACTCCAAGAACCCGACGATCTCCATTGACAGCAAGGCCCTGGATAACATCCTGCGCTATGCTTACAAGCTGGGAATGGCGAATGCAAATCTGACCGACGTTGACGACCATCTGGCTGCTTACGACGAAATCCGGCAGATGGTTTCCGAAGCGATTAAGGAGTAAAATATGAAAAGAAAATACAGACGGCTTACAATAGACGCCCTCAATGATGAAGGGTGTCTTAACCTTCTGGAAGAGTTTCTATCGCTGCTTGGCGTAGAATATACTGAATCTTTCCGTCTGGCGAAGCGTTACCCAAGGGATAAGACGTATAGCAAACATCTTGAATGCCTGGATGAGTTTATCAAGTCAGATTATTTCGGTCGGTTGACTGGTTTGGATGGCCCAGCGCTTATTGACGCACTGAGATCGGGCATCGTCATCGGCAGTCCCGCGAGAGCAATGAAGATGTACCAGTCAGCGTAAAAATTCTGAAATATATTTGCAATAAATAGTTGACAAATCCGCAAAAATCTGCTATAATATCATTGTCAGCAAGACAAGTATTCATCATTCGCTTGGCGGCAGAGAATGATATTATAGGAAGGACGTGATTCAAATGGTAATCAGCACTGAATAAGTAGTTTCCATACGCCGCCGTTTTCTTACTTATTACAAGAGAGGGGTGGCGAATCATGATGAAGCCTCAGTTCGGTGAAATCTGGATGTGCAATCTCGTGGAGAGAAGTGGCAGCGTACAAAGCGGCTACAGACCGGTA
>Ga0326513_10003570_pt1 | contig 11254 bp, 18 predicted proteins | sample 2_2465_0518_D_FD_203654 | JGI IMG/M metagenome (GOLD analysis project Ga0326513, IMG submission 203654) | Bovine rumen microbial communities from UC Davis, California, United States - 2_2465_0518 | ecosystem: Host-associated > Mammals > Digestive system > Stomach > Rumen | place: USA... | reverse complement strand
GCCTTTAGAAGAATTTTGGGAAGAAGATAAATAAGATCATATTCGGGGAGACAGAAATGTCTCCCCTATTTTTTTTATTTGAAATTTATAAAAATTTATTATATAATATATATAGAAAGTGAGGAAAAGATCATGAGTTGGACGAAAAATGGTGAAATACCTGCTCCTATTTTGATTCGTATGATTCAAGACGATGCAATTACTAATGATGTATATATTATATGGAAAGCAAAAGATCCTGCTGATAATGTTATTTTTCTCGCAACTCAAGAAACTCTGATTGATATGGTTAATGACACAGTGCAACCCAGTGATATCTTTGAAATTTGGGCACAGGAAAAAGAAGAAGAAACTTGAAAAGTTTCAAAAAATATTATATAATATATTTGTAAGGTTAATCAATAAGGCTTGTCCAAGCCTTGAACTGAAATATAAAGGAGAGAAAAAGGAATGAATACTTTACTAAACAGTATGAAGGCTGCTTCCAACTACACGCTGACCGAAAATGGTGGCATTACCCATAAGACTACCAACAGTGATCTGCTGGATATGTTTGCTATGGGTGCCGCAATGCGCAATCGTTCTGATGAGGATGTCATCTTGATGTTCAAGAAGGCTTTTGCTGAGAATGCAGAGTTGGCCATGAAGATGCTCTTCTATATCCGTGACGTGCGTGGCGGCCAGGGTGAGCGTCGTTTCTTCCGCGTAGTCATGAAGTGGGCGGCTGGCAACAGCGACACTCGTGAGTCTGTGCGTAAGAACATCCAGTATTTCCCTGAGTTCGGCCGTTGGGATGACCTGTATGCACTTTGTGACACTTCTCTTGAGAAGGATATGTTTGCTTTTATGAAGAACCAGCTTGCTCTGGATCTCGATTGCAAGACTCCTTCCTTGCTGGCAAAGTGGATGAAGTCTGAGAATGCTAGCTCTCCGGAGACGCTGCGGCTGGCTGATAAGACTCGTACTTATCTGGGCATGACTCATAAGCAGTACCGCAAGGTTTTGTCTATGCTTCGTGCTAAGATCAATGTACTTGAGGTACTTATGTCTGCCAACCGTTGGGATGAGATTGAGTTCGATAAGATCCCTTCCAAGGCTGGTCTTATCTACAAGAACGCTTTTGCTCGTCGTGACATCATCAAGGCGAAGTATGAGAAGTTCGCTAAGGACGAAACTACTAAGGTAAATGCGGGAACGCTTTATCCTTATGAGGTCGTTGAAAAGGCGATTCAGCTCATGGGTGGATACTATGGCTATGGCCGCAAGGTTGCCCTGGATAACACCGATCGTCTGATGATCAACAAGTACTGGGATAATCTGACCGATTATTTCGGTGATGCAAAGCTCGATGCTTTGTGCATGATTGACACTTCTGGTTCCATGAGCGGTACTCCTATCAATGTTGCTACGGCACTTGGTATGTACTGCGCAGAGCGTAACCAGGGTCCTTGGCACAATCACTACATTAGCTTCAGCTCTCGTCCTCAGCTGATTGAGACTGCTGGTGTGGACTTCTGTGACAAGGTACAGCGCATTGTTGCTACCAATCTGTGCGAAAACACCAACATCGAGGCCGCCTTCGATATGGTGTTGAATACTGCGGTACGTACTGGCGCGAGTCTGCCTGAGTACATGATCGTTATCAGCGACATGGAGTTCGACTCTGCAACTGGTAACGGTTGGCGTCGTAGCGGTTCCGGTATGTGCACTACAAATGCCGAGACTGTCATGGAAACCATTGAGCGCAAGTTCAATAGCCATGGTCTGCGTATGCCTAAGCTGATCTACTGGAACGTTGATGCCCGCCAGGCTAATATTCCTATGATCGGCAACCACTATGTAAGCTATGTGTCTGGTTTCTCTCCTTCTATCTTCAAGCAGATTTTGACTGGGAAGACTGGTTGGGATCTGATGATGGAAGCAATTGACTCCGAGCGCTATGCTTGCATCCACGCCTAAGAAACACAGAAAGGGTGTCAAGTGATTGACATCCTTCTTTTTTTTTGATATAATGTAAATAACATAGAAAAGAAAGGACGATGTTATGAAAGTATATCTGGCCGGCAGTATTTTTTATCTTGGCGACAAGTTTAGAAATGAATATTTCTCAAAGAAATTGAGAGAAGCATTCCCAAGTATTGACTTATATAATCCACTTGAAAACACTGCTATCAATGATAAAACAAAATTTGCAGATGCAAGAGCAATTGCAGATGGCGATAATGAGCGTCTTGATAAGAGTGATATTCTAATCGCTTGTATTGATGGCGATGTACTACCTTCTGGCACGTGCTCTGAAATCGGTAAATTCCATGAAAAAATCGCACGCGGTGATACTAAGCTGCTCATTGGTATTTGTACTGACACTCGTCAGCAGTATTTGACTCATAGTGAAGCAAAAGATGCAACATATACTGAACCAGGTGAATGTCAGTATTGCTATGAAAATCTTTATGTAACTGGTCTTATCAAGCAGGGTGGTGCATTGGTTACAAATATCGAAGATGCAATTGCCGCAATCGGTTTGTGGATTCAAAAGCATCCTGAGCTAAAGAGCGAACAGGAAAAACTCCAAGATTTTTGGGAGGATAAATAATGACAACATATACTCTACATGAGAAACCACGGAATTGGAAAGATGCCGTTGGCTATACGCTTCAGTTTGTTTTTGCAGTATTGACTGCAACGATTTTGATTTCAACTATTTGCGGCACAAGCATTGCTGCTGGATTGGTTGCCGCAGGCATTGGTACTTTAACTTTTCTATGTATTACAGGCTTCAAAGCACCAATTGTTATTTCCAATAGCGGAGCTACAGTATCTGCTGTTGTTGGTGCTCTTGCCTTGACTGGATCTGTCGCAACAAACTTCGCTGGTGTTATTATCGGCGGTGCAGTAATTGCGGCGATATATGGACTTGCAGCCCTTGCAATTAAGAAATGGGGCGTAGGATGGCTACAAAAGCTAATTCCACCAGTAATTTCTGGAACGACAATTCTGGTCATTGGTATTACTCTTGCGGCATTTATTCCTACATATGCTCTTGTTGGAGGTGCCTATTCACTATGGGGAATATTGATCGCGGGATTCACAGCAGGGATAACGATTCTATGTGCGCATTACGGCAAGGGTCTAGTCAAGACAATGCCATTCCTGATCGGCCTCCTCGCGGGCTACGCGCTCTCATTCATCCTTACTGTGACTGGAGTGGCTCCTTTAGTTGCGATCAGTGCTCTCTCTGTGTCCAGTGTTTTCACGATCCCCCAGTTTGCCTTCCTGACCACTAATTTTGCCGCATTCAATTGGGCAACCTTACCGCAAATTCTCCTTTCTTTTGGTATGGTATCGCTTGCGGCAATGACTGAGCATATCGGCGATATGACAACAGCTTCTGCAGTTACTGGGTATAATCTTATTGAAGAGCCAGGTTTGCATCGTACACTACTTGGTGACGGCCTTGGTAGCTTGATGGGCACAATCATCGGTGGTCAACCAAATACGACTTATTCTGAATATACTTCTACAATGGCTGTCAGTGGCGTTTATAGTACACACTTTACATTGTATACAGCATTGGTACTCATTGCTCTTGGGTTTATTGCCCCTTTTAACGCCTTCTTGATGGCTCTACCTAATGCTGTATTTGCTGGTACGTCGATTGTAGCATATGGGATGATTGCATTGGCTGGAATGAAAAATCTACAGTCAGTTGATTTTTCCAAGAGTAAGAATCAGTTGATTTTCGGATCAATGCTCACTACTGGGCTAAGCGGATTGGCAATTACGTTTGGTGCATTTAATCTTACTGGTATTGCATTTGCTATGATTACTGGTGTAATTTTAAACGTATTGCTAAAAGAATGACACTAAGGGGGAGACTAAAAGTCTCCCCTTGATTTTTTTTATAATTTTTGATATAATATATATGTAAAGTGAAAGGAGATGGAAAACTCATATGAAAACCACTAATGAATTTGCTCTGCGGAAGGTGTTTGAACACGCTGAAGCGGTAGATAATTACTGCCGTGAGCATAACTGCATTCGTGTAATGACTGCTTTGTTTGGCTCTCAAAACTATGGTCTGGATGAAGCTACCAGCGACGTTGACACTAAAAGTATCGTAATCCCTGCTGTGGATGATTGGCTCTGGAGCACTGAGGGTGATAGCAATCATTTGATCACCATGCCCGATGGCAGCCATGCTGAAATGCGTCCTGTGGTTAGTATGTTCAAGCAGTTTCTCAAAGGCAACATCAATTTTTTGGAAATCCTTTATACTCCTTATATTGATATTGCTGAAGGTTGGGAATGGTTTTATGAACGGCTGATCGACCATGCTGATGATATTTGCCGCCATAATATGTATCATCAGGCTTCTGTGTGGCTTGGTTTTGTCGATCAGATGTCTCGGCGCACTGTTCGCTCTAACCCTGAACAGGGCTATAAAGAGGAGCTGCATTATAATCCTAAAGCATTTATGAATTTCTTGCGGCTCAAGGAAACTTTTACTCGATATTTTGAATTTCATCGTCCTTTTGAAGAGGCTCTGGATATGACCGATCGTCGTGAAGAGTTGCTTGCTGTTAAGCATGGTTCTCTTGATTGGGAGTATGTAGATACGCTTATCGAAGATGGTGATACTTGGATCGCCAAGAAAAAGAAATATGTACAAGAGCATTATGAAGATAAAGACGTTTGGAACGCTGAAGGCTACTTGCGCGGGCTCGCTTTGCAGGCATTCTTGAGTATAACCAAGGAGGAAGTATAATATGTGGCTAATTATGTTTACACCCGCCAACACCAATACTTTTGTTCCGCAAATCCTATGCAGGAGCGAGCAAGAGGCCAAGGATTGGATCAGAAAGGCTCCATTCTCTGTCGTTGGCTCTTACTCTTATATGTACGTACCAATGGCGTCAATGGGCAATTATTGGACGCGGCAAGAGCCTTGGCAGTTTCCAGGTTATGATTGGCCGAATCCCTATCCTTATTATGTACAACCCGAACGCAGACAGTGGCAGTATGAGGTCGGAGATTGGCCTGACTCGACCCCAAAAATCACTTGTTGATTTTTATAAAAAAATATTATATAATATTTATAGAAAGTGAGGGGATGACTAATGGCTATGAGATTATGGTTTGAAAATTCTAATGGTGAAGAGCGCGTTATCAAGAACACTGCAAACACCTGGGCTGAAGTAAATCAGGCAATCAAAGAATTTATCAACAGATGCAATATCAACAAGCATACCGCGGCCAAGCAGATCTATGGCGATCAGTATGACCCCTCAAAAGTAAACGAGTTCAAGTGGTATTACACCAGGGTCTGGGAACAGGAAGATGGAAGAACCAAAATTGACGTTGGTTCTCACACTGAGTTTTTCATTTGGGAGGGTAAGTATGGATCTTGAGTTAGCTGAACTTGATCTTGATTTACCTAACTATCTCAAGACTGCTGATGTCACAGGGTGGATTGATTACGATGGCACACATTATCATTGTGATTATCTTGGGCATAGTGATCTTGCTATGGATCTTTGGGATTTGGATGAATGGTCCGCCGAATCGTCCGGCCGTGTGAAAATTTATTATGACCCAGTAACTGGTAAATATGGTAAAGAACGGACTTGTAGTTCTGATCCGACAATGGTTTATTATGTTGAAAATAGATTAACTCAAGCGCAGTTTGATACGCTGATTGAACTTGGGTTTACCGTAGATGAGGAAGATATGCCATGACACATGAAGAATTAGTACGTGCTTATAATGAATTATCGAAAGAATATGATGCACTTTTTAGTGAACTAAAAGACGTTCGGACTAAATATGCTGAATTGCAAGATCTATGGGATGCAAATAGGCAATTCGCAGAAATTGGTAAAGCAGTCAAATCAATGGCTAATGAACTAAAAATTTATTTGAGGTGAAAAATATGGCATATACTGGTTTTGTTGTAAAGGTTGAGCATCTACGCAAGCACTCTAATGCTGACCGTCTGCAGATTGCTACCTTCTTCGGCAATGATACTATTGTTGGTCTTGACACCAAGATCGGCGATATTGGTGTGTATTTCCCTGTTGATGGTCAGCTTTCCGAGCGTTTCTGCGCGGTGAACGATCTTGTTCGTCGTAAGGATGAAAATGGTAAGCAGGCTGGTGGTTATCTTGATCCTGATAAGCGCAACATCAAGGCACTGAAGCTGCGTGGCGAAAAGTCTGATGGACTTTATATGCCTATCACCTGTCTGGCTGATTTTTGTAAGATTTCTGATCTGAAGATTGGTGATACTATTGACACTGTCAATGGTGAACTGATTTGTCAGAAGTATATCCCTAAAATGTCTCGTACTCCTGGCGCGCCTGGTTCTAAGGCTGCTAAGAAGGCGAAGGCTAACATTGCTCCTACCTTCTATGAACATGTAGATACTGCACAGCTGGCTTACAATCTGAATGCATTCAAGCCTGGTGATACTGTACAGTTGACCCTGAAGATGCACGGTACTTCTGGTCGTACTGGATATCTGCCTCTGGTTCATACCAAGCAAACCTGGTTCGACAAGCTGTTCCATCGTCACGGTAAGGATTACAAGGAATATGGATACATTACTGGAACTCGTCGTGTAGTCCTGGATGGAAAGCGTTCTGGTGGATTCTATGATTCCGATGACTTCCGTATGGCTATGGCTGCGAAGTTTGAAAACAAGCTCCACAAGGGCGAAGTAGTTTATTACGAGATTGTTGGTTTCCAGGGGCCTAAGGGTGCGCCTATCATGTCTCAGGTTGCCAACAGCAAGGTAAAGGATCTTGAGTTCACTAAGCAGTATGGATCTACTACTACTTTCTCTTATGGATGTGATCCGGATTCTACTTATGTAGAACCTATGCACGACACCGGTGCGTGGCAGCCTTGCTGTGATGTATATGTCTATCGTATGACCATGGTCAACGAAGATGGTGATGTGGTAGAATATTCTCCTACTCAGATCAAGGAACGTTGTGAGCAGATGGGCGTACATACTGTTATGGAATTTGAAACCTTCATAATTCCTGACATGATTCAGCTTCCTGATGATGTCGGTTCTCTGCAGGAAGTAAATGCAGGTGAATACGTTCTCCGTAAGGTAGAACAGTATTTCGATGGGCCTGACCCTATCGGCAAGACTCACGTGCGTGAAGGTGTAGTTGCTCGTATCCTGAACCGCTCTAACTTCGCTGTGTACAAGCACAAGAACTTCTCTTTCAAGGTACTGGAAGGTATCGCAAAGGATGAAGCAACTGCGCCTGACATGGAGGAAGCTCAGGAGGTTTTGGCTGAATGAACATGCTTCACGGTTTTTCCAATAATAAATATGAATTTTTGAGTAACTTCGCTGCTTGTGAAATCTTTTATGCGAATGATGTTGATCCAGAAGGATGGCATTATAAAACATCGGAGCACGCCTTTCAAGCAGCGAAGGCTCGTTCTCCACAAGAGATGCATTGGGTAGCTGCTGCCACCACTCCCGGCGAAGCAAAGCACAAAGGACGTAATGTCTATTTGCGTAAAGACTGGGAAGAAATTAAAGATCAAGTTATGCTTGATATTTTGAGAATCAAATTCCGAGATCCTGATATGCGTGCGCGCATGATTGGCACTATTGCAGATGGTATTGATGGATTTTGTGAAGATAATTGGTGGCATGATAACTACTGGGGCGATTGTCAATGCGAAAAATGTAAAGATATACCTGGACAAAACAAACTGGGTAAACTCTTGATGCAAGTACGCGAAGAAATCGTCCAAGATGTTTTGAATAAAAAGGAGGAAACTCCCAAATGACACTTGATGAATGTCGTGTTGAAACTCAAAAGCACATTGAAAAAGTACGTAAATATATTCGATTTTTTACTGATAAATTAACCAGCCGTGGTGTAAATCATGATGCGGCTAAGCTGGAGTCACCAGAAGTTGAACTTTTTGCTGAATACACTCCAAAACTCGCTACAACTGAATACAATAGTGAAGAATATAAACAGTGTTTGGCTGGTCTGAAACCTGCTCTTGATCATCATTATGCTACTTATCGTCATCACCCCGAGCATTTTGCTAATGGTATCAACGATATGAATCTGATTGATCTGGTAGAAATGCTTGCTGACTGGAAAGCCGCAAGTGAACGTCAGCATAATGGTAATTTACTTACCTCTATTGAAGTAAATGCTGCACGTTTCAAAATGACTGATCAGCTCAAACAGATTCTCTTGAATACTGCAAAAACATTAGATGAGGTAGAGTAATGAATCGAGAACAACGTCGTGCATATACGAAACGAATAAAAAATAATTCGGTCGCCAGTATTTGTCCAAAATGCGGTAATAAAGCATTATTTTATACTACCAAAGTAGAATATCCAGGTATAGAGACTGCTAATTTTGAAGTCAAATGCCAAGTCTGTGATGGTACTGTTCTTGAAGGTGAAGATGTAGCTCGTGTAGTTCCACCTGGTATTACTTTACCTATACCTCTTGAACAGTTTAAAAAAATTGTAATTTATGAGGCAGAACGTGCCGCAAGAGAGGAAGCTGAAGAGAAGCATGAAAAACGAAATGAAAATAATGCTGTTGCAGGGCAGGATCAACCTGCTAATGTCGAGGGGACCGCACAACATGAAACTGTGTAATAAACTCAAGAGAAAGATTAGACAACTTGAAAAGGAGAATGCGTAAATAATGTTTGGACTGATTCTTGGTGTCATTGTTCTAATTGGTGGTTTTATTTTCGCCGCATATGTTGGTAAGCAGTATAAAGGCAAGCCATTTGCCATGATCGCAAGAGCAGTAGCTTGTATCTTGTGCGCAGTTGCTGTTGCTGGTTCGTGCATTTCATATGTGCCGACAGGCTATACGGGCATTGTAACCACTTTTGGTAAGGTTCATGCTGAAACGCTGGATGCAGGCATTAATTTCCATGCGCCCTGGGATAATGTAATCAAAATGGACAATCGTGAACAACGCATCGCATTCCAGCTTGAAGCATTCTCGAAAGACATTCAGCAGGTAGCTGTTCAGGGTTCTATCAACTATAATATTGATAAAACCACAGCTATGAATCTTTATCGTGATATCGGCGTAGAGTATGCTAATATTTTGATTAGTCCTCGTATTCAAGAGGATGTAAAGATCATTATTGCAAAATATACCGCCGAGAATCTGATTGAGAATCGTCAGGCTATGTCTGATGCTATTTATGAGCTGCTAAAGACTGAGCTTGCGGATAAGGGTATCAATATTATTTCTCTTGCTGTTGAAAATATTGACTTTACTGATGCTTTTGAATCTGCTGTTGAAGCTAAGCAGGTTGCTACTCAGGAAAAGCAGCGTGCTAAGACTTTACAGGAGCAGCAGACCATGGAGACTGAGCAGAAGGCTGAGCGCGATCGTATTGCCGCACAGGCTGCTGCAGATGTAGCACGTATTGAAGCTGATGCAGATGCATATGCGCTCCAGGTTCATGCTGAAGCTGAAGCAAACGCCAATGCTAAGATTAATGCTTCTCTGACCGAACAGCTGATTGATTATAATAAGATTTTGCGATGGGATGGTAAACTTCCTACCTTTATGGGCGGCAGCGAAACAATTCCAGTGCTAAATCTTGGTGATGAAAAATAAGAACAAGGTGGAGAAATAATCTCCACCTTTCTTTTTCTTATTTGAAAAATATAAAAATAAATGTTATTATATATATAGAAAGTGAGGGGTGAGGAAATGAACGACAAGTATGCTGCACTTTATGATGAGGCTTATGCAATGGCTTGTCAACGCGCCAATGAAGAAGGCGATGTTGATCTTGAATATGATTACGACTTGATGGAAGCCTGGACCGAAGAATACTTTGTTGATTTGTGCAATGAAGCAGGACTTGATCCTTATAAGTCAGATTATGTGACGAGGTGAGATTATGGTTGTTAGAGCGGCGGTCAAAATTTATGATTATCGTCAAGAGAAGGAAATTATAATTCCTTGTCATCGCCACTGTGATGCGTTCCAAATTCTCCATGATTTTGGATATAAGCTTGGAGAATTTAAAGAACTAGGACAAGGATTCTTAGATGAGCATGATAACTATATGACTCGTCTTGAAGCCATGAAAGAAGCCAAGCGCTGTCGGCAAGTATCTGATTTTACTCCTGTAAATAATGAATTATTCAGTGAGGATGTGTGGTAATATGAAAAATAAGAAACCGAAAGTGCCTGATTACATTCGTAAACAACGTGGTGATTGGGGAACTATCTCCCCAGTTACCAAGGTGATTCCGAACAAAAAGAAAAATCCAAAAGTGAAACATAAAGGAAAGGAGTTTGATTAGGATGAAAAAGGGATAAGGAGTGAATAATATGGCCTGGTATGCATGGTTGGCTATTATAATAGTCTTAACACTTTTTGGCTTATTGATGTTCGCATTACTATCGGCCAATGAGCCATTCCGTGAAGATAGTGATAAAGCTCAACTTGAATGGTTGCAAAAGCTAAGAGAGCAAACGAAAAAGGAGTGATACACATGCATGATATGTTTTATTTTACTGACTTACATGGTCAGAAAGATCTCTTCATCGCAATGCGTGCATGGTGTTTGCGGCAAGATGAAGAGTGTACCATAGTCTATGGCGGTGATGCTTGTGACCGTGGTGAGCATGGCTATGAAATTATGAATATGCTTTTGGCTGATCCGCAGATTCTTTATCTCAAAGGCAATCATGAGGATCTGTTTGTCAAGGCCGCACGTGAGCTGATTGGTTATTATGCTCGCAACGATGAGTTTTATACTGCTTTCCATAATTGTCATGATGAAGAAACTGCTAGCAACTTGATTCGCAATGGCGGTGCGCATGATGTCAGTCTCCATTGTTACAATGGTGGTTTCCCTACTCTGCGTGACTGGATCCTTGATGGCGCAGATGATGAATTTGTTGACAAGATTGATGCACTGCCTGTAACTTTTTCCTATGAAGGCGTTGATTTTTGTCATGCTGGTGGCACTTATAGTGCTTTCAAGGCTGTAAATGATGCAGAATATTGGGATGCAGAATCTAATTATTATGCAATAGACAAGTGCATTTGGGATCGTAATGCTATTGCACTTGGCTGGGAGACTGGCCGTATTTGCGTTCATGGCCATACCCCTACTATTCTTCTTCCGCGTGGTATTTATGGTACTGACCAGAGTGAAGCACATGCACATCCTTGTGCCTGGCAGGATCATATGGGTGGCAAGGAA
>Ga0326513_10003569_pt1 | contig 11254 bp, 17 predicted proteins | sample 2_2465_0518_D_FD_203654 | JGI IMG/M metagenome (GOLD analysis project Ga0326513, IMG submission 203654) | Bovine rumen microbial communities from UC Davis, California, United States - 2_2465_0518 | ecosystem: Host-associated > Mammals > Digestive system > Stomach > Rumen | place: USA... | reverse complement strand
CTATTAATATAGAACAGTATATTTTAAAGAATTTTATTTTGTAATGATTATTTTTTGATATCTTTCTTCGTTTTTGACCTTCAAATTCATACGGATCATCTCTATAATCTCTGAAGGAACAGCATTGTCTGTCATAGCGGCCCAGATATTGACATCTATACCTACACCATAAACATAACCTTGACCTTTTAAACGATTTTCTGGAGTTGGATATCTTTCTAAAGTAGGAATTTCAAAAACTGTATAAATATGATTAGCAGTATCTTTTATTGTTGGAGATGCATAAGTAAACCATATATTAGCATCATTACATCTTAAAATAAAATGATCTCTAATATATTGTGCTTCATCTCTATTATCTACTAATATTACTGCTGAATATGTACCAGTGATAGCTTTAGCTTTATAAGTAATAGGAGCTTTATCACCAAATTGTCCTAAAACCGTTTCTGGAAAAATAATTGGTCTATTATTAATATCTGTTATTTTACGATCTGTACCTTCATAATATAAGATATAACCATTATCTATAATATTGCATACATTAGCTCTAGTTCCAAATAATCTTTTATTATTACGGTCTTTAATAACAACCAAATCACCAATTTCAATTTTACTATTAGCAGGTGGAACAGTTATTTGCCATTGTTTATGTCTATTACCAGTTCCCCAAAATACATCTTTAATATCATTTTGTTTATATGCTAACAATGGATATGTAACATCAATATTTTTATTTACATGACTATGACGTAATAACCAAGTATCAAATACTTCTTCTGTAGTCATATCATCTACTTGAAAAATGCGTTCTCTATCCCATAACCAATTACTATTACTACCCAAAGACATTTGTCTATGAGTTTGATCTCTAGGATCAGCAAGACGCATTTCTGTTAAAAAGATTTCTTTCATAGCTAAATCTATTTCATTTAGACTACTAGAAAAGCGTGAATTGTTTGGAATATTTAATATAATCTCTGGCATATACTATAGAACTTGAAAAAATATTAGTGAACAAAGCCTTGCGATTGAAGGTAATCGACAAATTCGATTATATGATAACAAAAACCTGGTAAATCGTGTGGATTATTAGGAGCACGATTTGTTAATCTATGATAATTACCAAATCCTTTTCCCATGCTTGCTCTATTAGCACGATTTGCTTTATCAAATCTAAATCTGTAACTTGGACAACTACATCTTACATGAATATCGTTTTTAGCTAAAGAAGGTTTTGGCATATAACCTTGTGCTATTTCTTCTTCTGTTAATCCATCTGTTGGTTCTACTTTAGAAAAACTAACAATAATACTATAACTACCACCGCCGTGAAAAGAACGAATTTCTCCGGTAAAAGTAATAGTTTTTACACCTAGTTGATAGTTTACATCTAATCCGTGTACTTTAGCAGATGCAGAAAAATTATAATTAGGTGTTACTTTTGGAACATTTTTTAAAAGCTCATTCCACTTCATCTTTAGATTTCTTTAACGTATTAACAGATTTCTTTTTTATCTGTTCAGTTATCCATTGTGAACACTGCTCTAATGTTCTCCATTCTAGAACTTCATAACCCATTTTTTCTAATTTTGCACAGCATGCAATTTGATTTTCTGATTTTTTACCTTTACCATATTTAAATTCTACAAAGGTAACTTCTTTATTATGAAGTATAATTAAATCAGGTTGACCTGGTTCTGCACCCAAAGCTATAATATGTTGCTTATAAATAGCTTTATGTGGAACATCTCTTATAAAACCTATACCATTGAATACATCGGTACAGAAACAAAGCATGTTATGTGCACGTAATTTAGCAACACATGCTTTTTGTAAATCGTGTTCTGAATTAATAGGTTTTTCGTTTTTTAAAGTTAATTGTCTTTTGTATGCCATTATTTCTTTTCTTCATATGTATCTAATACAGCACCTGCTAATACTGCAATAGCAATTTTAGCTTGATTCCATACTTGTATTGCATTAGATAATCTTAATTTTTCTGCATTTTCTTTATTGATAGTTAATTGATTCATAAACTTTTCTAAATTAACTAAAGATACTTCAATTGCAGGTTTATGTTCAAATAATTTATTTTCTACAAGATAATTATGCAGAGTAAAACCTTCTTCTAAAATTTCTTGTAAAGCTGCGATAGAAAATTCACTAACAACATCTTTTCCATCTACACCTGTATATTGACCGCAATAATCATTTATTTGATCTAATAATTTTCTAGCTAATTCACAACTTTTTTTGATTTTAGTATTCATGTTTACATTCCTTTTATTCTTGATCTAAATCTGGAAATACTTCATGCGATATATAACTTTGTAATAAAACTCCTAATAGTGTTGCTAATTCACTATCAAGCATAAATTCAGTTTCTTCTTTTTTATCTTTTATTACTAAAATTGTACTATTGCCATTTACTCTTATTTCTAAGAATACCTCTTTTCCAGCCAAATCAACGAATGATACTTCTGCTGCTGTTTTATATATTTTTTTATTAGTAGATTTTTTAGAAAGAGAAAGTTTTTTAAACAACCTTTTTAACATTGATACTCCTTTATTTTAAATAGAACTAGAAAATAAATTCCTTCCTTTAAAATAAAAATAGAAATTCTATATATAGATGATATACAATACGCGAACTTTTTGGAGTTATGTTGGTAATGAAAGTCCTGCTATGATTGGACAAATTAAAGAGCTTTTAACTAGAAAAAGCTATGATTTTGATACAAAAACTACCAAGATAACTAAATTTTATCAATGTATCAATAAAATACAAATAGAAGATGAAGTTTACGAAACTATACGTTTTCCTACGGGTTTAATTAAATTTATTACAGATAAATTTCCAATTCTAGTTGAAGATACGGGTATAACTCCAAATATATATACGGAGCAAAATGTACTAGAATATGCAAATATTGTACATGAATTTAACCCAAAATTTGAAATAAGAGACTATCAAATAAATGCAACTCTTACTTCTCTTAATAATTTTCAAAGTCTTATTTATGCTTCTGTAGGATCTGGAAAAACTTCTGTTATGTCATTAGTTTGTAAAATATTAGAAGATGACAGAATTCTTATTATGAATGGAAATAATTTTATTTTACAACAGATTTATGATCGTTTGGTTTCTTTTAATATAGACAGTATTAGTTGGAATCCTAGTAAAGAGCCTGATTATACAAAAAGAATAGTTTTAATTAATACAAAAAGTTCTGATGAAAGATTAAATAGACAGGATGAAAATTATTTAAAATTCTTAAAAGAAGTTAATACTATTATATGGGATGAAGCCCAGCATTTGCAAGCTTTAACATCATTTGAACCAATGTTTTATGTAGATTCACAAAAACTACATCATATGATAGGTTATTCTGGATCTCCATTTAGAAACTATGAACATCCTTATAATGATATAGATGATTTTACTTTAATTGCCATTATTGGTGAACCAGCTTTTACTTATGAAATGAAAGATACAATTGGGGATGAAAATATTGCTCAACCGTATTCTTATTTTATTAATTATCCAAATAAAGAACCTTGGGTACCAGATCATTTAAAAGAAAATTATTTTGTACAATATAGAGCAAATATTACTTATAATAAGGCTAGAAATAGAGCTGGTATTGAAATGTTGAAGTACTTAAATAAAAATAACATTAAAACATTAGCTTCTATTAATAATATAAAACCGGGGCAAAATTTAATGAAAACACTTAAAGAAGAAGGTGTTGATTCTATATTTGTTTGTGGGGATAATACTATTTATGAATGGGTTTATACTAAACGGGGCAAATTAAAATTAGAAACTAGAACAGGTACAACTGATGATATTAAAAAAGCTTTTGAGAATGCCTACAATATTATATTTGGAAGCACTGTATTAGATGAAGGTGTAGATATAGAAGAATTCCAAGCTGTGGTATTATTTAGTGCCGGTAAAACTCCAATTGCAGGAATACAAAGAGTTGGACGCTGCAGTCGTAAAAAGAAAACTGGAAAAAATATATCTTTTGTTATTGATTTTAAAGACATAAATGGAAATTATATGTTTAGAAATCATTATGAAAAACGCAAAAAGATGATGAAGGATTCTGGTGTTATAAATATCGAATTAGTTCAAGATTTTTGTAAAATGATCGAAGAATTAAACGATTTAGAATAAATAGTTTGGAAATATTAAATATTTTTTGCTTTATTTTTTGACATATATAAATATAATTAACTTATTCTATATGATAAATATATAATTAGGAGAATGATTATTATGGTTACAGCTAGCTTTAATACTGATTTTAATTTAGATGTTCAAAAGAAGTTTTTACAATTACTTGTTTTTGATCCTAAATGGGCTAGTTTGAGTGGTTTAGATATTATTAAACCAGAATTTTTTGAAAATCGTATATTACATAACATTTGTAAATGGATTCATGAATATTATAAACAATTTAAATCAATTCCTTCTGCGCTGGTATTAGAAGAAAAGACAAAAGATTTTATTAATCTTAATGGTTTAAACGCTAAAGAATTCTTTCAATATAAAGATGTAATCGATACAATATTTACTTTTAATGAAGGTGAAGATTTAGAATATTTTAAAGAAAAGGCTATTGTATTTGTTCGTCAAGCTGCTTGGCAACAGGTTTTGGCTAATGGATCTGAAACATTAAAAGAAGGTAATTATGAAGATGCAATTAATGCATTTAAAAAAGTATTAACTCTTGGTACTGAAAATGATTTAGGTTTAGATTTTGAAGAAACTACTACAGAACAATTTATAGATCTTTTAAAAGAAGATTATGATAAAGGTAGTATGCTTCAAACAGGAATTCCTGGTTGGGATAAAGCATTGGGTGGTGGATTTGTTAAAAAGAATTTACATTTAATTGGTGCAGCTCCCGGTGGTGGTAAATCTAAAACCATGGCTTATCTTACAACACAAGCTTTAAAGTCATTTAAGAAAGTTATATTTATTACACTTGAATTGTCTGAAACAGAAACACAAGCTAACATTAACTGTGCTATTACAGGATTAAATATGTATCAAATGTTAGATCCTGAAAACCGTATGGAATTTGAACAAAAATTAGCAATGTTTAAAAATACATTCCATCCACAGTGTATAGTTAAATTTTATAAACCTGGTGCAATAACAGCAGATACAATTCATAACTTTATACAAAAAGTAATTCAAAAGAAAGAAGAACAATTTCATACCAAATGGAAACCAGATGTAATATTTGTTGACTATCTTGATAAATTATTACCTACACAAAAAGTAAAAGGTAATATGTATGAAGATGTTGGTGGTGTTGCAACAGATCTTAAAAATTTAGGAATTAGTTTTGATTGTCCTGTTATTAGTGGATCTCAGTTAGGTAGATATACTTGGAGTATTAAAGGTGATCAGGTAGTTAATATGGATGCTATTGCTGAATCTGCACAAAAAATTCATTTAGCACATAGTTTAACTACTTTGAATGCTAACCCTGCTGAAAAAGAACAAGGTAAAGTTAGATTGTATTTGGCTAAATCTAGATCTGGTATTCCAGGTTCTGTTGTTTGGTGTAATAATGATTTAGGTAGATGTAAGATAGATGAGACCGAACCTTGGGATCCCAATACAATGATTACTACAACTACATTTACAATTAAAGATACAGATACAAGAAAATAAAAAATCCCTAGACCGAAATCTAGGGATTGATTCTTTTAAACGTCCTCGCTGCTTGGAATTATATAGTATCCGAAGAAACACAACACGGGATCTCGTAGGTAAGAATCCAGTACCTGCTATTTATAGAACGCTCTAAAAATCATTTTCTCGTATTTTTTTAACTCTTTTTCTTTCGAGCTTCCACCAAGTATATGAGAGTCCTACCCAAAAAATAGAAGATAAAATCGCTGCACCTAAAACAATATATGCAGCCATTCTAAATATTGCGACTGTAGATACCATTTCTTCGCTCCTATGATTGAATACATAACGCATAGTTTTTAGCATATCTTTTTACCATTACTTGTTGATATGCTTTTTTACTGTGTCCCATATAGTTGTATAAACTTTTACAGTTTATTGTTCCATCTGCATTAAATAAAGATTTGGATTGTGCAATACCACGATTATAAATCACGTCTGTTGCAACAATAAATTCTTCAGCACTTCTAAAATGCTTTCCGTATAAATATGGAAACACATATTTAATTATATGTTCTTCTTTACGATTTAATGCTTCTTGTTCTGAGATTTTTCTTTCTGGAAGTATTTGATTTCCTTTAGAAGCAGTTAAAGTGGTATTTTTACCTTTACAATCTCTTACTTTAACTGTATCACCAATTTTATATGTAACAGTTTTTGCTAATGTACCATAACCATTTCTATACTTACCATCGGAATCACAATAAGGTGTACTTGAAAAAGATTCATTCATTTTAATATGATCTGATACGATATTCAAACCTAATCTATTATCTTTTTCTGTAAATACTAATTCTGATTCTTTTAGGTTTTTAGATTCTTTTAATTCTTGTGCTAAACGCTTTGTTTCATTTGTTATAGCATCAATCAATTCTTGACTTTTTTTATGTTCAGTTAAAAGATTATTATATTTTATATTTAATTCACTTATAATTTCATTCTTTGATTTTAATAAGTCATTACTATTCATATTTCGACTTGAATTATATCCTGCATAATATGTGATAGCACACAAAATACAGACCAAACAAAAAGAAAATATACTTTTCTTTTTACTTTTTAATTCATTTGACATTTATTAACCTTTGTTAAAGTTAAACCATTAAGATTAAACTATCTCAAATTTAATCTTTACCTTTGTAATTTCTTGCCATCAAAATTACAAGTGTAAAGACCTACTAATAAAGAAAACTCCTTTATTCTTTTAATATTATAGTAGATCATTTGAGAGAAGTAAAGCGGATTTTTACCTTAAATAATTTAATAGCATAAATACTGCTAAGCATGTTGGCATTGCATAAAATGCAATCAATTCAATATAAAGTCCCCAAGCGTTTGGATTACCTGCTTTGTTGTTTTTATGATTTTTCCAAAGATAATATCCTAACCAAGCTAGCCAAATAACTACAGCTACATACCATTCTTTTCTTAATACACAACCAGCAATTGCACCACCAGCAGCGATGATACTAGCTGAAAGTACATGTGCTTTATTTTCATGCTTATAATTTCCAAAAGCATTTAAAGCAACACTAAGTAATCCACCTATGGCAATTGCAAATGCTACTTTACTCCAAGATAATAAAATATATGGAGCATAATATACCCAACCACCTGATGTATACATTCCATTTGCTAATAAAATAGGATAGAATAACCACAAGCATAATACTATTAATAGTACTCTAAATTTCCAACCTACTTTATAAAAAGTACTTGATAATGATGATTGATCATGACCATCATAATATTTCTTTTTAGTAATAGCTAAATAACTTGCTAAAGTTCCAGCCATTCCCAAACAGCAAAATAAACCAATTAATAACTCTTTCATTATTTTTCCTCTTTTTTACCGTTAATATAATTATTTATAGCGCCACAAATAGATTCAACAATAGCTTGATAACCTAATTGTACAGTTGCTAATAATCCACCACAACAGCAGAATATTGTCCATACATCAAAATGATTAAATGATTTTGCAGCAAATAAACCTGCAAAAATAGATAATAATAAAGATATATATGGAGCAATTTTATTGAAGTTTTTAATGTTCAAATGTTTACACCATTCAACGATTCCAATAATTGCTACTGATCCAGCAATATAAAATTCAAATAATTCTGTCATTTTTTATCCTTGAGTCATATTCTATTATTAGAACTATCTAAATGACTTAATTTCAATAGGCATTTAAAAATGGAAATTTTTTATTCTATGCTGTTAATATATTGTTTTACTTTACCTATATATAACAATATAATGATATCATGATTTGTATATACCAACTACAAAATTTTAAACAGCATACAAAAGAATATTGCTTTACCGATAAAGGTGAGCCAGTCTATGATTATACTTATTCCTTTTCTGATACTAATCCTATGTTTACAAGGATAGGCTTGGTACATTATAGAAAAACAAAAACAAACGAAGAAGTTCGAGAGACCGCAGAAGTTCTAAAAAAAGTCATAGATTTTAATAAATTACCAGAAGAAATTCAGGGGTTATTTGTATTATATAGACATGATATAAGTGCAATAAGAAATGCTATGACAAAAAAACAATGGAAAAATATATTAAATAAATATTCAAAGTAAGGAATATAAAATGACTCAATTATTAACAGAAACTTATTTAGATTATTCAGATATATTAATCAAACCAAAAATGGGTAGAAATTGTAATTCACGTAAAGATGTTAAATTAACACGTGAATATAAATTTAAACATGGTCAAACTCGTGAAGGTTTAGGTATATTTAATGCTAATATGGCAACTGTTGGTAATTTTGAAACAGCTAAACATTTATTAAAAGCCGGTATGTTTGCTACTTTACATAAATTTTATACAGCAGAAGAAATAGTTCGCTTTATGGATAAATGTCAAGAAGAAAAGATTAATTATGATAATCTATTTATTTCTATTGGTATTAGACATTGGCCAGAAGAATTTGAAAAATTAAAAGAAATTGAAAATGGAGCAAGATGGTTTAAATATAATATTTGTATTGATGCTCCAAATTTTTATATTCCAGAAGCATATAGAATTTTAAAACAAATACGTGAAATGTATCCAGAAGCTGTTATTATGTGTGGTAATATTGCATCTAGTGATATTTGTCATAAATTACTTGAATATGCAGATATTTTAAAAATTGGTATTGGGTCAGGTGCTGTATGTACAACTCGTAAAATGACTGGTTGTGGTGTACCTATGGTATCCTTAATTTTGGATTGTGCAGATATTACTCATTCTGTAGGTGGTATGATTTGTGCAGATGGGGGTATAGTAGAACCAGGAGATATTTCTAAAGCTTTTGCTCTTAATTCTGATTTTGTAATGGTTGGTGGTATGTTTGCAGGAACAGATGAAGCAGAAGGTGAAATCATAGAAAAATGCTATAAAACAAACGAAGTAGAAATAGAAGCTGATTATGACTCTTTATTAGGATATGTAATTTCTACTCCAGGAAAATCTAAATATGAATATAAAAAATTTAAACTTTATTACGGTATGTCTAGTACTCTTGCTAACAATAAATTTGCTGGTGGTATGAAAGATTATAAGGCATCTGAAGGTAGAGAAGTACTTATTCCATATACAGGTGGTTTAGATAAAATATTACAAAATATTAAAGGTGGTATTGCTTCTGCTTGTACTTATATGGGATCTACTTGTGTTAAAGATATGTCAAAATGCGCTACTTTAATACGTGTAAATAATACTATAAATAAAGTGTTTGAAAAGTACGAAAAATAAAAATATCTGTTTTACTTTTTATTTTTAATAGTCTATAATACTTGCATGAAACATAAAAACTATTATGAAATCTTAGAAGTATCACAGACGGCCTCTTATAATGAGATTAAAAGGTCTTACTATTCTTTATGCAAGAGATACCATCCAGATATCAATCCAAAAACAGCTAATTTATTTAAACAAATAAATGAAGCTTATGATATTTTGATGAATCCAATAGCACGTAGAGAATATGATGAATCTTTAAAAGAAGAAGCTAGTGAAAAAACACAAACTACTTCACAACAAGAATCTTATGAAAATACTACACATGATTCTTATTATACAGATGCTCAGTATTATCAAGATCCTTCTAAAGAACCTATATTTGATGTATTAAAAGAAGCCAATAAATATAGATTTGAAAATGTTATCAAAGCTATATGGCATAGAAATATATTTGTACTTTTTGGACATATTATTATTAGTTTTATAATAATTATGATGACTTTATTTGAACGTATAGCAAAAATGTTTAAAAAATCTATACGTCCAATAAGAGTATCTAAATATTATTGGATTAGATTGATATGGCAAAGTGTAAAAAGTAATCATTTTATTACATATATTTGGTGGTCTATATTTTTAAATATTATATTTGCAAGTAAATGTATTTATATTGTATTTAAAACAATAATGTTCATATATACAAGAATATTAAGACCATTACTTTTACCATTAGCTATAATATTAGCGTCTATTATTCATTCTGGGCGTATAGAAAGAAGATATCATTAAAACATAAGGGAATGTAAAATGAATAATTATGATGATGTACCAATCGAATATACTGAATATGCACCTAATTGCTATAAAATAAAATGTACTGGTATGTATTTTATGCATAAATTAGATCAATCTATATTAAATGATGGACATTATTTTATTCAAATTGTTAAAAATAAAGTAGCTTATCCACCTTTCATTAAAGCAATGCCTAGTATTCGTTTAGTTTGGGCTAACACAATTGATATGGAACCAGAAAGTATACCTGTTGCAGATTTAGAGTTTGGTAAAAATTCTAAAATATTTATAGATTCTCTTTATGATGATTTATTAGATTCTTTCAAAAAAGCTAAATATTGGCAAATTGAAATTAATTCACCATTAACAGATTTATTTATTATTACTTCACCAAAAAAACCTAAAATTGAAATAGTATATTAGTTGTTCTATATATTATAAATAAAGGATTTGTTTATGATATATAGTGTTTCATTCATTAAAAAACATCCAACTATAAAAGATTTTTGTTGGATTGAAATAGAACGTAAAGAACCTGAAGTAAATAATAATGAACTCTATATACAAAAAGTAATGGGATCTTATAAATCAGTCAAATGGTTTAGAAATCACGCTGTCATACAAATGTTTAGAGATAAACAATTTTCAAAATAATGAAAACAATAATTCTATATTCACCAGTAACTAAATCCGAATATCTCATCTGTTTAGATCAGGTTATACATCTACACGAAATAACAAATAAAAAATCTAAATATTTCGGATGTATAAAAATGAGATTTGAAGATGGATCAACACAAATTTTTAAAGCTAATTATTTAGATGTAGTAGAAGCTTTTGTAGTCCACAGTTGGATTGAATCTGTATATAATAGTTTATTCTGGTGGTGGAAAAGCAAAAAACTAAAAAAGAAAGCCTAGATTAATCTAGGCTTTTGTTATATTGTGTATTTATATCAGAAGCTAATCCAGCATTATTTGTACTTTTTAT
>Ga0326513_10003568_pt1 | contig 11256 bp, 12 predicted proteins | sample 2_2465_0518_D_FD_203654 | JGI IMG/M metagenome (GOLD analysis project Ga0326513, IMG submission 203654) | Bovine rumen microbial communities from UC Davis, California, United States - 2_2465_0518 | ecosystem: Host-associated > Mammals > Digestive system > Stomach > Rumen | place: USA... | reverse complement strand
ATAAAATGTATAAAAATTTTTGTGTAATATCACGAACGTGATCATATACCGGATATGATATTATTGATGTGTAACTATTGTTCATATAGGAAAGGCGGTATATATGGCATATCAACGGTTGTATGAAGATTATCGATTAAAGGCAAAACGCGCTAATCAACGTATGGTTGAATTGGAAAAACGCGGTTATAAATCACCCGCGTATGAAGCAGTACAAGCGCGTTTAGAAATGTTAGGCAGATCAAAAGGTAAGGCAGCCGGGCGCAGATTTTCGGAAACGGGGCGCGCAACATGGCAATATTACGAACAAGTATCGAAGGTATTAGATGAATTTTTGGCAACGAAAACAAGTACGATTGGCGGGTATAATGCGTTTTACGATTCAGTATGGCGCGGCGCGGATCAGGACGGTAAATTGTCGGCAGCCGGTGTTACAAAAGAAGATTATTTGGAATTTTGGCGTAATATGCCGAATAAGGAAAAAGACCGATTATATGGTAGTGCGCAGAATATTCGCATAGTACAGATGTTAGAATATAAAGGTAAAGTTGGTACAAATAAGAATCAATACACGCCGGCGCAGATCGCAACAATTATTCAAGGATCAAATAATTTGAAGGACGCTTATAAACAATTAGGTATAACGTATAAGGATCAGAAAAATCTGAAGGATATGGGGGCGTTATATTAATATGTTAGAATCGCAAGTTTTGACGCGTAAAGGATATGAAAAAATAGTTGCATATGATGTAAATGAATGTATCGATTATTTACCGGAATTGCGGTTTGATCGTGTACAACGTCAACATAAGATATATAGATATGCAACCGATTATATATGTTTAGATACTGAAACAAGTAAATTAAACATAAATGAACCGGATGAACAACAAATTGTATATAATGAATTTTTAACGTTTTTTTCGGATTATACGCGCGGAACGGTTATACGGGTGCCGGATAAATGGTTAAGGAATTATGATATGAAAATATCTGATTTGAATAAAAAGGCGTCTATATTAATCGGAAAAAATACATTGAAATTTTCAAAAACAAAAGGTTCGCCGATTGATACAATATATGACGATCTTGTATATGCCGGTAATGGTTCTATTAATCCATATATTGAAAATGAAGAAGAACAGATAACGGAAGTATTAGAATATTTGGATATTTTGCAGCGCGGTGTTATTGCAAATATTGAATATATTGCGTGGTTATATCAATGGGCGGTCAAGATTGGGAACGTTTTTATATATGGAAGGAAGCCGACGGAATTAGTATTATTGTTAACTATATTGAAGGATAAATATAAGTTAACAGATGTTAAAAAGATATGTTTATTTATTCATAATGCACAATATGATATACAGTATTTAAAGCATTATTTATTAGAATATGATTCGAAAACAACATTTTTTGCGATTGATAATCATACTATTTTGTGTTGTGAAATGGTCGGGTTCCGGATTATGTGTTCTTATAAAATGACCAATTTATCATTGGACGCATTAAGTAAAAATTATTCGCAATATTATTTAAAGGCAACGGGGTTAATAAATTACAATTTGACGCGTTATCAAGATGATGAATTAACGGCGGATGATTGGGCGTATATGTTTAGCGATGTTGCGTCACAATATGACGGAATACGTCAATATATATTGTCAAATGGTTATAATCATATATATAATGCGCCAATGACGTCAACCGGTTTTGTCCGTGAAGATTGTCGGAATGAATCAAAGGCGGTTAATTGGTATAAGGATTTTAACAAATTACGGTTATCATATGAACAATATAAAAAAGCGCGGCAATGTTTTCAAGGCGGTGTGACGATTTGTTCATATATGTATAGCGGTCAAACGATCCGTAACGGGGATTTGTTGCCGAATGGTCAGATTGTAAAACTAGGACATAAAGATTTTACGTCGTCATATCCGGCGCGGCAAATGATTGATTATTTTCCTATTAGTGCGCCGTCGGATTATGGCGATATTGAAACGCGTGAAGAATTTGAATACTTGTTAAATACGTATTGTTGCATATTTGTATTATATATGAACAATGTGAAATTACGATCAGGTGTAACCGCGCCGTATATTGCTAGTAGTAAGTGCATAGAATTAGATAATCCGATTCGATTAAATGGTAAGGTTGTTACGGCGGATCATTTATCGATTATAATAACTGAATTGGATTATGATATTATAAGGAAACAATATCACGCTGAAAGTATACATGCGTCGGATATGATTATATTTGATCGCGGTAAATTGCCGGAATGGCTGCGTAATAAGGTATATAAATATTTTGAAGGTAAATGCACGTTAAAAGGTGTTGATGATTTATTATATACAAAGCAAAAGAACCGATTAAATGGTATTTATGGTATGACGGCAACGGCGATTATACGTGATGAATATGAAATGTGCGATAATTTGTGGTTGGAAAAAGTACATTATAATAATGATGAAGAAAAGGAAAATGCAGAAAGGAATATATTGAATAAATACTATAATTCGCGGCGGTCTTTTATGCCGTATCAATGGGCGATTTGGACAACGGCACATGCGCGCCGGGCATTATATGAAATGATTGAAGCGGTTGGATATGAATATTTTTTATATTGTGATACGGATTCAGTATTTTATATTAGTACGCCTGAAAACGAAGAACGATTAAAAATGTTAAATGATCGGCTGCGTGATCAGGCAATTGAAGCGGGTGCATATGTTGGTAATAAATATTTGGGTTATATGGATGATGAACCCGAATTATCAGCGTTTAGGGGGTTGCACTCTAAATGTTATGCAATGATAGAAGAAAATGAATTGAAAGTTGTAATTGCCGGGATTCCGAAAAAGGCGGTAAATTGGGATAGTGGTGAACCGGTTGAAATTACAAATGCAGAAGAATTAAAAGATATTGATAATTTAAAGGACGGGTTTGTATTTCATTATTGCGGCGGTACGCGTGCAATTTATGTAGAACGTGAAAACGGTATTGAAGTGATCAATGGACATGAAACGGAAATTTCGAGTGCGTGTATAATTGAAAATATTGATAAAACAATATCAGATACAATGTGGACGGTTGAAGGTTCATCAATTATGCACGTTGTGCAAAGTGCATAAAAACACAAATAAATGTTTGTATATATTTACTATATGTTATATATTTATATAGTAGTATTATAGTATTGTAATATTAATGCGGTTGCGGCGTTTATACGCGTCAGGAAGTGAGGTTAATATGGATAATAAAAAGGTATGTGAATTTCAGGCAATTGATTATTTCGGTGAATTGATAAATTTGACGTTATATGAAAATGATTTGCCGTTTTATTCTGATTTAGTATTACGTGATGAATATAATAAATATTTGTTAGATAGATGTATTTCGTATTGTAATACGCATAAAATGATTTTTGTATCAATGGCAATTATTGCAGAATAGGTGTTGTAATATGGTAGATATTGTTATTAATGGAATGACTAAAGGCGTTGCGGATCAGGTAAAAGCACTATTTGATAATGCGATAATTACCGAATATGATTATGATCATATATATACAGATACTTTATATGTTGCATTTATAAAAACAAAGTATGAAATGGTGTCGTTTAAGATCGGCGTAATATGTAAGCATTTAACGAAGGATGATTTTATTTATATAAGTATTGAATGATTATGAATGATAATATTATTTCAACTGTATCCGGTGAAGATCGTGAAAAAATTTTATCGGTTGTAAGACCACAAGACAATGATATAATTATTGATATGTGGTTTGATAGTTCAGACAATGTAACACCGTGGCATTGTGTGACATACAACATTGACACTAAAAAGATGATATTGTATATGTTTACGAAGAATATGGACGGTGGCATATTCCGCAGAATGTGAGGTGTTTTATGAAGATTCCGGAGAAGATCAAGAAGGAATTGCAGGCAGGCAAGGTTGATTCGTTTGAAGTACCGGCGGATCGTGTTCGAGTGGTAAGTACCACAAAGGATGGTAAGGAAAAGCAGATTGTATTTTTCACGTTAATTTTGAACGGAGTATCTATTTCAAATTGTAACGTGGCAACAACAAAAGACGGAAAAGATTTTATTTCGTTTCCGGCGCACGCAGATAAGAACGGCAAATATCGTTCAGATATTTATTTTGTTTTATCTGATGAAGATACTGCCGCGATCATTGAAGAAATTGAACGTATATTGAATGAAGATGATTGATTGATTCATTTTGTTATCTCCTATAACGGGGCGGTATATCTTATGGTATATCGCCTTGTTATATAATTTGAAAGGATGTGATTGAATGTTAGCGTTTTTTATGTTTATTATATCGTGCATATTTTTGTACATAGCTGCAAGTGAGATGATTGATAAATGAGTAAATTATATTTAGATAATGGATTTTTGAATATTCCGTATATTGATAAAGTTGCAACGTCAAATTATTGCTCGTTTAGATTTATTATTGGTAAACGTCAGGTTGGTAAAACATACGGAACGTTACAATACATGATCAATGAAGAACGGCAGCATATTTTAATGCGACGGACAAAGCCGGAGATGGAATTTTTAGTTCCGGAAGAAAACAATCCGTATCGGAAATTTGATCAATCAATATCATTTGTTAATTCTACACCGTATACAATGCGCATTGTTAAGACAATTGATGATGTTGACGGCGGGGTAATTGATAGAATTGCGGGGATGGTTTGTTCATTATCAACGGTTGCAAAAATCCGAGGTTTTGACGGTTCTGTATATTCTGATTTAGTTTATGATGAATTTATACCGGAATCACATATTGTACGGATCAGGAATGAAGGTGACGCGTTTTTAAATGCGTATGTATCAATCTCTGGTAATCGTGAATTGGAAGGAATAGAACCGTTACGGGCATGGTTATTGGCGAATACAAATAATATTAATTCACCGATTTTAGAATCATTTGGGATTATTGATGTTGTTGCGGATATGGTACGGACAAAGAAGGAAGAATGTATATTGCGTGATCGTGGCATTTATATATTAATTCCGCAATCGGAAGTAATAAGTACAAAAAGATCACAAACGGCATTATATAAGGCGGTCGGGGTAAAATCTCAATTTGCTGCAATGTCATTAGGTGCAGAATTTTCATATAATGATATGTCCGGTGTTGGTAATGTAGATATAAAACAATATAAGCCGATATTTATAATAAAAACATATAGTGGTGATATATTGGCATATGTACATAAAAACGGCGGTACAATTTATTTTACTGATATTGTATCAGTAAATACACGTAATATATATGATCGAACGGACGCAGCGCGGCGGCGGTTATTGTTACAATATCCGAATATAAAGGCGTATATATTACGCGGCAATGCACGATATTCAAGCGCAAATGTAAAAAAGAATGTATTTGATTTTTTATGTTAACTATTGTATTATGATTATAGGCGCGGGCGTTGTACATACGCAGCCGACGGAATCGGTGTACATTGCCGGCGGGCAATAAGGCGCACGCGCCGGAATAGGAAGGTATTATATGGCAATGACGGGTACTGATGTATTAAGATTATTAGATCAGGGATATACAAAAGCAGAAATTGAATTAATGCGTGTTGCAGAAGATGAAGCCGAACGCAAGGTACAGAAGGAAGAAGTAAAGACAGAAGTTATTGAAGATAGTACGGTAATTGAATCAGATCAGCCGAATGAAGAAGATTTAATAATTGAGAATAAGGAAGTATCGGCAATTGAAGCAATTGCGGCATTAAATAAGACGGTTGAACAGTTAACCGCAACGGTTGAAGCAATGCAGAAAAACAACATTGCCGGTGCAAAAATGGAAGTACCGCCGGTTGTTTCAATTGATGAAGTATTAACGCAATTTATATCTAATATGTGATCGGCGTATATACATAAGTATATACGTAAGTATATATTAAAATGAAGGAAAGGAAGTGTTAAAATGGCAAGTAATAATTTGACGGTTGAACAGAGTTATGCTTTTATGAATAGTCTGTTCAATCAGGCAACCGGTAAAACGGCAAGTTTAACAAGCGTTAACACAAAGGATTTTGTTACTGTTGGTCAGGCGGTTTTAAAGACCGGATTTGAACAGACTTTGAACGCGATCGGGGTAGTATTGGATAGAACAATATTTTCTGTCCGTCCATATCGTGCGAAGTTTCGCGGAATGATGGTTGATGAAGTAAGATTTGGCGGAATCACTAGGAAAATTAATTATATGGATAGTGAAGCCGAAGCAGACGCAGCATATACAACAACGGACGGTGAATCAATTGATCCGTGGGTAGTTAAAAAGCCCGGCGTGTTGCAGATGAATTTTTACGGTTCTAATTCATATCAGCGTCACGTAACAATTTATCGTGATCAGTTATATACCGCTTTTCAGAGTGTGGAACAGTTTGGTGAATTTATTGGCGGTATTATAACCACAATGGTTAATAATATTGAAGTAGATCGAGAGAATGAATGTCGTGCCGCCATAATTAATATGGTAACCGGTAAATATACGGCAGATTATGCCAATGTTAAATCTGTATTGCGTGAGTATTTCATTGAAACGGGTGTATTGCTTAATACTCATACAATGTATGATGATCAGAATTTTGTGCCGTTTGTTAAATGGCTTTATGCGTATATTAATACGTTATGTGATCAAATGGCGGAATATGGCATTAAGTTCCATATGAACGTAACCGGTAAGCAGATTTCAAGACATACGCCGGATAATAGATTAAAGGCGTATTTATCATCATCTATTATGAACAAGGTGGCAGCGAATGTAATGTCATCAATTTTTAATCCGGATCGTCTTAAAACAATTGATTTTGAATCGGTTGTATATTGGCAGAATATTAATGCGCCGCTTGATATGAAAGCAAAGCCTACATATTTAAAGGCGTCAGACGGATCATTAGTTGAAAGTGAAACGGATGTAACAGTTACCGGATTATTGGGCGTTTTGTTTGATGAGGATGCAATGGGCGTTGTTATAAAGCATGATGAAACCGCGGCAAGTCCTTATAATCCGCGTGGACGTTATTATAATATGTTCTATGCATATAATCATCAGTATTGGAATGATTTTACAGAAAACGTTATTGCATTATATGCAGCGGATCAGGTTATATATGGTGGTTATAAGAATGGTTTGACAACGAATTTGAATAGTATTACGGGATCGGGTACTATAACAGTTACGCCATATATCGCAGATAGTATTCCTGATTATCCTACACAGGCAATATCGTATCGTGCAGTTAATCTTGGTAGTGCTTCAAAATTAATATCAGTTGTATCGAATGATACAACAGTATGTACTATATCTAATATTAATCAGACGAACAGAACGTTTGATGTTGCGAAGGTTGCGGCAGGATCAACGACGTTAACCGTAAAATTTGAAATTTATGGAAAAGAGTATACATTAAATCCGTCAGTAACATTTGCGTCATCAACGAATAATGCAGTTCGTGAAGATGAAGTTACAGAAGATCAGCAGGAAACAAAGACAACAAGATCAAAGAAGGCATAATATATTGATAGTCCATTGACAATATATAATGAAGTGGGCGGGCGTTTGTGGTGCGTCCGTCTATTTCTATATAGGAAGGAAGTGAAAAAATGGCATATACGGTAAATATATTGCAGAATTTATCGCCGGATTATCAGTTAGATAAAAATTTTAATAATCTATTGGTAACTAACGCATTATTTAAAGGCGGTTCAGGTATTGAAGATATTGAAATTGATATACAGACAAGCGTTGATTTGTCACAAGCGAATTATATGTATATTCCGGAATTATCGCGTTATTATTTTATAACGTCAATTGCAACAATGCGCAATGATTATTACCGTTTGATTGGTCATGTTGACGTATTAAGTACATATAAAACGCAGATACGAACAAATAACGCAATAATTCGACGTCAGGAACATTTATATAATAAATATTTGGATGATGAAGAATTTAAAACGTTGAATAAATCGCAAGTTATTACGCGGCGTTTTTCATCCGGTGCTTTCACAAAATCAATGAAATATGTGTTGGTTACGGCGGGGGGTTAAGTTATGGCAGATTATTCATTAGAATCTTATAAGTATGCGCAGCATTTGCGTTTATATAATAGTGAAGGTCGTGAGAATGTAGGTGCGTCTACGGTGTGGACGGCGGATGATGATCAGTATTGGGATTTTCGCGGATCAACAACGGGAACTTATACTTTCGACGCAACCGGTACACTACCTACGGAAGAATTGCCTTTATGCTCTTTCAAAAATGGCAATGTGATTAAGTTTAGGGTGACAAACTATACTCCCGCCGGTGGACTTGATGACCCGTATTATTGTAATTTTGCAGTAAATTATTACGATAAAAATGGTACTGTCATAAAATCAACATATGTAAACAATATACCTTTCGACAGTCGGCTTAATGATCCCGATACAACGCAGTTTATATACTCATCACCGGGATTATATTATCAATTAGGTGTATCAGATAATCCGACGGGTTTTATTAGTGGTGGAACCATCTATACCATATCTAAGCATGGAATTGTACCGGGAGATATGCCAGTTTTGCCGGGTAATATGGTTAAGGTTAACGGATTAAATGGTGCGGGTGATTGGTATTCACAAAGTCAAGTTGCATTAGGTTTTACTGATTTTGATGAATTTATGGATACATTGGGTGACGATCCGTCGCCAAAAAAGCCGGATGATGATACAAGTAAACCGGATGAAGGTGATCCCGATTATGATCCTAATCCTGATCCGATTGATTTTCCCGATTTACCTGATGACGGTGACGCATTAAGTACGGGATTTATTGCGGTATATCAGCCGACGTCAGGACAATTACAATCATTAGCAATGCAATTGTGGTCAGATGATTTTATAACAACATTCCGAAAGGCTTATAATGATCCAATTGAAGCAATTGTATCATTACATTCTATACCGTTTCAGATTGTAACCGGTTCAAATGCTGATTGTAAGATTGGTAATTATGATACACATATTAGTATGTTAAAGGTTGCAGCGCAATATTATACGATCAATTGCGGCACAATTTTTGTATCTGAAAATTGGGCAAGTGCATTGGATTATTCGCCATATACGCAAGTTGAAATATTCTTACCATTTGTTGGTATACGTCCTTTAAATATTGATGATATTATGGGTATGAATTTACAAGTTAAATATAATATTGATATATTAACGGGCGGCGGTATTGCAATGATCAAATGCGCAGATAGTGTGTTATATTCATTTCCGTGTGAAGTATCACAAGATATACCATATACAATGTCTAGTAAAATGTCATTATATACAAATGTTGCACAATTGGTTGTGTCAGGTGTTACGGCAATGGCTGCACCTTCACCGGGTACAATTGGTGCGGTTGCTTCAAGTGCAATTAATGTTGCGTCCGGTAAACAAACGGGTATTACAAGGGGCGGTACATTAGGCGGTAATATTGGTGTATTAGGTGAATTTACACCGTATTTGATTATTCATAAGCCTATACAATCATTAGCGGCAGATTTTGCACATAAGAAGGGTTATCCGTCAAATATAACCGCGTCATTGGCTAGTGTTTCCGGATATACTGAAATTGATAAAATACATTTAGAGAATATTCCTTGTACAGATAGTGAACGTGATGAAATCGAAAGATTATTAAAGGAAGGGGTGATTTTATGATCATATCGCCGTGCAATTACGCATTGTTTGAACAGTTAAATAATTTATTGGGTTATGATCCAAGTGATCCGGAAAAGATCGACGCGGCAAATGTCGGCATTTGGCGTTATTATGCGCGGGCATTATATCAGCGTGCAATCTCCGGAACTGATTTTGTATTACCGGAATATTGGCGGAAGTTTGGATATAATTATTTTAAGAATGTATTATATTCCGTCGGGTTTATTGGCGTTATACCTACAACGGATTATGGTGTAATACCGCAGATGTGCAATTTAAGCGGTTTTGGTTTGTTTTATCAGCCTACTGATATAATTGTCGGTCAACCGTTAGTACATTATACCGGTGAAATTGGCGCGGATTGTGAATTAATAAGAATAACACCCGATTATATGGGAATATGGGATATAATAAACCACTATACGCTTTTATTGACAGAAGCGTATATATCGGCAACGGTTGCGCTTGCTAATATACGATCAACTATCATATTAAATGCAAATAGTAAGGCAGCACACGCGACACTTGAAGAAATTGCAAAGCAGATTCATCAGGGCAAATCGGTTATTATATCTGATAAATATGTTAAGAAATCCGAAGAAGGGTTGACCGGTGAAAAGGATGATATATTTAGTTTTGTAACAAGTGCAAAAGAACAGTATATTATATCTGATCTTTTAACAGATATTGAACGTATAATTCAGCAATTTGATCGCGAGATTGGTATTGCTGCATTAGGTGAAAAGAAGGAACGCCGTATTGTTAATGAGGTTGAAATGATTGTTTCTGATGTCAATGCACGTCCGGAAACATGGCGTGATTGTCTTGAATTGACGATCGGAAACGTTAACAAGTTGTTTGATCTTAATATTGGCTTTACAATGCGTTACGGCGACAATGAATATACATATAATAGGAAGGAAGTGAATACAGATGAAGTATCGGACGTTGATTGATCTATATACGGAAGATAATACCGTATTGAACAATTTAACATTGCCCGAAGGATATAACGCCGCAACATTCAGGGCAATTCTATTACAAGATTATGCGCCTAGGTACGTATATTATAAAACGGTTGATGAATTAAAGGCAGCGTGTTTAATATGGTCTACTAAATGGTTAGACAGTTTAACGCGAATTTATGACGCATTAACCGCCGAATATAATCCGCTGCATAATTTTGATCGGCATGAAGAATATACCGATAATGAAGATACAACTGATAATAACACAAGGACATTGAACACAACGAACGGTCAAACGTCCGAAATTACTAATACAATAAGTGCCGATAATTCGTCCGGTTATGTGCCGGACAATAAGCAAAACGGAACGGTAACAACAACGGATTCGGGTACAATCGGCGACGCCGGCACGGGTTCACGCGATCTTGAACACGAAGGGCATTTATACGGCAATATAGGCGTTACAAAATCACAAGATATGTTGCGCGATGAAATAGACGTTAGAATGTTATATAATCTATATACACCGGCGT
>Ga0326513_10003567_pt1 | contig 11258 bp, 8 predicted proteins | sample 2_2465_0518_D_FD_203654 | JGI IMG/M metagenome (GOLD analysis project Ga0326513, IMG submission 203654) | Bovine rumen microbial communities from UC Davis, California, United States - 2_2465_0518 | ecosystem: Host-associated > Mammals > Digestive system > Stomach > Rumen | place: USA: California... | reverse complement strand
GCCATGCTTTCCGCCTGAAGACAAGACCTCTCCCTGCTTTTCGTAGTAGTACTTCGACGGCTTCATCCACGACGTATAGTCCGTATCCTTCGCGTACCTGAAGTCCAAGCCGCCGAAAGAACCATCCGGAAGAGCCAGGCTTACCAAACTGTCCGAGTCGCCGGAGTAGAACGGATCCATGCTCTTGTCTTCGTAGATCACCTGGGAAAGGTTGTTCTCCAGAGAGCGTCTGAAAGCGTCGTTCTTTGCATCGTCCCTAGCCGCCATGGCACGTCTGTAAGCCCGCTTGAACTTGTTCCTGTCGAATCTTGGTTCGCCAAGATTCATGCTGTTTACAAGAGCGACCGCAATCACCTTCTTCAAACGTCTTGTACGCTTCTTTCCGTCGAAGTTTTCGCTCTCAAGCGTCTTGGCGAGAGTCTTCGGAAACCCTGCGCGTACGGCGGCGGCGGCCGGATATTCGCGAACGAATGCATGATACGTACTGCCGTATTTCGGACGGTTAAGGATCTCCTTGATCTTTCGCTCCTCGTCTGGGTCGTAGCTGGACATGAGCTCCTTCAGATCCGCCCAGTCGCCCCTGGAGATCGGAGCACCGAACAAATCGCGTTCCTCGACATTCTTCAAGTCGTTCCTGCGAATGCGAGCTTCTCTGTCGAGCCGGCGATCGATCCTGCGACGTTCCGCGTCCCAGTCGTCAACAGCAACCTTCTTCATTTGTTCCAGCCTTCCCAGCCGTATTTGTCGGTCCACTCGGTAAGCTTGTACGAGATCTTGCGAAGGAACCAGCGACGAGGCCTCCACCAGCGGTACTTCTTCTTCGCGATCGTCCTGACGTTCTCGCCGAGAACCCTGTTCGCCTCATGGAACGCCTTCTCGTCGCCGCCCTGATAGTAGTCCATGTCGTGGATCTCGACGCCTTCGAGCGCGTCCCAGAGAAGCCAGGACAGTATGTCCCTGACCTCCTTTGGCCAGCGGTCCGGGCCAACGCCGTTGTACTGCGCGATCAGCACGTCGTCGCAGTACTTGTAGAGCACGTCGACATGCTTCAGCCCCAGCTTCTTCGCCGACTCGCGCAGCTCAAGCGCGTCCGGCAGCTTCTCCAGCTCTTCCTTGCTCATCAGTCAACCCTGCAATGGTCTTCGAGAAACGCACGAACGGCGCCGACGTCCTTGCCAAGCCCTTCGGCAACGGCCGGAAGATACTCTGCGAGAAGGTCGTTGTCCTCGATCACGTTGCTGGCGTTCCAAATGTATTTGACACGCTCGTCGCTCTCGATGAAGCCGATCAGCTGGTCGACGAACCCGCCTTCCGTCGCGGCCATGAGGATCTTCAGCTTCGAGTACTGCGTCGGCCCCTCGGGATTCACGTCAACTGGAATGTCCGTCTCCGTGTACTCGCGATGCGCCTCGGCAGGGTCGTACGCGACGTCGTAGTCGCCCTCCGGCAACCCTCCGTGCACCTTGAATCCGGCGTTCGAGTATGTTCTGACAAGCCCTCTGTCCAGGGTTTCGTAGACTACAGCCATTGGCTTTCCTCCGATTTTCCTATGATCCTGTCGGAATACGCCGACCAGTTGGTGTTGTTCTTGAACGAGCTGACCATGCTGTCCGCCACGACGATCTTCATGCTGTTGCTCGTGCCCGTAAGAGCGGACGAGCTGAGCGTCGGCACGCTCGTGCAATTCGACAGATCGAGGATGTACAGCGCGACGCACCCGGGATTGTTGTTGGCCTGCGTCGCCGGCTGCCCGAACGCATTGTCGCCGATCGACGTGATGTCCGGCAGCCGAACGACCTTCAGACAGCCGCATGCGCGGAAGAACCCTGCCGGAAGGCCTGTGAACGAGTATCCCGACAGATCAACCTCCTTCATCGTGCTGCAGCCCTCGAACACGCTCGTGCTGTTCGCCGTGTTGATAGCCGCGGACGACGTGAGCGGCCACGACGACAGGCTCTCGCAGTTCATGAACGCCTTCTTCGCAATGGAAGTCGCGGCCGGGAACGACACGTTGTCCAGCCTTGTCGCGCCCATGAAGGCGCTGGCACCAAGGGTTGTCAAGGACCCGCCTCCGGTAACCTTCTCGATACCGGAATTGACGAACACGCCAGGCCCTATCTCTGTCAAGTCCTTTGGAAGATCGACGCGCTTTAGGGCGGGACACTCCTGAAACGTACCTTCTGCGGCGTTGCCGCTGGTAAGCCCGCCCTCCATGTGCGTTACGGTGGGAGGAAGCGATATATGCTTTATGCCGAAGCACCGCGTGAAAGCGCCCTTGCCAGTCTGGATCGTTCCGGTCGGATACACGACGCCCTTCAACCCGTAGCAGTTCTTGAACGAGGTGGCCAGCATGCTCGTGCCGACCGGAATCGCGATCTTCTCGAGACCGGTGAACCCATAGAACGTGGACCCTCTGATCTCGACGACGTTGTTGCCGAGAATCACCTGACGTAGCCTGTTGTCGTATCGAGCCGTCGCCCCTGGACCGCTGAACGATATGCTTCCGCTGGTCACGTTCAGCGTGATCTCGACCATTGACGGTATCGCCACTGGATTCACCTGGACGACGGTTGACGCGTCCCACGGGCCGGCGGCCTTTCCGCCGTACTTGAACACGTAGTACGACCCGTTGTACTCGCACGCCTGTCCTGCCGTGTATGCAACGGAGGTGTCGAACGACGCCGTATCGGCGGTGCAATACGTATGAAGACGAATGCCTTCGGATGTGCTGTTGATGTCTTCCGCGAACCCGTCTCCGTAATCGATGCGCGTCCCGAGCTGTACCGTTGTCTGGAATTTAAGGCTGATTGCCGTGTCGGCCGACGATGACAGCCAGTATCTAAAACGGGTAATGCCGTCCGTCGCGTGGTACATCGCTCCGACCGTTGCGTAACCGGTAGCGGCGACCTGCGCCTTCAACTGGTTCAGATCGTAGTTCCACGGCTGCGAGTCGTTCGACAGGCCGTCTGAAGTATGGTCTGGCGGAGTCGGCATTGCCGTCAGGTCGGCGACCTGTGCGGCGGTGTAGCCGCGAAGCAGCGTGCCGTCGTAGTCGATGAACCTGACATCGGCATCCTCCGGATCGACGGAACCGGACGGCAGCGCACGGATCGCGTCGCCATAGTCGGACAGCTTGGCCGGCAGGGTTCCGCCCTTCTCCTCGATGGCGTCTGCGATGTCGGCCTTGCTGTCGAGAATGTTCTGAAGCTTCTGGGCCGTCGTTCCCATCAGATCACCTCCCCGTTGATAGCGTCGAGCACGGAATTGATGTTGCCTACGATGTCTGATACGGAGACCAGATCCCAGTAGGAGGCGTCCTGTCCGGGCACATGCGACATCGAGTCGTATCCGGCGACCTTGCATCTGTACATGTATCCGAGATAGGTCACCAGGTCACCAACCTCTCTGTACGCGGCTCCCTGTCCTGGGCTGAAGTTCGGCGCAAGCGCCAGACTGTTCGCCTTGCTGGCGTCGAGGGCGTTAATAAGGGTGTCAACATGAGAGAACTTCGTCGTAATGACTCCGTTCTGCACAGGATTCGTCCCGCCGGTAATGAAATGGTCGTCCACCGTAAGAACAGTGTCCTGCCGCGGAATTGTGTAGTACGCCGGCATCGAAAATCCCGGGTCGGTCCGGCTCCACACAAGCGGGCCGCCGGCAACGACGAACGGGCCACCGGCCCCCGTGTTGTCCGATATTTGAGCGGTCTGCATGCCTACGACGCCGTACATGTCGGACGTAACGGGAATGCTGGTTCCGTCCTTCTGAAGCACCTCGTGGAGCGACAGATTGATGGCGTTGCCAAGCTGCCCGCCAGAATATGTCGCATCGAACTCGAACGCGGGACGTAAATCGTATCTATCATCTCCACCGACCAAAGGTCCGAAAAAGTACAGAACCTCGGCATGCGCTTCGGCTGGAGCGGTGCTTGAGACCGGCTGCGACAAGGCGATTCTGACGAAGAAGCCCCTTATGTCTGCGGCTACCGCAAGGGACCATGCGGACGGATCGTCGTCAGGGCTCGTGCCAGGAGAGTACGGATACGCCATGCACTCGTATGTCCTTCCGTCGTACACCACCAGGTCGCCGGCGTCGTACGAAGCGCTGTCGGAGTAGTCCGCGACATTAGTCTGGTTGAAGCACGCCGACAGCTGGTTCGACTGGTCCTGTACTCCGTACTTCGACTCGTAGACATACGATCCGTTCGGAGACACCGTGACGTCGCCGTTCTCGGAAATGTCCATCCTGTAGGCCGATGCCTGCTGTACGGAGGAGTCCGCCTTCGCGCCCTGCGCCGATGTTGCGAAATCGGCTGGGGCTTTTCCGCTGTCCTGAAGCTGTCCCTCGGCGGTCCAAACCGGAATGCAGCCGTTATTGGTGTCGAACGGCCTGTCCAGCTTGCCGGCAAGCGCGTTGCCAGTCGCCATCGCGTCCGCCGCCTTGCCCTGCGCGGATGGGTCAATGGACGGCGCGGCGATGGCGGGAATGTCGGCCATCGTGGGCAGACGAGTTCGGACGATTGCGTCTACGTCCGATGAGAACGAAATCGCCGTGGCGTCCGGCCCGCTATTGTCCGTGTATGTCCATGGCGAAGTCTCGCCATCTAACAGGACCACGATCGTCCACCTGTTGTTATCATACGTCACGCTAATGAGGCTATAACCAGGGTCGTCGCTAGCCGGACGCCACTCGGTGAAACCGGCCTCAGCCTCGGCCCGCGACAGCGCACCGAGATTCGCGAGCGCGCCCGCCGACGTTGTCGCGCCAGTACCGCCGTTGGCGACGGAGATCGGCAATGACGGCACGACAGGGATCTGGTCGGTGGTAGCGAGCGTCTTCGTAACTGTAGTAGGAACGTCTACGGAACCAGTAGTATAAACGGCAGTGCAGCCGCCACCGCCGCTACCGCTAAAAATGTCGCAGTTAGACGACGTAAAATAAAATCTCCAATCTTGTGAAATGCTATGCTCAACATAAACAGGAGCGCCACTTTCAGGCTGTATTCTGTACCACGTATCGGTGAATTCCACTGGGCTTGAAGACCCTGGAACCGTAATGGTCAATGTTCCGGAAATAGACTCTGGTGCAGCAGACGCCAGCTCCTCCGGGGAATTAAACGACGAAAACTCCATGTGGAAAGTCGCGCCGTTTGCGCCCTCTGCCGACAATACGACCGTCTTGCTCACCGTACCAGGAGAAAGAAGGGTCGCAGTACCGTCGTTGTTGGCCTTTACACTTGTATTGCCGTCCTTCGACACGATCTTCTCGGATGGCACGGATGACATTGACGCCAACGGCTTTTCAGTCTGTCCTCCGAGCGTGTATCCGTCGATAGACCTTGTTGCAGCAATCGGTATATAAGCGCTGTCCGCCGACCAGTTCAAAGACAACTGGCCGGAGTCACTGTAGCCCATGCCTATCTGCTCGCCGTTCGCAAACGGAGACCAGTTAACGTTGTTTACCAGACGAATAACGATCGGATACCCATTGTACTCGGCAGGAACGGTCGTCCACTCAGAATACACGGGGCTAAGCTCCATGGCCAAGCCGGTAGCATTGGCGTCCGCAGCCTTGCCCGAGCCCGAGCCGTCCGTCGTTGGGCTTACGATGTCGACATGCTCTATCTGGTCTACAGTCGCTATGACCTTGCTGCCCGTAGCTAGGCGAGAAGCAGTTGCTGTTCCTGTGTACGAAGCACCGGTAGATTCGTTTAATGCAATCGTCGGATTACGGCTGTCCCAGTCTGTTATGTCGAACCCGTACTCAGAATTCACATTAAACCACCGGTAGACAACTCCTTGACTGCTGTCTGCGCCATAGGAATATGTAACTCCGTCTATAGTAAGATCATAGTGAGTCCCGCCTGGCGTAGTTACCGGCGTAGCTTCATTCATATTCGCCGTAACGTCGTTCTGAAGAACGATTTCGCCGCTGTGGCCACCGGAGAACGTTCCAGCGGTAAGATGCACGATCGGCCTGGGCGCAAGATAATCGTTGTCGAGCGTAGCGGTTCCGTCATCGTTGGCGACTACACGAGTGTCTCCGTCCTGTGAAACGATCCTGTCCGACGGTCCGCCGGAGTTCCTGATTCTCTCCGGTGGTATGTATCCTTCAGCGTCAAGGAGCTTGTAATCGCCAACCTTGAAGGTATTGGATTCGTCGTTGGTCCCGTATCCGAGCTGGATGGCTCCGGCGGCTGACGCCTCCGCCCTATTTCCTATGGCTATCGTCTCGTCCTTGCTTGCCTTCGCGTAGAAGCCCACGGCTATCGACTTCAGACCTAAAGCGGCTGTGCTGTTTGCTTCGTCCGACGAGCTGATGGCGATTGACTTCTGCCCCGACGCCGTGGCCCTGTTTCCGATCGCCACGGAGGTCAGTCCGGCAGACGATCTATTTCCAGCCACGATGGACGAGCCGTTCTTCCACTCAGTGAACACCGGGTCGGTCATGCCGTCGATGGCCGTCACGAGATCCTTTACGCCGCTTCCGTTGGGATTGGTGCCGTTGTAGCCTCCGAGTCCATAGACGAACACCTTGCCGTCCTGCATGACCTCGACGGCGTTCTTGCGTGCGTTACTGGATGTTCCGACGCCGATGGAGTGGATGGTTTTCTCCTCGGTGCCATACCCGGTGTGCGATGCGTTGTACTGCCCCTGCGCGTGCTCGTATTCATTTTGTGCGACGGTCTCGCACCCCTCGGCGTGGGCGCCTTCGCCACTGGCCGTGGCATAGATTCCCTCGGCATGAGAATTCAATCCGCTGGCCGTTGGGCCTTCTCCAGCGGCAACGCTGTTTTCTCCGACCGTAGATCCTGTTGCTCGGCCTAAGCCTACAGTCAGATTCCGCACGGTGAGCCCGCCAGACATCGTGTCGCCCGACTTGTTCACCTTCCCGTTGACAGCTGTGGCAAGATTGGTCGCGGTAGTCGGGTTGGTTCCATTATATCCGCCAACCCCTTTGACGAACACCTTGCCGTCGCGCATCACCTCGACGGCGTTTGCGGGGATGCCGGGTGTTCCGACGCCGATGGAGTGGATGGTTATGTCTGCGTCCCTGCTTCCGGTGTGCGATGCGTTGTATCGACCCTGTGCGTGCTCATATTCATTTTGTGCGACGGTTTCACGTCCCTCGGCGTGAGCGCCTTCGCCACTGGCCGTTATGCCATAGCCCTCGGCAACGCTGGTTGTGCCGACAGTCGAGCCATCGGCACGCTCGCCAACAGTTAGGGAGTCATGGATCGTCAGAGGGCCTGTCATCGTGTCTCCGGCCTTCAGCACGTACTGGCCGCCGTCCGGCACGAAGTCCTTCGTGGTAAGTTCTACGCTGGTAAGAGACCCATTGTTCAGGATCTGCGCGACGACGGTCTTTACCTTTCCTTCTCCAACCTGCTGCGCGACGAGCTGGCCCTGACGGCTCGTGTCGGTTGGATGCCTGTGATTGCCGGCGGCATACGTCGAGATGTTCCCGTAGCTCGGAGTGCCGTCCATCAGAGGATCCTGCATGTACGGCTGGATGAGATCCTGCTTGCCCTCCAGCAGCGCGATGATCTCGTCCGCAGTGAGCATCTTGGTGTCGAAGTCTGTCCCGCCGAGACGGTTGCCTTCCGTAGCCATGTCTATGTCTCCGAATCGAATTGTCTATCTGAACACGAGGCCGCCGAAGCCGCCTCCGACGACCGTCTTGCACGGTCCCTGGGATTCGGCAAGCCTTGCCGCCTTCCTCCAGACCTCGTCGTATGTCTTGTCCTTGTCAAAAGCCTTTAGAATGCCGTTCGTAAGCACTCCTCCGCCGTCGTCGCCGTACGAATACGACGTCGCCGGGCATCCCGCCCAGACGAGAATGCCCTTCGCGGAAGACGTCTTCGCCATTCCGTTCAGCAGCCCGAACGTGAACGGCGCCGGCGTCCAGTGGTCGTCAGCCAGCTCGTCCTCGATCTCGACCGGCTCGGCGACGTCGCTGGCCGACCTGTGCATCGTGGCGGAGTGGCAACAGTCGAAGATCAGCACCACGCGGCCCTTCGCGTTCGCTATGACGCTCCAGATCGCGAAGTCGTACAGCGGACCGTCGTTCAGGCACAGGTGCTCCGAGTAGCCGGAGCCGTCCTGCGCCTTGGAATTGCGTACGCGTCCTCCGTGGCCGCTGTAGAAGAAGATCGACAGATCCTTCTGCACGGCCTGCTCGAGCGCCGCCTTCACCGACGCCGAAGTCGCCTGGGTATTCTGCAGGACCGTCGTGTTGCCGTACGGCCTGAGGATCTTCGCCATTCTCGACGAATCCAGCGCGGCGCCGGGGCATCCGCCGTACTTTGCGGAGTTCTGCATGCCTACGCAGACAACGGCGGTGTCCGATTTGGACGCCGCCTTGCCGAACAGCCTGAGCCAGATGCCGCGAATCCTTCCGTACAGCGTCATGCCTAGCCGCCTCCCATCATCTGCTGCCTCTGCTGGTCCATGACCATCTGCTGGCCCTGCGAAGCCGCCTGCTGGCGGTACTCCTGCATCTTGGCCTTCACGAGGGCATACAGCGTGGGGTTGCTGGCCTTGATCTGCGCGAGCGCGCCTCTCACCTGCGTTGGCGGCGTGGCGAAGAGCAGCTGCTGCGCGAGCTGGTCGGCCTGCTCGTTGACGTCGCCTGGAGTGGCTCCGATGGTTCCGCCCGGGCCCTCCATGCCGCTCTCCTCGCCTCCTGAGCCTCCGCCCTGCTGCATGGCCGCCTGGGCCTCCTGCTGGGCCTTCTGGTTCATCTCGTTGATCTGCGTCTGCTCGTCCAGCATGCGCTTCTGCTCCTTCATGAAGTCGATGCCGTACGCACGGTACGCAGTCTGCTTGGAGATGTCCATACCGGCAGCCGCCTGGAGCTGCAGGCCCTTGCGCTCGAGGTCGTCCGCGAGCGTCACGCTGCTGAGCGAGCCGGACACCTGGTCCCACATGAAGTACGTGGAGACGCGGTCGAGGATCCACTGCAGGAGCGAGTTGATCCCGTCGACAAAGACGTTGAACTGGCGCTCGAAGAGACGAAGCGCCACAGGCGCGGCCTGCAGCGTGAGATTGCCGGAGAAGAGCTCCTGCGGAATGCCCATCGCGGAGAGCAGCTCGGACATCGCCTCCTGGATGCTGTCCTTCGGTGCCAGCTGCTTCGCCTCGCCGCCGATGAGCTGGTAGCCGATGCTGAACGGCGCCACCTGGATGTCAGTGACGTTGTAGCGCTTGCGCTGCACCATCTGCTGCATCGCCGAGATGAACGTGCTCATGCTGACCGTCGTGAGGGCGTCCTGGCCGTTCGGGGCGGAGTTCTCCGGGTACAGGACGCGGAACGGCACGATGAAGTCGAGGGCGATCGCCTCGTCGTACCGGCGCATGAGCTGGATGTAGTAGGCGAGCTTGAAGTACGGCAGGAGGGGCGGCATCGCCCAGCCCTTGATCGGCAGGCCGGCGAGCGAGCTCTCCTTCATGTGGAAGACCGACTCCCTGCTGAACTTGAAGAGGTGCTGGTCCGGCTCCGAGCCGTTGCGCAGGCACGTCTGCACCATGCTCCACGGCGTCTGGTTGAGGTAGAAGCGGTCTCCGTCGCAGATGTGGTCGACGAAGCGCTGCTCCATGCGGTAGTAGTACTCGATGTCGCCGGAGATGTCGTGGACGCGGAGTCGGATGCGCTTCGGGTTCCAGCGGATCACGCGGACACGCGACGTGTCGAAAGAACGGCGGTCGATCCGCTTGAAGACCTCGTTCTCGGCGCCGCACTTCTTGCAGTCGCAGACGAAATCGCCAGTATGGCGGTCGAAGGCGTAGCCGATCGTGTCGATGTGGTACTCCATGCCGCAGTTCGGGCACTTGAGGTACCGGTCGAACGGAAGATACAGCGAAACGAACGAGTTGCCGTAGACGAAAAGGTCCTCTCCGACGTCGAGCAGGCGCTGCATGATGTGCAGGTCGTCGTTCAGCAGCCCCTCGTACTTCTCGCGCACGTCGTCGGAGGCGTCCTCCAGCTCGAAGGAGGTGAGGAAGTACGAGCAGACCCTGCGGATCACCGACTTGAACGGAGTGATCGTCAGGGCGAGGTATTCGCCCCATTCCAGCGCCTCCTGGAGGTTCACCGGAATGTACATCGAGGCGATGTCGCAGAACGGATTTGGATACTTGTAGGCGCCCGCAGCGGTCACGCCGTCCATGCTGGACAGCTCGCTGTAGGCTGCGTTCTGCGTGAAAAGCGAAGAGGGCATGTCGGCGGAAAATGGTTGCGGGTGGCAGAGTCGAACTGCCGTCTGTGGATTATGAGTCCACTATACTGCCGTTATACTAACCCGCGGTGAATGAACGCCTGTAGTAAAGCAGAACCAGGCGCCACCTGTCAAGGTTTCCGCCTAGGGACGCTCTGCGTCTTCGTCCGCCTTCCGGAACCTGGAATCGTCCGGAGACGCCGCCCTCTTCTCGGCTCCGCCGAACATGCCGGCCGCCTTCTCGATGCCTTCGTCGAAAGACGACTCGGTGCGCTCGCGGACGGACGTGGCGACGTTGCGTTTCTCCATTCCCTCGTTCTTCACTTCTTCCTCTGACATTTTCGTGCCTTCTTCCTGTGTTCTCGGAGACCGTCAGCCACCTTCCCGCAGATGTAGCCAGTGATGAACGCGTGCAGCTCGTTGCCGCCGGTCTCCTGGATGTGCAGGCATTCTATCATGTGCGTGGCCGCGTGTGAAGCCTCGTGCGCGACAAGCTCCTCGGAGTACCTCTCGACGACGAGCATGTTGTACGTGCCGTCGTGGATCAGCTGGCCGGAGCAGTTGTACAGGCTCTTCTGGTCGAACTCGTCCGGATTCAGCTTGAACCGGCGCATCCTGGCCTTCAGGTCGTCGAAGACCGGCCAGAACGTCGTGTTCGGCGGAAGATCGTAGACAACGACCCTGAGGTAGGACATGATCGGCCCCATGTCGATGTCGAACTGGATGGCGTCTTTCTTCATGGAATGGAGCCAGTTGCAGGACTCGAACCCGCGACCCGCTGTTTACAAAACAGCTGCTCTACCGACTGAGCTAAACTGGCCTAGCAGCCTCTTTCCGCGTTCTCCAGCTCCTCGCGTGCCTTCTTCAGGCGCTTCCCGAGCTTGCCGAGCTTTCGGTGCAGCCAGATGTCGTAGAACACGCTGTGCAGCAGCGCGGCGCCGGCGACGGAGAACGCTCCGATCAGCGAAGCCATCAGGATCGGAGACCTGGCGATGCAGAAGAAGCAGAACGCCAGGAACACGACGACCGTCAGATCGATGAC
>Ga0326513_10003566_pt1 | contig 11258 bp, 18 predicted proteins | sample 2_2465_0518_D_FD_203654 | JGI IMG/M metagenome (GOLD analysis project Ga0326513, IMG submission 203654) | Bovine rumen microbial communities from UC Davis, California, United States - 2_2465_0518 | ecosystem: Host-associated > Mammals > Digestive system > Stomach > Rumen | place: USA... | reverse complement strand
CCCATGCAGTGCGGATTCTGTCCTCTACTACGGTAGGGATAGGAGCACCTGCGGAAGCACCGGAAGCATCAACGCCCAGCTCGGTCAATACGCTTCTCAGTTCCTTGTCATCGCCGCTCTTGATGTACTCTGCATAAGCATTCACATACTGCTCAGAGCTTCTTACTTCGTTCATTGTGATCATGTGTTTTTCCTCCTGTTTCTCGATTTCAGTGCCAGCACCTGCAACAACTGCGGCCTGTGCCTGTCTCATTTCCTCAACCAGGGCAGCCTTGCGCTCTTCGAGTGCGTCAACCTCTGCGTTGAGTGTCTCCAAATCGGCGTTTTCTGCCGTCATTTCGTCCTTAATCTCAAGGGAACGAGCCTCGATCCCTTCTATGTCAAGGTTTTTGATTTCTTCAATACTCATGATTAGACCTCCCTGAGTTTTTTGATTTTTTGCTCAAGCTGTTCGATCTTTGCCTGTCTCTCTTCAGCGACTTTCTGTCTTTCGCTCTCCAGCTTAGCCTTCGCACTCTCCAGTGCTTCAACATCAGAACGTGCTTCGATAGATGTGGCTTCGTATGCGGGTGAAGTGACCGCACTAACCTCGAAAACGCTTGAAATGCTCTCTATGTGTCGAGTAGGATAGTCGGAGTCCAAATCCGTCCAACTGTCCTTGTCAACCAAAAACGCAAAGGACATCCCGGAGATATCGCCACGACTAACGGCTGAGTACAACTCTTTCGCTGTGGCATTGTTCTCGGTGTCCAAATCTGCCCGGATATTCAAACCACCCTGCACCTTCTCAAGCTGCATGGTGCTATTGGCGTTATTGTTGCGGCTCCGGGCAAGTGGAATCATAGAAAAGTTATGATTAACTAAAAAACGCACATCCCGGAGATCTGTTCCGTCAAGTGCGCCTTCGTCAATCGTCTCTCTGTAATAACCGCCTACATCGTAGAAGTCACCGAAAACAATCGGCTGTCCTGTGATGTGGTCGCCATGATCCTCGTCATGTGCCGCTCTGACCTCACATTGGAAGTCTCGATAAAATTTATCGCTCATCTGTGGTGTCCTCCTCGCTTAACTCGTCTGCGTTCTTGTATTCGCCCCTAATCGTGCGAACGTCCCCACCCTCAACGGGTGCCATGTTCCACACCTCACGGGCTTCATTGACAGATAGCATTCCACGATCAAGTCCGTCATTGGTAAATGCCATCTTGTCTTTATTACTCATGTACTGCAAGCGGTTAGCTGTTAGCATTACCTCAGCACCGTTAGCACGCTCACGCTCTGAAAAGATTGCTTTTGTAAGCCCTTCGGAAAATTTAATAGCAAACTCTTCAACGCAGCCCTCATAAAATGCGCTCCAAGCGTCGCCATAGGCTTTATTCTGTAAGATATCCTCATTCACGCCGAAGTAATTAAACACATTCGTCTGAATAAGCTCCATTTGATCCTTGTCAACCGTGAACGGCGTTGTCGTGATCTGTTTAATATTGGCGTAAGTGTTCGGGAACAGAAGCAAGCCGCCGCCCTTGGCTTCCTTCGAGAAGTTCTCGCTTGTAAACCGTTCACGCTCTTTCACGAGATCATCGTGCTTAGTGAAGTTGTTAAGCTGTGCCATGAATCTGTAAGTGGCTGCACTCTTAACGCCTTCTTTGATGCCCTGGTTGTTAATGTCAATCAAATCAAGCGTGCTGCTCAAAGCGTCGTTATCTGTTCCAAAAAAGTCCCTGCGATACCTAAACTTGGTTAAAACCGCAACCTTGCGGAGCTCTACCGCTGCATATTCGCCACGATGGAATTTATAACGGAGCCAAGGGAGCCCTTCATACTCGACTATGGTGCAACGGTCCGGCATTACGGGAAAATATCCTGTAATCCGCATATCAGCGTCAAATACGGGAGTGATAAAGCAAGTGTTCTGGTTGTCGAGTATGGTGCTCACTCGATAAAGAAAAGCACTCCATGTTTCCCACTGATTAGGCCCTTGCCGTAGCTTAGTCTGTAACTGCTGCTGTGCAGAGCCAATAATCTCAAACTTTAACTTTGATATATGCCTTGCCCTCGCATCAATCGCACTTCTGACAAGCTCGCTTTCGTAGATAGCACCCTCCCAGTTATGGAATACCGGCTCATACCCTGTTATGGTCTTGAAGTACCCAACAGCGTCCTTCAATGCCTTCTGCGATTCTTTAGCCTGTTTTGGTCTAAATATGCTGTCAAACAGTCCCATTTCTAAAATCCTCATTCTGTCGCAAATTGCCAATGATAACCTTTTGCCGTATTAAAATGGGGAACATTTCTACAACATCCGGATATCATTTTTTTATTTATGCCTGTTTTCCTAGAAGCGTCGTTTATGCTTTCATAAACAACTTCTGTTTCAACGCAAATAACAGATTTTTTATCAGATCCACCAGCATGGTTTTCACTAATTTTTCGTCTGTGCTCCTCAGAAAAACTTTTTAAGCCTTTACCTTTACGATTAAGGCTCATTTTTCTTCTTGTTTCTTCATCGTGATGTTTTCCATAATTTGGATTATTTTTACCAGCTATCTTATGGTTTCCATAGTTAGGATTATCTTTTCCTAAATTTTTCCCTTTACGTTCAGCGGACAACCGTTTTCTAGTAGCTTCCGGCATCCTGTTATACTCTCCGCCATCGGAAATGTTATATCCATGCACCAGATCATTGCTTTTATAAAGCGCAATCAATGCAATTTCCATTTCACACGCTTCTTTTTTTGTTATTCCTGTTTTTACAATTATGTGCTCAAATGAATCCCAACCATACTTTTGTATTGCGTGCCAAAAATAAGGATTTTGCTTATAACCACTTCCGTCGGCTCTCCATCTTCTACTAACATTTTGACCTGTTATTCCGATGTAACGCTTGCCGTTTTCTTTATTCACGTGCATATAAACAGTAAAATTAGTCATTTCTTAACCTATCGCCAAACTCATCATAATCATGCTGCCTAACACACATAGCATCTATAAGAGCAGCGCAACCATCTATATGTGCATTTGGATTCAGTTTTATTAGACGACCACGGCCTCGTTCAGCATTCATCTTTATGGCTGAATTTAATAAATGAATTTTCAAAAGATCGTTATCGCCTATATGAATTTTCCCGTCTTTTGTAAGACCTTCAAATTCTTGTAAAACAGGCCACAAGTTGTCGCCCTGATATACATCCGAAGTCTGAAAACCATACGCATTCAGATCTTGAATCAAATACTGTGCGGAGTATCTATCATAGCCAACCATCAATGGCAGGATCTCATATTCCTCAACAAGCATCCGAAACCAGTTGAAGCAATCGTGATAATCCACGAAATTATCGCCAGATACATCAAGAAGCCCTCGCTGTATGTAAATGTTATACGGAACACCGTCACGACTTATAGCATCGTCGATCTTCTCAGCAGGGAGCCAAAACTTAGCAAAAACATATAACTCGCCATCCTTCTCAATCACAACCGTGGCAGCGGTCAAGTCGGTGGTTTGTGACAAGTCAATGCCAGCCACGCAATAACTGGAGCGGAAGTCCTCAAGGTTGAACTGTTCGCCGCTCATGTTTTCCACAACAAAAGCATCTAACCATGCGAGTGTGCTGTTTTGTTTTAGATTGCAATATTTACACAGGAACTCCGTCTTTTTACTTAAAGAGTCACGTGCTACATCAATCTCATCAAGTAGAAACTGAACCGAAACCGACTCGCCCATTCCTGGCAAACTCTTCCGCAGTTCGTTTATGTCGTCCCACTTGGAAGGATCATCTATTGTATAAAAAATAGGCAGGAGTCTCTTGTCATTGGCTTCGCCTAGTAAAAACCTTGTGCCACGCTTGAACAGCTCATCATATATTCCGTCATTAACATAGCCGCCAGAGCTGATTGAAAGCGTGAGCGGTTCTTGCCTTGCACCTGTGCCGGAAACCATGACCTCATACTGCTTAAGGCCACGCTCCGCAGGCCAAGAGCTCATCTCATCAGCAACAGTAAGCATAGGGTTGTAACCGTCTGCCTTCTTTTCGTTAAATGCTATTTTTTTGATTGTTGTATTGGTCGAGTCGATTATATAGTCATTCTTCCTTTTTCGTGTCCTCTTAGCTAGGTCAGGGTTCTTGTCTTTCGTAAACTCAAACGCACTGAACACAAGGTCCGACTGATCCAACTTCGGAGCTACGCAGTAAATCTCCGAACCAAACTCCCCATCCACATAAACTTCATACGCCATAATTGCGGATGCCAGGAGCGTCTTGCCACATTTACGCCCAACAAAAAGAGCGATCTCACGGAACACCCGCTTGTCGCTCTCATCAACTATTCCATATATGCAAGAAATAAAAGCCTTTTCCCAGAGTGACAGCTTTAATGGTCTAGGAGCCAGCTTGCCTTTGTTGTGTCTGCAAAAGGTCTCGATGAATTTGATTGCCCTGTTTGCCTTCTGCTGATTGAATATATATGTCCCGTTCTCAATGCCCGTGACTATGTTTTCGTACAAAAGCATGACCCACTTACCGACCACAATGGAGCCGTCATTGATCTTCTGGTAGTAAGCAAAAATGTAATTATCCATTTAAGAACTCGGACAGGGCATCCACTGCATCCGGCTCATTTGATAATGTCTTGATAATGTTGATCAGAGTGGACACTGTACCGTTCGCAGCGGTGGAAGTCTTGTTATATTCTGTGATGGCTGGATTGACAACAATGTTTTGCCTGCCCTTCACATACTCTTTTTCAACTGTCGGGCCGTGTTCCTTGATTGCCTCTTCAAGTTGTGCGAGCGTTGCCATCTGCACCTGATACCGCTTAAATGTAGTAACAAAAAAGAAGTTCGATTGAACTCCCTTTTCCTGTGCTTGCTCTAATATTCGATTCGCTTGCTCTTGGAGCGTTAATTTCTCTTTTGACATTTTGTCCCTCTCCTAATCAGGTTTCTCGACTCCTAAATGTGTCATATTGACGCAATTCTTTTTCCATGCGTTTGACCGCTTTTAAATAATCTCGGCGGAGATAAGTGGAAGTTGTTTTTTGTGCCGCCGAGCGTAAACGGGTTATTTCCGAAACAAAATTATTCCTTGCTTTGTCCATTTAATAACACCGCCTTTTTGCCCGTTAAGTTCTCCCAGCGTTGTATGATGACATCACAATAATGCGGGTCTAACTCGCACATATAGCATTTTCTGTTTAACTGTTCACATGCTATTAGTGTGCTACCACTACCGCCGAAACAATCTAATATCACTTGCCCTCTATCGGTTGTGTGTCTAATTGCATTTGCAGACAACTCAACAGGCTTTTGCGTTGGATGTTCGTAATCGTTCGCATTATCTTTTCCAATGCTCCACACGCTACCAATACGCTTTTCTCTGATTTCCTCTCCATTATTGGCACACAAAATTACTTCATAATCGGTTGAAAATGTATGCTTTAAATCTCCAATACCGCCACCGCCTTTATCCCATATAATCATATTAGACAAATCAAAATATTGTTTGAATAGTGGCAACCATTTATCTAATACCTTCCAAGTGGTGCATATCATTACAAAGCCATTTACTCTTCCAAGCAAGTTTGGAAAAAAGTCTAATATTTTATCATCATTCTCTAATACATCAAATTTCTCTGATTTTGTTCGCATATTGGATTGATAATTATATCCGTAAGGCGGGTCAGTAAATACCATATCAGCCTTTACTCCATCCATCAACCTATCAATGACATTTACATCGGTTGAGTCTCCACAAATCAATCTATGCTCACCAAGCTCCCACAAGTCACCGAGTTTACAAATCGGTTCTTCGGGAACGTCTGGAACGGAATCCTCCTGTATTTCGGAATCTTCGTCAAAGCTCGGTAATTCAAACCCAGTAAGCTCGAAATCGAAATCCATATCCTTTAATTGTTCCAATTCCGAAACAACTAATTCCATATCCCATTCCGCAAGCTCACCAAGCCTATTATCAGCCAGTATATAAGCCTTGCGTTGTGCTTCGCTTAGCCCCTCGATAAACAAACACGGAACATTCTCCATGTCTAATTTTTTCGCCGCCATCAAGCGACCATGCCCAGCGATAACATTGAAATCCTTGTCAATCAAAATCGGATTAACAAATCCAAACTCCCTGATTGAACTAGCAATTTTTGTGACCTGTTCCTCGCTGTGAATCTTTGCATTGTTCACATACGGAATCAGCTTACTCAGGGTGACTTCCTGCACTTTGGCAATTTTTCCCATCTTCTCGCTCCTTTGTCTGGCTTTCTTTCCAAAAACACGTGCCTATTTAGAGAGGAATTTTACACCCCATCGCTCGGTCGCCCAGGCGTGCGTGAAACATTTCACAGGCGGGGGCTATGGCAGCGGGTTACTTAGCTGTCGCTCTGCCCAACTCATCAACAACGTAACGCTTGACATACTTAGCGTGTGCTATGGCGTGGCAGTCACGGCACAGCGCCTCAAGGTTGTTGTATGATAGAGTGACAGAAGGATCAGTGATGTTATCAGGCGTTATGTGTACCTTGTGATGGACTATCACAGCTGGATTTATCAACCCGTTTTTCAGACAGCGTTCACAGAGACCACCAACGGAAGCGATATATCCCTGTCGGCATTTCTGCCAAGTCTTTGACTTATAGAAGTCTTTAGCGAAGTCCTGCATCTGATCCGGATCCTTGTTTAGGTTTTTTCAAATATCTTTTGGCTATTTTGTGCCAAAAAGTGCAACTAAAAAGAGCGACCACCTACTCAGTAAATGACCGCTCTTCAGGAGCAACAAACTATGACAAGCAAAAGTTTGTCTGTGGATTTTTTCCACAATATCAATATATCATCATATCTTGTGTTCATTTCCCTATCTTTTAGATATGTTGTGATAATTCATAATAAAACCTCCGGCGCGCCTCATAGTAAGTGTCTTTGTCGCAAGGAATATCCATCACATTCTTCAAATAGGTGAACGATTTGCCTTTGTTCGTTACTGCAAATAAAATGTACTGGTACAGATCAGGGCTCGCCTCGATTGCTGTCTGCTCGATCAGTTCAATCTTTTGCAACAGTTCTTCCCTCCGGATCGCAGCACGTTCAACCGGAGATGTTGTGTTTAATGAACCTTTTGGCATATCTGAATATGTAATGCCCCGCGATGTATCGGCAAGTGCATTGTATTCTGACTTCCACGAATTGTATCGCAAAGCATACCAATAAGCGCACTCTCGCTCCTCTTTAGTCATTTCATATCGGGAGTAAAAACTGTATTTGCGTGCCATTTATTCGTCTCCTTTTAAATCGCTAACTACTCGATAAAGCATTCCCATCTGCGCCCTTTTAATAACAGTCGCCGTTCCTCGTGGTTCGTCCTGAATGTCCTGATCAAGTAACTCAATCTCACGCTGATACTGATCAATCAATGAGCTAACATACATCAGCCTGTCAATAGCCTCTTCCACCACTTCCGCATCTTCGCCTGTCATTTGATAATAGCGTTTAATCCGGGATAACTCATCTTGTAAATGCTTAATTGTCATTTTCTCTCCTTTCCGCTTTGTAAGGCTCTGGTAACGGACACCACGCTTCTACATCATCAATGTCTACTCCTTCAAAATAGCATCCGTCGCTATCATCCTTTACAAAAGTATCTATACACACATTACCGCCACATGATACAAGCACTTCCTGTCCATCATCGGGCAAAGGGCAATCAAATAATTCTGCTCCATATTCCGCCCAATCTCTATAAAAGGTCATTTCTTCCTCTGTCATAGGTCTTGTTTTGAACGGAATCCACCTTGCCTGTTCTCTTAACTGCTTTAACTCTTTCAGCCATTCCGCAAGCTGCCTGTGTCTTTCTGCGATTTTACCGTAATCAACTAGCTGCATAGATGGGTGTATCGTTTTGATTAATCTTTCATTGGCGTTTACTACTTCCTCTGCACTCTTTATTGCTTCTTCAAGTGTCATTCTTCTACCTCCATCTTTGCACCGCAGTTTGGGCAATACTCCGTCTGTCCAATAGTCTGACCTCCGCATTCAGAACACTTGTAATATGCCATAGCGTGCTGAATGTATTTATCTATACTAACACGCTTCCACCGCCCTGTCTTTTCTGTACTGACAGATGGTAAATTGTCAATGCAACCAAGCGGAATAAGATTACCGTTTTCATCACGCTTTGCAATACATTCAGCGCCTAAGTCTTTCAATGCCTGTCTGCTGATTGCATCCTCGCACGGCTGTTGCTCTACGATTTGTGTTTCCAACTTGCAGATATACTTTCGCAAATGGTCTATTTCTTTGATGTATTTACCACAAGGCTCTTGCTTTAAAGCTTTAAAAGCACAATCAAACGCTTGCGCTACTTCTTCCGCTGTATGTCCATGAAAATTCACATCATAATCATCTAGAATCTCACTTGCCTGCTCGTTTGTCATTACTCATTCCTCACTTTCTTTCATATAATCTGCATTTATCCAACCCACCACATTATCCATGTTTATTCTTGCAACAACTTGTCTGTCATTGATTAGCTTTATCATTCGTGATTTCTCGCACCATTCTATTTCGGTTGCATTGATATTTATAAGATTTCCATTTGTCAATAATATGCTATACATTTTATTCCTCACTTTCTATATTTATCAAAATATATGTTTACACCAACAAATCCAAGTAAGACATAAATGCTATACCCAGGTGCAAATATAAAAGCAAAACCAAAATCTTCAAAAATCCATATATTAGTATGCTTTGTTGCTATTATTTTACTCATTTCTTATTCTCACTTTCTGCCTTGACCATTTTTCTTATAACAGGCTGAATATCATTCTTAAACACACTTACTATCTTTTCCTGCCATGCCGTGTACTTGTATACAGGATACTCCCACACATCACACCACCAACCATCATTTTCCTGTTCAAACATTTCTATAAAGGTTTCACCGCTTTCGGGGATGTATTTTAATTCAATCTCTTCAAAGATTTCATCTAATCTCTTCTTATCATCCTCATCATTTGCATAGTCATAAAAATGTGCTTTTGTGGCTTCATAATCAAACTCCTTTGGACTTCCACACAATTTACCCAAAAGATAATCGTCTGTTATTCGTGCCATAAGTTCCAAAAAACTCTCACGCTCTGGTGTGGCAACCCATTGATAGGCATAGTTTCCAACATCCGATATGATATTCAGTTCGTACTTGTCAAGATTGAAGTAAAATCTCGCATAAAGGCATGAACCATAATCCGTATCGGCTTTATCTTGTCTATATTCCAAACATCTTATATTCACAGGAATCTCTTTTACTGTCATTCCTTATCCTCTCCTTTCAACCTGTCTGGATTTCCGACTTGTTCATCCTGTGGCAGTAAGAATATGCAAACGCAACCGCTCAACATGATAATGTTAGTCACTTCTGCATTCAGCCACTTTTCTGCAAGAAAATACTCCGCACGATAATCTGTGTGTGCCGTATCAATAGTGACAATAGGATCAGCAGGAATATCAGCCCAAAGACCGTTCTCGTTTTCGTCAGCCCAACCCCAAACCTCATCGAAATCATTTGCTTCAAAAAGTAAAGTATGATGTATTTTTAACCGCCATATATCGTCAAAGAATTTTTGAAATGTCATTTACACTCCCCCATTTCTGCACCGGCACCGCCACATCCTGCTTTTACTTCTGTAACGCTGATTTTGCCCTTTTCTGCGTTTTCATAATACTCATACGCATTTCTTATCACAGAATGAGTAAAAGCCGTTTCTCGGTCAATTTCATGCTTTACACAGTACTTGTCAACATACTGTCTGAATCCGTCATTTGTTTCATATAGTTTTCTCATATCACACCTCCTAATAGTATCTGCTCTTATCGTCCATCTTGTCCTTATATGTGCCCTTTTTATACTTGTCACAATTCCACGGTGAACACCCTCTCCGCTCATGTGCAATAATCAAATAATTGCAAGTATTTCCTCCAGAATAAAAGCATTTTTTACAGTGTTTACCATCTCTGCAATCAATTCCTTTTGTGCCGGGCTTGTCATCATCTGATGGCCATACTCCATACATCCTAAGTATTTCTTTTTTCCAACGCAGAGGGTCTTCGACTTTTTTCTTTGGTTTTTCAATAACCGGTTCAGTTTCGCTCTTAGACCTTGCCGTGACACCCATCATGTGTAGCCAATAATAGACGGTTCTTACATCACATCTGCATATCTTGGCAATATCTTCGGCGCTATATATCTTTGCCATTTCTAAAAGTTTTGTACCTTCTTTGCGCTTCAAGTACTTTCTGCTCAACCCAAACTCTGCCATCCTGTCTGTAACTGTCTTTCTGGAACAGTTCAGTCGTTCCGCAATTTCCATCGTTGTTAAGCCTTGGTTTTTAAGTTCAAGAAGCTTTTCTTTCGTAATATCATTCCTTTTTGGTTTTGCCATTTTTAATCCTTACCTCCTACAACCACGGCAACGGTTCGTCCTCTCCAATCGGTCTAAATCCATCGTCCTCATCATCAAACGATGGGATAAATCCGTCGCTGTCCTTGAATAAGATGTGCGTGCCGTCGTATTTAAGCTGCGTCTCTCCACGCTTGCCTTGCCTATTCTTTTCTACCTTGCAATGCTTAATCGTCTGGTCATTTTCGTCGTCCCACATCAACAGGATTACCGAGCTGTCCTGTTCAATGTCACCGCTCTCCCGCATTTCCGCCATTGTCGGCACTTTCGATTGTTTACCAACACTTACCCGGTTAAGCTGGGAGAGTGCGATGACCGGAATCTTAAAGTCAAGCGCCATTGCTTTCAGACTGTGGCTGATTTCGCCGACCTCTGCATATCGGTTGTTCTTATAAGTCCCTTCCGGCTTGATAAGCTGCAAGTAATCAATGATGATTAAGTCATAGTTCATGTATTGGCTTTCTCTCCGGATTTCCGAAACTGTTTTAGAACCAACACGAATAAAAAGGTTCGTCCGTTTCTGAAGCAGGCTGACCGCCTTATTGTACTTTTCCTTTTCCTCTCCGTTCGCAAAATCCTCGCTCTCCCTGATCCGCTCCATCGGGATCCCACTTACAGACGATAAAAATCTCGCGAACATTTGCTTTTCTGTCATTTCGAGGGAGTAAAACCCTATCCTAAATCCATCTTTCGCCAAACAGTTCGCAACTTGCGCGGTAAAAGCCGACTTTCCGACTCCGGGACGGGCACCGATCACAATTAAGTCGCCTTGCTCAATGCCGCCGATGTATTGGTCAATAGACGGA
>Ga0326513_10003565_pt1 | contig 11262 bp, 10 predicted proteins | sample 2_2465_0518_D_FD_203654 | JGI IMG/M metagenome (GOLD analysis project Ga0326513, IMG submission 203654) | Bovine rumen microbial communities from UC Davis, California, United States - 2_2465_0518 | ecosystem: Host-associated > Mammals > Digestive system > Stomach > Rumen | place: USA... | reverse complement strand
AAACGGCCTCGCCTGGATCCGTAGGGATCCCCGTACCATGGAGCCCACGGAGCTGGTCCCGGTCCCGAAAGCCTACTGGTCCGTGTCGGTGCTCTCAGACGGATCCCTGCAGTACCGCATCGAGCACCCCTTCACGCACGAGCGCATCGTCTGCGGGCGGATGGACGTGGTGCATGTGACCGCCTTCTCGAAGAACGGCTACACCGGGATCGGGTACCTGGAGAGGGCGCAGGAGATCATCCGCACGGCCAGGGCCGCGCAGGAGTACAGCGCCTCCTATTACCAGAACGGCGGACAGCCTTCCGGGATCCTGCGGACCGACTCCGACCTCGCCGGCACCGTCAAGGTGGTCGACGCGGACGGCAAGGAGCGCACGATCAGCAAGAAGGAACGGCTCCGGGAAGAGTGGGAGCGCGTCCACTCCGGACCTGCAAACGCGCAGCGGATCGCGGTGCTCGACCTCGGCCTTGACTACAAGCCCCTGAGCATCTCGAACCGTGACGCCCAGTTTGTGGAGCAGGCAGCGCTCAGCGTGGAGGACATCGCCAGAGTGTTCGGCGTGCCTCTGTACAAGCTCCAGGCCGGAAAGCAGAGCTACAGCTCGAACGAGCAGAACGCCATCGAGTACGTGGTCGGGACCCTGCACCCGAACGCCACCATCTGGGAGCAGGAGCTGCTCTATAAGCTCCTCAATCCCCAGGACGTGGCCAGAGGGCTGCGGATCCGCGGAAACCTGATGGCGGAGCTCCGCGGAGACTTCAACAGCCGGGGCACCTGGTACCGGAACATGCGCGAGAACGGCGCCTTTTCGGTCAACGACATCCGGGCGCTGGAGGACATGCCGGACGTGGACGGCGGCGACGAGCACTACGCCAGCCTGAACTACGTCCCCCTGCAGGACTGGAGAGAGCTCTCCAGGCAGCGGGCTGAGGCCGGCGGAAACGGAGGCGTCGAAGAATGAGTGTGCTGATCGTCCTGTTCTTCCTGATCGGGCTGGCGGCTGTCGCCGTCGGCACCGCCATGATCTCCTTGCCGGCGGGCATCATCGCCGGAGGAGTCGGACTTATCGTCATGGCCATCGTCCTTGCCAAGGGCTATGACTCTGACCAACATTAGTATATCCGCGGCCAGACCGCTGATATAAATATCTTTTCAAAATTTGGAGGTAACACACATGAAGAGAAAACTCATCGCACTGGCCACGGACCGCACCGCGGCTCTCAACGCTGCCCAGGCTGCCCTCGAGGCCGAGAACCAGACCGAGTACCAGTCCCAGATGGAGAAGGTCGCGAACATGAACGCCGAGATCGAGCGCATCCAGAACCTGATCGCCGAACAGGAGCGCCAGGTCCTGACCGCGCAGCCCTCTGCGGCGGAAGTCCGTGACATGGCTGCCGAACGCGGCACCCAGCTGCTCAACCACCAGAGCGTGCGCATCAGCAACATGGAGATCCGCCGCGCCCTGCGCAACTCCACCGACGGCGTCCTCCTCGGCGGCACCCTCGTGCAGCCCACCGGCGCCGACAGCGAGATCCACGGCGACTCCGGCGCGATCTCCAGCATCCTGGACATGGTTCAGGTGGAGGACCTGACCGGGCTCGCCGGCTACGAGGTCCCCTATGTCGTCAGCGAGTTTGACGGCACCGTCGCCAACATCGCCAGCAAGAGCGGCGAAGCGCGCAGCACGAGCACGGATCCGGTCTTCGGCATCGCTCCGGTCAAGCCGGTCGAAGTCACCACGACCAGCTACGTCGACCGCAACATCTCCAAGCTCAGCCCGGCGAACTACTACCAGAAGGTCCAGCAGATGGCCCTCCGCGCCCTCCGCAGAAAGGCCGCGGCCCTGATCGTCAACGGCGACGGCCTGGGCACCACGGTGACCTACGGCATCAAGACCGCCACCAACAAGGCCGGCAGCGCGATCTGCGCCACCGATACCTACAGCAGCATCGACGTCAACACGCTTGACAATCTGTACTTCGCCTACGGCGCGGACAGCGAGCTCGGCGGCCAGGCTGTCCTTCAGCTGACCAAGGCCGACCTCAAGGCCATCGGCCAGCTGCGCGGCACCAACGAGAAGCAGCGCCTGTTCACGATCACCCCGGCCGGCAACGGCAACACCGGCATGATCACCGACGGCGGCGTGCAGATCCCCTACGTGCTCGTCCCGGCCCTGAGCTCCGGCGACCTCATCTACGGCAATCCGATGCATTACCTGCTCGGCCTCTTCGGCGACTACGAGATCCGCATCGACGAGAGCGTCAAGGCGATCGAGCGTATGCACACGATCCTCGGCGACGTGGCCCTCGGCGGCAACGTCATCGAGCACCACGGCTTCGTGGTCTACACCACGAGCGTCAGCGCCGGCTGATAAGTCCTATGGCAGAGCAGCTCACGGCGGCTGATGCCGCACAGGCGGACGCCGCCAGGGCTGTTGCCCTGCGGGCCTGCCTGGATTACATGCACGTGGATCCGGACGATCCGAACGTGGAGCGCATAGAACGGGAGTTTATGCCGGCGGCGAAGGCCTACCTGCTGGGAGCCGGAATCGCGGAACCTGCAGAGGACGACGCAGTTGTGGGGCCGTTATACACCCTCGCCTTCCATGCGCTTACACTCCACTTTTACGAGCACCGGGACAGTGTCGGCGACGAGCAGGCGCTGCCGGTGAACGCAAGACCGATCATCAACCAGCTAAAGCACTCCGCCGAGGGGTGTCTGTAAGAAAGTGCCCGATCCGGGCACCAGACTTTAAGGAGGAAAGACTATGGCAAAATCCAACGCGGTCGGAACCAAACTGAACATCAAGGGCACCAGTCTCGTCACCGTCGGAGGTCTGACCAGTATCAGCGGCATTGAGATCAGCGCCGAAAGCATCGACGTCACGGCGCTGGACAATTCTACCGGTTACCGCGAGAAAGTGCCGGGATTCAAGGAAGTCGGCGATGTGACTGTGAGCGGCTTTCTGGATGGCGATGACAATGGCCAGGAGCAGATGTACACGCTGCTGAACAGCCAGGAGGAGACCGACTTCGAGATCGTCTTCCCGGCGAAGATCGGCAAAACGTGGAGCTTCTCCGGTTATGTGGCAGGCTTCAGCACCTCTTCGGAAGTCGGCGATGCAATCACGTTTGAAGCGACCATCATCGTCACCGGACAGGCCACGCTTGCCGCGTCAAGCGTATCGGCCGGATGATACAGCGGGGGCGACAACACTCGCCCCTTTGCTGTTGAATAGAAAGGAGTTCGCATGGCAAACGAGAATAATGATGTCGTCATTCTGAATCTGGACAGGCCAAGAGAGCTGCGCTTTACCCATCGGGTCATGAAGCGCTACTGTGCCGCGACCGGTACGAAGATGACGGAGATCGAGCAGTCGGTTGAAGACTATGACAATATGACGCTGCTGCTCTACGAGATGCTGCGGGCGGACGATCCGGAACTGACGCCGGAGCGCTGCGACGAGCTGCTTGACCTGCTGCCGATCGGCATTGTCCTGGAGAAAGGCGCCGAGGCGATCGCCGCCGGCTTCGGCACAGAGGCGCAGCAGGCTGAGTGGGCAAAGGGGAAGTATCCGAACCCTTTGAAAGCGGTACCGTAAGCTCCGGCTGGCTGGAGGAGCTCTCTCTTGCGGGGCGGGTCGGAATCAGCCCGTCGGAATGGGAGAATATGACTCCTGCAGCATTCAACGCCTATGTCCGAGGCTACCTGAAAGAGCAGGATGCGCAGCAGGAGATCGCAGCGGCCCAGAACTACCGGCTCGCAGTGATGGTCCGCAGCGCAGTCTGGGGCAAACGCATGCCCCCTTATGAAACCTTTGCTCCAAAGAGGAGCAAGAGAAGTATGACAGACGACGAGATGTATCAGAGCGTGCTCGCACTCAATGCCGCGCTGGGCGGCAAAACAGAAGGAGGCTGACAGATGGCAGTAGTAAAAAACCTAATGGTCCGTGCCGGTGCTGATTTCAGCGCCATCACGAAACAATCGAAAAAGGCTTCCGACAGCATGAAGAAAATGAGCACGTCTGTCTCGGGATCGGCGAGCATCATCAAGAAGGCCCTCGGGACGATGGTGGCTGCGATCTCTGTCACCGCCATCGTGGCAGCCGCAAAGGATGCCAGGCAAGCATATGAGGAAGCTGCCGAGGCGGAGGCCAAACTTGCCAGGGTCATGCGCAACACGATGCAGGCGAGCGCTGACGAAGTGAAGCAGATCAAAGAACTCTGCGACGCGCAGCAGGAGCTCGGCGTCGTCGAAGCAGACGCGCAGATCGCCGGCGCACAGGAGCTCGCCACTTATCTGTCGATGACCGACAGCCTCAAGACCCTGATCCCCGTGATGAACGACATGGCCGTGCAGCAGTTCGGCTATAACGTAACGGCGGAAGAGACCACCAGCATCGCCACCATGCTCGGCAAAGTCATGTCCGGGCAGGTCAGCGGCCTGAGCCGGTACGGCTATTACTTCGACGAGGCTCAGGAGGCGGTTCTGAAGTACGGGACGGAGGCCGAACGCGCCGCCATGCTGGCAGAGGTCGTGGAGTCCTCAGTCGGCGGGATGAACCAGGCGCTGGCTCAGACGCCGACAGGCAGGCTGAAGCAGCTGTCCAATGTGCTCGGAGATATCAAAGAGCAATTCGGGAAAGCAGTCACGACAGTCCTGACCGCATTTCTGCCGGCGCTTAACGTTGTCGCGAGCCTGCTTGCTTCCATTGCGAACCTTGCGACCAGGGCAGCGCAGGCGATCGCCAACGTCTTCGGCAAAAAGCTCTCCACGGGAACGGCCGTGGCAGCCGTCGGCGCCGGCGATGCCGCCGAAGCTCTGAGCGAGGTCGCCGACTCTGCGGCTGCCGCAGGGAAAGAGGCAAAGAAGGCCAACAAAGAGCTCCAGACGCTCAGCTTTGATACCATGATCGTCATGAAGGCTGCTTCAGACTCCGACAGCGGCGACAGCATCGGCAGCATGCAGGCGGCAGCCGAAAGCGCCGGCACGCCGGTCATCGGAAGTCTCTATGATACCGAGGAAACCGAAGAGTCCCTCACATGGCTGGAGAAGGCGCTGCAGAAGATCAAGGACCTGGTATCGAGCCTGAACTTCGAGCCCATCCGAAAAGCCTTTACCAAACTCGGAACAGCGGCCAAAAAGCTCGGCAGTGTGATCTCACAATACCTCGGATCGGTATGGGAGAAGATCCTGGTTCCTCTGGCGCACTGGACGATAGAAAAAGCGCTGCCTGCAGCGATCGAAACTATCGCCGCGGGCCTCCAGCTGCTCGCGGATGTCCTGGAGCGTATCAAGCCGGCTTTTGACTGGCTGCTGGACAACATCCTTGCCCCACTGGCATCATGGGCCGGTGATGTCTTCATCGAAGCCCTAACCTATATCAAGGAAAAGCTGCAGGCAATTTCCGATCTCATTACCGGCAAGATTACCCTTAAGGAGTTCCTCGAAACCCTGTCGCCGCTGGAGGAGATCATCGGCGCGATCGCGATCGCGGTCGGCGTTGTGTCCGCGGCCTTCGGCGGCCTTTACGGCATCATATATTCCATCGTCATGATCGTCGAAGTCGTGTCCGGGGCGTTCTCTGCCATCGCCGGCGCGATCTCCTTCCTCACTTCTCCGATCGGACTTGTTATCCTGGCCATTGCAGCACTTGTGGTCATTATCGTCGAGCTTTACAAGCACTGGGATGAAGTGGTGGAGATCATGAGCAATGCGATTGAATACCTGCAGGAAAACTTCAACTGGCTGTATGAGGGGATCTCGACGGTGATCGACGGTCTGAAAACGATCTTCCAGGGAATCATAGACTTTGTGGTCGGCGTCTTCACGGGCGACTGGGAGCGCGCCTGGCAGGGTGTCAAGGAGATCTTCGCCGGCTTTAAGGAGTACTGCATCGGAATCACCGGGACGCTCCTGGGCTGGCTGGATGAAAATATCATCACGAGACTGCAGAACATCGCAGATAACGTCAGCCTTATCCTTAACGGAATTATTGATTTTCTGGCCGGCGTGTTTACCGGAGACTGGTCCAGAGCATGGAACGGCGTCGTCGATATATTCAACGGCGTTGTCGGTACCATCAGGGAAATCATTGCCGGAATCATCGAAACGATCGAAAATCTGATCGACTGGTGCAAAAAAGCCATCGACTGGCTGCAAAGCCTCGGCAGGCAAAAGGCTGCATCCGCAGGCAGCGGTAGTGGCCTTAGCGGTGGCTCTGGCGGTGGCCTTGGCGGCGGCTCTGGCGGCGGCTCTGGCGGTACCACCGTTAGTTCAAGCGGCTTCAGCGGCAAATCCGGTAAATTCGCCTCCGGAGGATTTCCGGAAACCGGGCAGCTCTTCCTGGCCAGGGAGAACGGGATCCCCGAGCTGGTGGGATCCATCGGCGGGCAGACAGCCGTCGCAAACAACGAACAGATCGTGGCTGCCGTTGCGAAAGGCGTCTATGACGCAGTGGTCGCCGCAGGCGGTTCCGGCGGAACAAAGACCGCAATCTTCAACATGAACGGCAGGGAATTTGCACGGGCGATCTTCAGCGATCAGCAGGCTGTAATCAGAGAGCACGGGATCAGTCTTATCACTACATAAACCGGAGGGATAGAAATGGCAAACTATATCTACATAGGGGACATTTCAAATCCCTCTTTTTCTTTTGACGATGACAGCATCATGTCCGTGACGATGGACCTTGCCAATAATATCGTCGGCCAAGAGCTCTCCATTGATACTATAGAAGCGGAAGTCGTATATGACGACGTAGACGGCACCCTGCAGAATTTGGCATATGCAACCCCCGTCACATATGTCAGAAGCGGAAACCATTCCATCGAGTTCTTTTGCGAGAACATCAAGCGAGTAGGGAAAACCAGGTATGTAATTCAGGCAGTCAGCTTTGTCGGCATTATGGACAACCAGATGTACTACGGAGGACTTTACCGCAGAAGGAATCTGGTCGACCTTATCGAGGCGATTGTTGTATCAAACGGTCTGGCAAGATACAAACAGCTAGAGTATATAAGGACAGGCCCAGCGGAAGCAGGGTCAACCGAAATCAAAGGCGTTAAAGTTACCAGCGGATCCGCAAGCCTGTTTGCCAACCACATGATCCATGCAAAGTTTCGTTTGGCCGGGATTACGGAATACAGCACAACAGAACACGCTATTATAGGATCACCGTTTGGCGAAGGCGGCACGACAACATATGGATACGGGCTTGCTTTGAGAGGAAACGGAACAACAGCCTCCGGGGCTTATAAATTCCTGTTAAGGCTTAGATATTGTCGGACAGATTACACTGTTTATTCCGATCTCGTGATCGGCGACACCGTAACGATTGATCTTTACTTCGTAAGCGGCAGCCGTAATCGTTACTGCGACTGGACAGTAGAACATGAAGACGGGACGACCGAAAGCGGAACGTTCTATATTGCTTTTGCTGATTTTATTCCAGGCATAATGAAAACATACGGAGGAGGATTAACGAGCACTAATGAATTTGACGGGCATCCATATGTTCTAGATATCTATACTTATTATATTACAGACACACCCGGCACTACAACGGTACTCAATGCTGTACCGCTGATCGACATGAATACCGGAAACATCATCATTCGTGACACCATAACTGGCTACACGATCCAGCTCCCCGGTGCATCATATATCCCCGGAACGATGGTGTCCAGAACGGGAAATTTTGAAGATACCATTGAGATCGACGCAGCATCTGCAAATATTCTGCGAAAACTGGAATTTGACGATGCCGTCAAGAACCTTGTCATGACAGGATGGCTCGATGTCGGAACGAAAAGAAACGCCTTGTATCAGGTCATGTTTGCATCCTGCGTCAATATGTTGCACAAAAACGATGATGGGATCCTGTTTACATTTCTCGATTCGTTCACCCAGACAGAAATTGAAACAGAGAACATCTATCAGGAAGGCAACGTAGAACAACCGGCGAAGATCAGAAAGATCAGTCTCACAGAGCACTCCATTGATTATGTAGAGAACGATATCGTTGTGTTCGACAATACCGGAGACGCAACAAGAACCGGGACATTTATCGCGCTTTTCAACCGCGCACCTATTTCCGGCACGCCTGCAGCGAGCGGCCTTACGATTCATTCCTGGTGCAGCAATGCGGCAATCGTCAGCGGGATCGGCACGATCACGGCAGATGTATATCACTGTGACAGGAAAGTGATCGAGCAGGTTATTGAAGACCTCCCGCAGGGTTCAGATGTTTCGGTGTCTAACGCGCAGCTGGTGACCTTCATAAACTCAGACAGCGTACTCGAAAGAGTACTGGCTTACTACAGCCATGCACACAAGGTGCGAGTCTCGTTTCTGTATAACGATGAGCTTCCTGGCAGACAATATACTTTTATGGATCTGTTCGATGAGACAAGAATCGGATTCCTTGAACGCATGACGCTGAGCCTTTCGGCAAAGATTAAGGCAGCGAGCGAATTTGTCTGTGGATATACACCTCCAGAGTTCTCAAACGCCTATACGGAGTCCGCAGTTTTAACCGGGAGCGGAACGTGGACGGTTCCGGCATCTGTTTTCGAGAAGTCAAACCCGAAAATTCGCGTTGTGCTGATCGGCGGCGGTACCGGCGGATATAGCGGAGCTGCGGGGCAGAATGCTGTTGAAGGTGTAAATACAGACTGGAACACAAAAACACCTGCCAAAGGCGGTGCTTACGGGAAATCCGGGGAAGCCGGCAAGATTTACGACTTTGTCATCGAGGATCCGCCGGCCAGCCTGGCTTATGCCTGCGGAGTCGGCGGAGCCGGAGGGACCTGCCAGGAAGATGGAAAGTCCGGTGCCGGAACTGCCGGAACAGACACAACCATCGTCAACGGACAAACAACATACTCATCAGCAGCCGGGCTGTCACGTGAACGCGGCATTGTCGACATCTTCCACAATATCACCTACGGATATGTCCCACAGGTATGGGACGACGAGCACGGGAAAGGCGGTGACGGAGGATATGTCGTAATAGACAGCAGCGCACAATACGGATATCGCTTTGTGCTCGGCGAAAGTGTTACGAACCCTTTCACCGGAACAACCAACACAGGCGGCCACCAAGGAGAGTACGGGCATAATATAAACCCGAGATGGCTCTCTCCCGGCGCCGGCGGCGGCGCTGCAATGGGAACGAACGGATCAAACGGGGGCATCTCATCCTATCGCACCTACGGACGCGACTGGTATTTCAGCGTAGGAAACGGAGCCAACGGCGCAGATGCCTCTTATGTCCCTGCTGCCTCTTTTTATGGCTGCGGCGGAGTCGGCGGCGCTGGCGGAGGCGGAGCAGGAAGCGCCGGATTCTTCACACCCGAGTTTGGCGACGGCGCCGTCGTAGGCATAACACTGCACAAAGAATCACTTTCCGAGCCTGCAAAAGGCGGACGCGGCGGGGCTGGCGGAACTGGCGGCGCTGGCTGCATCATCATCTACTATTAAGGAGGGCGCCATGGCAATCTACGGAGGCTTCACGGTTAACGGCGTAAATCTTGCGCCTTATATCAAGATAGACGAGGGACTGAAGCCGTCAAAGTTTGTCGTCAACGGCCCGAACGCCGGCCGAACCCTGAGCGGTACGGCCATCCTGGACGTCATTGCGGAGAAGCACCGGATCGATGTCACCTGCAGGGATCTGACCAGCGCAGAGTGCCAGATTGTGCTCGGGACCCTCAGTACCGGCGCCAATACGGTGACCTATGAAGACCCGGAGGATGGAATGCTCACGATTAGCGCATACTACTCCAGCTGGTCGACGGGCGTGAAGCGGGTCAAGGCGAACGGCAATCAAACCTTCTGGTCCGGCACCAGCTTTTCCCTGGTGGAGATCTGATAACGTAAAATTGTGCCCGATCCGGGCACGGAAAGAAGGGAGAAAGCAACTTGTCAGCAGCAAATAGAACAACAGTCGCGTTCTTTCCGCCCGGCGCGCGCAGGACCGTGACAGCGGAGATCTACCAGTACGCCACGGGGCAGGTGCTCCGTTTTGAAGGGCTGGATCTCCCGCCGACCTTCCATGTAGACTTCTCCAACTATGAGACGCGGGAGAGCTCGAAGCCGAAGATCGGCAGCAACTCAGTCGTCGACATCCCTGGCGAATACCTGCGGACAGGACTCCCGGTCTACGCCTTTATTGTGCTCTCCGAGGGACCCGAGGACAGCGCGACAGAGTACGTGGTGCAGATCCCGGTCAGACGCAGGCCGCAGCCGACGGACGCCGCGCCGGATCCGGAGGAGCAGAGCGTGATCGATGAGCTCATCGCCGAGCTCAACGCGGGAGTCGAAGCCGCGGAAGCCTGCGCCGAAGAGGCAGCCGGACACGCAGACGATGCCGGAGACTCCGCAACGCTGGCGATGAGCTGGGCGGTCGGCGGCACCGGCACGAGGCCAGGAGAGGACCAGAACAACGCGAAGCACTACGCCGAGCTCGCCGCCATGGGCGCCGAGGAGTCCGGTTATGCCTGGTTCGACGTCAACGATGCAGACGGGAAGATGTACGTCTACATCAGCGACAACCTTTCTGAGGATGTACATTTTGCCGTCAATGAGGCGGCTGGTATTCTGGAGGTGACTTATGAGTAAAATGATTCCCGCCGGCATCGTGACTGCCTACGGTGCCGCAGTGCGGGGCGGCTACCAGGGAACCTATGAGGAGTTCTGCACGGCCCTCGGCGATCTGGCCAGAGTCCTGGAAGAGTTTGAAGGCTTCAGCGTTTCCGTCACGACCCTGGAGCCGGGAGAGTCCGCAACAGCTGACTACAGCGACGGCGTGCTCTCTCTGGGGATCCCGGCAGGAGAGACCGGCAACGGGATCGCCTCGGCAGAGCTCAATCAGAACTACACCCTGACGCTGACATGGACAAACGGCGAGAGCACCACCGTCGGCCCGATCAGAGGCGCAACCGGTCAGACGCCGAACCTGACGATCGGCACAGTGGAGACGCTGGATCCAGATGAGAGCGCGACTGCGACGATCACTGGGACACCGGAGGACCCGGTCCTTAACCTCGGAATCCCGCAGGGCGAACCCGGCCAGGACGGCGCTTCGGATGCCGGAGCCGTCACTTATGACCCGACTCAGACCTATCAGAGCGGCACAGTCGGCGCTGAGCTTTCGCAGCAAAAGAACGCAATTAGTCAGTTAGAGTCCGAAGTCGTAACCGATGTCACCGTTACTGGAACGGTTGTGACGATAGTCGCACAGGCGAACAAAAGATACTT
>Ga0326513_10003564_pt1 | contig 11267 bp, 13 predicted proteins | sample 2_2465_0518_D_FD_203654 | JGI IMG/M metagenome (GOLD analysis project Ga0326513, IMG submission 203654) | Bovine rumen microbial communities from UC Davis, California, United States - 2_2465_0518 | ecosystem: Host-associated > Mammals > Digestive system > Stomach > Rumen | place: USA... | reverse complement strand
GGTATGTACTGTGTTCACTTTTTGACAGACACTCAAGATTTTCAATAGTGTTGTTAAGAGTATTCCCGTCTTTGTGATGTATGACACATCCTTCAGGAATTGGCCCGTTAGCCTTTTCCCATATAGCACGATGCAGCGGTTTATGGCTTTTACTCCAGTAGTAACAGCTCCTATCGTGTCGAGGACTATCAGGGTATCGGTAGTACCGCACACCGTCAAAGTCAACAATGTCTGCCTTAAGACTTCCAGCTTCTGATTTAATTCTTGCCATATCTGTACCTTCCTTTTAGAAACACCAAAATAAGTGCCTCTATCAGCATCTTGAAGCTGAATATTACGCTGCCATACGGTAGGTATTCTATGGTCAGGTGTGCCTATAAGTCCGGCTTTAGCCGTAACACGCTTTTTGCCATTATTCATAACAGCCTGCACCTTACGCCAGCCAGCTCTGGTAAGCACAGTATCTCCGACACAGATGTTCTTCAACTTCTTATACAGTATAGTGCCACTCACCGACTTCGTCAAGCATTTAGTATTGCCAACCAAACAATATATACTCTGACCGAAAATCTTTCCCGGGTCAGAAAGTTGCAGGAACATTACCTGCACAGTTCCGACCGTGATGATATGGTCTTTTGTGTCCTCGTGATACGGTGTCTTTGAGGCGTCAAGATACGCCTTGAAGTCAATCAAAAATGTCTGCTCAAGATGAGCATAGGTAAACCCCGCAACGGCAATCTTTGCATAAAGCCCGCCATCGTCTTTCTCACCATCAAGCTCCGCGATTATGTGAAGGGCCGCGATTGCAAGGCTGCGTGTGTTATGTGTAACGATGTGTTCTTCTGTAAGATACAGATGCTTTTCATCCTCAACCATGATACACTGCATTTCCATCTGCTGCGGAAGCTTTTCGATGCTGTATATAGCCACACGGCTGTAGTCTCTCTTATCCGCTCTCTTAAAGGAAGTAATCCGCTCAAGCTTACGAGGCAGAGAGAAAAGCCACGCTTTCTGCTCCTGAGCACAGTTAACTGAAAGTGCATAGCACGTATTCTTACCTTCTCTATTATCCAATCGTATAGTTGAGACAATACCAAGAGATAAAAGAAGCGTTCTAATATCTTCAGCAAGTTTTTTTGACGTAGTAGAATATGTGACATGCAGCCTGTTGCCTGAATTGTCTACAGACCCATCTGTGTCAAACAATCCCTGCAAAAGCTCCTTACGCTGCTCAACGCTTGAGGTAAAGTACTCTTCGGGAATAAACTTATTACCCGCAAGGCAACACAGTTGCTCAGGCACTATACTGTCAGTTCTAACATAGTGCTCGCCTTTGTAGAACAACCAATTATAGTTACTATTATTCTTTTTATATGTAAGTCCAAGACGTTCAGCGGTCTTAGCAACCTGCCATTCATCATTAGAAGAAATTGTCAGGTAAGGTGCTGTGAGGCACCCGTTACCAATAAGTGCTCCGAGTACATAAGGGTCTACGGGAAGTTTTTTCTCAGGATATTCACATACAGGAGAAGCAGGAAGCCAAAACTTAGGCTTGCCTCCTGCCTTTGTATATCTTGGGTCAGGCCGTCTGATACCTTTTTCAAGCATTTCAGACAGCTCCATAACCTTATATGCATAGTTGTTATGGCTGTGGTAGTACACACCCCACAGGTGCTCTTTGCAACAAACAGCTGAGCGCCCGTCTGAGAGAGTCACCTTATAAGCGTCTTTCATTCCTTGTGGAAAAATCTTCTGAACTTTTGTAGGCTTTCCGTCAGCCGAAAAAACGTAGTCTCCGACCTTCAAATCTCCAAAACGTCTATAACCTGTAGGAGTAGGGATTATGGTGGATACTGGAGTCGCTTTTCCCGCGCCGTAGCCTGCGAGCAGGAAGTGCCAGCGGATGTCAGGGAAATTGCTAGGGGATTGAAGAAACAGCTCCTGATGAGGCAGGAGAAGAACGGTATTGTCTGCCATTATGACCTCTCCCTGAGCGTTCCGTCAGGAAGCACTTCAAACATGTCATCCTCATCACTGCCGTAATTTTCTTCCGGCTCTTCTGCAAGGTACTTGTTCTCAGTCTGCTGCTTCCTTTTCTTTGCCTGAGAGGCAACGTCCTGAGTGTTCTCACCCGACATTCCCTTGAAAGCTCCGTCCTCCGAGGCAGTTCCGTGATTCACCTCGACCTGCTTCATCATTTCCATTTCCTCGCGTGTTAAAGCCGTGAAGAAAAAGTTTACTGCACTTTCCTCATTGTCCGAAGCGTCGTCGGCAGTAAGGCTCATAAGTTCCCGTCTCATTGAGGCAGCCTTGAGCTGCATGGCAAGGGCATCCTTATCGTTTGATTTTTTCTTGTCACCCGGTTTTCTTTTCCTGCCGTCCATGAGGTCGCGGCCTGAAGCGGCACGGTCGTCGTAATCATCGTCGTCCTGACCCATGCGCGTCGCCGCCTGATATATGTCCTCTATCTCGTTAAGCTCGTTGAGGTATTTCTCCGCACGTATTGCACGTGTCTCTTTTATGAACTCGCTGTCGCGCAGTATCATGGCCCTCATTTTTCCCTGAACGCGGCATACGTCCAGTGCCATACCCTGATTGAGAAGTTTCTTGTAGCTTTCTATGACCTTCCGCACAAGGGCACGGAAGGCATCATTTTCATTTTCCGCCATAATACCAATTTATCACATCTTCACAAAAAAGTCCATTATTCTTTATTTTATCCGCAAAACACTGCCAAAAAGGCTCAGGAAGCAGGAGAAAAACCGCAAAATCCCGCGCGGAATTAAGGGTGGTATGTTTCACGTGAGACACAAAATACTACAAAGAACGCTCTACATGTATAACTTTCATAGACGGTTTCTGTGAGCACCAATCCGCGTAACACATGTGCTTAGGTTTTGTCAGAGCTTTCTCCAAATCATCGCCACTCCAATGATATTTTCTGAACAGCACTTGTTTGGATATTCCTATTTCATCGGCCCACTCCTGCATGGTCTGCTTTTTTCCAAAAGCCTCATATAGCTGAGGCTTAGCACCCCTTTTACCTATAGGTGTCATTATTGCCTCTTCAAAAGTCATACCTGTCCTAAGTCTTGCAGCTATGCTTCCATGATGTAAATTAAAGATACGCTCCCATTCTGATAATGTCTTTGTTTGTCCTTTGTAAGTTACGGTATGATTATTGCGCCTATTATTTTGCTGTGTTAAATATGTCGCCCATCTACAGTTTTCAGGACAGTAGTTTCCATCAACGTCAATACGGTCTATCGTTAGCTTTTCGTTGTACCCGTTCTCTAAAGCCCATTTTCTAAAGTTAAGGTAATCTTTTCTCCACTCCTCGCACATCGTAATGCCCCGGCCACCATAATGCTTGTACCCCTTAAAAGTTTTAACATAGCATCTGCGCTTTATTCCTGACCAAATACCATAAAGCCTTGTATGCCACTCACCATGCCTTGTCTTGGATAAACCACACCCACAAGATTTTGTCTTGCCATGCACTACCGAATACTTGGGATACCACTTCTCACTGCCGCAATATGAACATCTGCACAAAAGCTGTACTTCATACCTAGGGCTTTTAACACCCCTTACAACACTTCTAATGTCCAACACTGTAAGATAATTATACGCGTCTCCCGGCTTTACTTCATAGAAAATATGCTTCATAAAAACTCCTGATGATATAATACCACTTTATAGAACATTGTCAAGTGCGGTTTACCGAAAAAATACCAATCCCGCGGGGATAAGGGTATACCCACCCTTGCCGCTTTTTTCAGGTACGTATTCTTAAAGGGAGTTTTAAGCTCCCTTTAAGTCTAGACTACTTATGCAACTAAATACCCGTGTAAAGCTAACTGCGACATTTTACAAAATGCGTCGGCGGTGATGTGCAGTTGCAAGTCTTTGCATCCTATCGCCTCTAACATATTGTCAATATGCTTTTTTATTTCACGTCTATTTTTTTGTCCTATTGCTAAACGGCTGTTTATTTCGGCATCGCAAAAATCAATACTATGATTTTTAATGTAAAAAAGCATTTTATCAAAAATCATGAGATTCTCACTTTTCGCGCCGTGTCCGATGTATGCGATGTCTTTGCCGTCCTCATACATCGATTCTATACTTTCGGCCTGCTGGCTTCTTGCAGAGCGTCCCTCATTGCCGTTATTTTCAATGATTGCATCAATGATGTCTTTGAATGTCTCGATGTCGGCGCTAAACTTGCCTCTCTCAAGACGGTTAACAGCGTACATCTTTAAGCGTTTACAGCAAGTTATTGTGTCATAATATGATGATAACTCATACAATAGCGCCAACACCTCGCCGCCGTCCTCACGAACAGCCCTTGAATACCATTTTATAGCGCTTAATGCTATAGCCTTGTCAACGCCGGCTTTTTCGGCGGTCATTAAAAAAGTTGAATTGTTCATAATCTACCCCTTTGGGACTTAAGATTTACGGCCTCAACCGTATATATATAATATAACCCATGTTAAAATAATTGTCAAGTATTTTCGCAAAATATTTTTGCAAAATATTTGAAAACTATTTCTATAATAATAAGTGTATAAAAGCATAAATGATGACAAAAATATTTTAAAACTTTCAAAATATTTTTGATTTATACATTATATGGAAGAAAAAATATTTTAAAAATTTTTGTCATCATGCCGTAATTGATACGCTTGTATAAGTGTAAGCAAGCAAGCAAGCAAAAAGCAAGCAAGCAAGCAAGCAAAAAAACAAAAATATTTTGTCATCATGCCGTATGTATTACGCTTGTATAAGTGTACACGGCAAGTGTACAAATCAATTTTAATACTCAATTCATGGGAGTAAATTATGAGAGTAATCGAGAAACAAATTATTGATGCCATTCAGCATAACTGCTGGCTGAAAAACGTCCGGGACGAAATTATGCGCAATTCTGATGGAACTATAGACGTCTATCTGTGGGAACATAAAATTGCCCATATTGATAAAAAGCGCAAATACCTGCACGTCTCTACATGCGGATATGCAACACAGACAACGCACCGGCGCATAAACGCAATTTTTGCCGCCCTAAATCTTCCTTACTCTGTATGCACGCGTGACAGCTCAAGTGTGTTCTCAACCGGGGATGCCGGCGACTGGATTGTCCAGCACGACACCGTGGGAATTGACTGAAAAGTCAGGAGAAGAAAAAGCGGCCTGCTTCCTGCTCTGCGATAAACTGCAAAAAACAGGAAGAGACCGCAGCCTTTTCTTCTCATTTCTTGAACGGTAATAAATGGTTATATATATAAACACTGTTTAACAATTTCTGAAAATTAGAAATTATCCTCTTAGATGTATATACTCTAAGATGTAAATAATCTTAAAAAAATTCTTAAAGAATATCTCTAGTAATAGATGTAAATACTCTTAAAGAATATCTCTAGTAATAGATGTAAATACTCTTAAAGAATTTTCTTAAAAAATTTTCTTAAATAGTTTCATAGAGGAATTGACATAAAGGAATTATAGTCTTATACTACATAGTGACCTATCTGAGTCCTATGTCTAAAGGACTTCTAATAATTCTAATTATCAATCCTTACAACTAAATCACTATTAAAAACTTAAAGGAAGAGGGGCGGGGAAACTCTATTTTTTCAGACTATGATAAACAGTGTTTACATATATAACCAATTATTACCGGTCAAGAATATACTGCTAAACGCTGACATTCTTTGCGGTATTTCGCATATAATACATTGAAAATCTTTTGACACTTTTTTGAAAATCTTTTGAAAAGTATTTGAAATGTTTTAGCGCGTAATATTTACGCAAACATTTTGAAAATAATTTGTCATCATCATGCGTTTTGTACGCTTGTAATGGTGTAGGAATTGCATGACGCAACGATATTAAAACCACATAAGGGGGTAAATTATGGGACACATGGAGAAGGATTTGGCTGACGGCGGCAGGCTCTGCCTGGCAGGGACTGTAATCACGCTCTACAACGACATGGGGCAGAGCGTCAGGGTATGGAGATACGAGGATGTTTTTCAGGCCCGCAGGACGTTCATACGTCTTGTTGACGAGATGTAAGGAAAGGAGGTTTGGAATAATTTTTGTCATCATTCCCTGCCTTGTACGCTTGTATAAGGGCAGGGATAATTCTAGAGGTTAAAACCATATAAGGGGGTAGGTTATGATAACCATAAGACAGGAAATTGACATTGCAACTAATGAATGGTGGGACGGCGGCGAGGAGACTATCCGCATCGTGAAGGCGGCCGGCAAAATCAGAGAGCTTGAGGCTTTGATATCCGAGATGTTCCCTGAGGGAATTGACGAGACGGGTCTAAATGACCTTTTCAGGTTTGACGACGATTTTATTTTCAGGACGCTCAGGATAAATCCTGACGACTACGAGGACTAAGGGGGTTTTTATGGCAAGAGACGTACAGAGATTTGACCTTGGGAAGGTCAAGGCGTATTTGGACGGGGTTTTCTCGGATGAGGAATATATCAAGAGCTTTGCGGATGCGGCAAGCGACGTTTACCGTGTCTACAATTACAAGGAGCGTGTGACTGTCCGTGATGTTGAGGACTGGCTCCGTGGGCTTGCAATCGGCGTGGCTTTTTACACTAATAAGACTGAGGAGCTTGCCAAGGATTTTGCCCTTGACTGGCGTCTTATGACACACTATGGAAAGTCTTTGGACGAGATTTATTGGTGGGCACTTGCTGAGGCGATTTGGGTTTTCGGTGCTATGGAAACAATTAACCCTCAGTTTAAGGGGAGGAAAAAATAACTGTCATCATCTCCTGCCTTGTACGCTTGTATAATGGCAGGAGTTTAATACTCAAAATCAAACATTTTAAGGAGTTTCACTATGAATACAATCTTTGGAAAGACAGAGATGAAAAATCTCTCTAAGTACAAGGGAGCACGCCTACGCTTTTTGGTAACATCTGACGGCGTTCAGTTTCTGCCCTGGGTCGGCAAGGCCTGCCGTGTCATGGCGGTTCTGCGCCCCGTAAAGTGCAATTACTCTCCGGCATTCGTCGGGAAGCTTTACGCGGTTGAGGACTACGGCTTTATCGCAAAAATGGCCGATGTGATAGACTTTGAGGCAATCTCAATCTATGACAAGGAAGGAAAGCCTTTTATGGACGTGGCAGGGAAAACGTTCCCGGTTTACTACGAGTGCCTTGTTGATACTCCTGACAATACTTTCTACACCAAGGACAGTCAGTATGAGCATACTGTCCGCATGAGCGTGTATAATGCTGAGGTAGTGAAGAATGTTTCGGTATGTATGTCGGATGACAGAAACCGATATTTCATGTGCGGAGTGTTCCTGTCGCCTGAAGGCATAGCCGTTGCTACTGACGGGCGAAGATTGTCATATCAGAAGCTCGACGACACTGCGGCGGCTCTTGTGCATCAGAAAACAGGTATGCTCTTGGGTACTGAAGAGGAAGGGTTCTTTATCCCTGACTACTTGGTTCCTTTTATGGGAAAGGATAATGCCTTCTCATGGACTATGCACGAAAAGACACGGAAAGTGGAAGGGCAGCCTGACGAGAAGTACCTTTCTGCACATGCAAGGTTTCTTTTGAACGCTGATGGTAACAACTACCTGTATGTTCCTGTTGAGGGGCAGTTCCCTAACTATAAGAAAGTTATCCCGGATTTTTACATTCAGGAAGAGCATAAGTGCAAGATTGATTTTGCCGCTTTGAAGGACTATAAGAAGGTCGGAAAAGCGACACCTAAGCTGTGTGCAAAGGGTTCCAAGGTATGGCAGAATTACGACGGAGTTGAAATCCCGTTCGGTCTTTCCCTGCCTCTTTCTGATGATGAGCAGCTTACAATGAACCTTCAGTATGTTCTGGACATGAAGAAGGCCTTCGGAAAGAAGTTCGAGGGCACTATGTCTTGGAAGGAAGATGCCTATGACAATAAAAAGAACATTGTCAAGGCTGTTGTGTTCTCTAAAGGGGAATATGACCCGCACGTTGTGATTATGCCACTGAACCCGGGCTGTTAGGGTTTTTGTAAAACCTGTGTCATCATGGCACGGGTTTTACGCTTTATATATTGATAGCACGTATCAAGGGGGTTACTTATGCGTAAATGGTCAAACTGGCAGATGGATGACGAATGTCTGCATGAATATCTTGAAAAGTCAATCGCTCAGGACGGAGAGGCTCAGATTTACACCGTCCTCAATCATGTGTCAAGCTCAGGCATGACACGCTATATCTCGGCCTTTATTCCGCTCGTTGAGAACGGACACGCTCACCTTGTGTGCATAGCACGTGAGAAGCGTATCGGAGGCTGCGGCATGGATATGGGCTTCGCTCTTGCTTATGGCATGTGCGGAGAAAAATATCCTTTCAACCATCACTGGCTTTAGTTCGGGAGGCAGATATGAAGCAGATTTATGTATTTGACGTCACTGAGACACGTCGTCGCAAAATAGCCCTCGTGGCAGCCTCGGCAGAGGACGCTGAGACACGGCTCAAGTTTGCTTTCGAGACTAACTCGGATGCCATCATGGCAGAGAGCGACGGCGAGGGCGACTTTGAGCTTTTAAGGGAAAACTCGTACAATACTCCGACCGCTCGCCTCAACGAGCTTTGCAACGGGCATTGTATCGACGGCGAGGGAAATCTGTCGGACTTCTATCGCCTTGAGGATGAGGTTTTCAGTCAGAATAAACTTATCATCACGCCTTACAAGAACGGCGCGGCTCTTCCTGCCTCTGAGCTTTATCTCAGGAGCGAGAGCTTTATATACGACGGCTGCCATAAGATTTATATAATCGAGGGCGGCGAGGGAACGCTTTATAATGAGAACGGATGGAACGATGCTTCACGTCCGCTTTCGGAGCTTGCTGAGGTCTACAGGAACTCGTGTCCGCTTCGCTTTATAGAGCGTATGAGCAATTTTGAGGACATCGTGCCTCAGTGCTGCGACCGTGTTGAGTTCAGCTATGAGGGCGTGGTTACTGTCGTAGATTTCCCTCAGGATAGGGAGGTCTAGTATGGAGATTTTATTCCGTAATAAGAGAGGTACGGCGAAACTCTGTATGAGAGCCTCTACCGAGAATATTTGGGATATTCCTGAGGCTGAGGTCAATCGCCTCAATGATATACTGAGTCTTAATGAGGGCTATACTTGGATACCCGTGAGAACTGGCTTTGCCAAGGATAATAAGCTGCCGCTTATCTAGGAGAGAATTATGGAAACACACGGAACTACGATGGAAGAGCTTAATACAATGAAAGCAATTCAGGCAATAAATCAGAAAATCCCGGAAGTCACTCTCCGGGATTTGTTCGCTATGGTGGCTTTGCAGGGCATTTTGGCGGGCGGAGCTTCAATCACAAGGGCTAGAAGCATATCAGGGAAAGAAAAGACTTACCTTGGTGAGCTTGAGGCAGGTGCTGCTTATAAGTTCGCTGACGCTATGCTTTTGGAAAGGAGGGTATAAACATGGGAAAGTTAATGTACAAGGGCTTTAGTAAGGACTTGAAGTGCCGTGGATTTCAGTACGAGATGGGTGAAGAATACGTGCATGAGGGTGAGGTTTCAGCCTGTGAAAGTGGTTTCCACGCGTGTGAAAATCCTTTTGACGTATTTGAATTTTATGCTCCTAATGAACTTAACAGGTTTTGCGAGGTAGAAGGCAGCGGAAAAGAAGATAAGCTGGATAAGAAAAGCAGCTTTGAAAAAATTAAAATTGTTGCTGAGACTGGTCTCGGCGGTCTGATTGAAGCAGGGGTTAAGTTCTGTCTTGATAGGGTTAAATGGTCTGATAAAACATCCGCAACAGGCGACTACAGCGGGGCAAGCGCAACAGGCGGCTACAGCGGGGCAAGCGCAACAGGCGACCACAGCGGGGCAAGCACAACAGGCAGCTACAGTGGAGCAAGCACAACAGGCGACTACAGTGGAGCAAGCACAACATGCGATTACAGTGGAGCAAGCGCAACAGGCGACCACAGTGGAGCAAGCGCAACAGGCAACTGTAGTGGAGCAAGCACAACAGGCGACTACAGTGGAGCAAGCTCAACAGGCAACTACAGTGGAGCAAGCACAACAGGCGACTACAGTGGAGCAAGCGCAACAGGCTATAAAAGTGGAGCAAGCACAACAGGCGACCGTAGTGGGGCAAGCACAACAGGCGACCACAGTGGAGCAAGCGCAACAGGCAACTACAGTGGAGCAAGCGCAACAGGCGACCACAGTGGGGCAAGCGCAACAGGCTATAAAAGTAGAGCAAGCACAACAGGCTATAAAAGTGGGGCAAGTGCGACAGGCGACCACAGTGGGGCAAGCGCAACAGGCGACTACAGTGGAGCAAGCGCAACAGGCTATAAAAGTAGAGCAAGCGCAACAGGCAACTGTAGTGGAGCAAGCGCAACAGGCAACCGTAGTGGGGCAAGTGCAGGCAAGGGAAGCGTTGCTCTCTCTGTTGGCCGCGACACGAGGGCAAAAGGTTCGCTTGGTTCTTGGATTGTTCTTACGCAGTGCCACCACGACGAAGATGACGGTGAGGATTACATTGATATTGTGAAGGTTGCTAAGGTAGACGGAAAGTGTATCAAGGCTGACACTTGGTACACTTTGAAAGAAGGCAAGTTTGTACTTGCAAATGATGCCGACTATGACTGTTAAGAAGGAGATTAGCTATGGAAAATAAATATGTTTTGGATAACGTTGACGCTTTGGGAATTGACACTTCCCTGAAGTGGCTCACTCCTGACGTTCAGGGCTGGGTGCTGAATTTCTTGCGCCGTCCGACTGACGTTGATGAGTTTACAGAAGATTTGAAGAAAGCATACCTTTCTTTCCTGCTTTCCGGGGCCGTTTGCAGCTCAGGAAAAGTTCAAGAGAGCATCGAAAAGGTTGCTATGGTTAGATGTGCTGAAAAAGGCTTTGACGCTCCGCTTGGAAGCTATGCTGCTGTCGTGAACGGTGTCGTATGTGGTTACTCAATGTTCAGCTTTATCCGCTCTTATGCTGACAGTATCTGCCCCGGAATGTTACGGGAAGTCACATACGAGCTTTATCACAGGGCATATCCTATGTTTGCGGGCAGGCTTGGAGTTGACGGCTGCTATGAAGCTATGCAGAACGCAAGGTATTTTTGGGAGCCTGTCGTCAAGGAAGTTGTGAATAAATATTCAGGATGCCGTGCACGATATGACCTTGAAAGAAACAAGGCAGCCTATGAGAATGTGTTCCACATCGCGCTCACTGGTCTTTTAAG
>Ga0326513_10003563_pt1 | contig 11269 bp, 28 predicted proteins | sample 2_2465_0518_D_FD_203654 | JGI IMG/M metagenome (GOLD analysis project Ga0326513, IMG submission 203654) | Bovine rumen microbial communities from UC Davis, California, United States - 2_2465_0518 | ecosystem: Host-associated > Mammals > Digestive system > Stomach > Rumen | place: USA... | reverse complement strand
AACCGAGTGTAAAGAATAACCAGAGTAATGGTGGTTCTATTAACTGGGTTTGTGTACAAAAGTAAGTAGTAATATGATAAACATTTTGACAGTAATTTGTGGACCTGCTTTATTGAGTGCTGGTGAAAATCCAAATGGTTCATTAGGACTTGCATTATTACTTCAACTTGCTTGTACTGGAACATTTATTATTGCTGTCATAATTTTCATTTTTGCTTTAATTTGTAAAATCTTTAAAATCAACAGTTAACAGGAGACAAACTATTGCCTATTATTTTTCCATTTACTGATACCGGTGTTGTAATCACAACTGTTCTGTTTTTCGCTGGTTTAATTTATTGTGGTTTAACTTGTGTGTATTTGGAAGGTGAAAAGAACAAAAGACACCGTGTGTTGCGGATTTCAGTAATCGTTGCCGCAATACTGATGATTTATTGTGAATATAGTGCTGTAAACATTGGTTTCACAATTCACCCGCCTAAGAATGCAAACATTGTATGTAAGGGGTAAACATTTCTAATGAGTAAGAAACAAATTACTGAAGACGATTTCAAATTTGTTATGTCAAAACATAAGGATTTGATTCTGTATTTGACAACTGCTGAAGAACTGAAATTTCAAAACAACGAATGCGGAACTTATCCTGATGTACCTGGTGTGCTTTCCATAAACATCTGGGATGAAGATTTGTATGGCGATACTTGGGTTAAACTTGAAGATGGTATTGCGACAGTTCAAGTTTACGATGGTAATTATAACAATTACCGACCTCAACATATTTTTAGAACTTGGCAGGAACTAGACAAATGGTTGTCAGATGGATTTATCAAGAGCCATTTGTGTGAAATGTCATACGCAAGCAAGGCTCTGAAGAAACAGTATCTCGGTGATGAAGATTTTAACTATGAACCGTGGAGGAAGAAATAATGTTTAAAATAATTTTCGTTCTAGTAATCAACGCCTATCACGGTGGAATGACAACAATAGATTTTACAACTCTTCAACAGTGCGAAACTGCGAGAGAACAAGTCCAAGCGACTTCAAGAAGTGGAGCAAGAATTGGTGCAGTTTGTATTGAAAAGCAAGTTCCATTGAAGAAAACAAAGTGTAAGATAATTAACGATTTCAGTTACAAAAATCACAATGGCAGTGGTTATCCGAGTTCTAATAATTTGGATAATTATCCTTTTCCAACAGCACTTGAATGTGTGGAACAATAATGTAAATTAAAAGTTACAAAATATTTTGAAGATGTAAATGAAAATTTACATCTTTTTTCATTAAGTTTATTGACAAATGACCCATAATTTACTATATTAAACTTAGAAACAACAAACGAGGTAAACAATGAACCCTACTAAAACTTACTATGTGATTTACATTCCTTCCAAGAAACAGTGGTTGGAAAAGTTTGAAAATGACAAGCCGGTATATACTGGTGTTGTTCGTGAAGCCGCTCTCTATCTTGAAAGCGAATTGAATTACATCAAGGAAGACCTGCTTCGCCAGATGATGGACTATGAAATTCAGGAATACAAGGAGACCTAATATGGGTGGTGGTTCTATGACTCGCAGTTATTTCGCACAAAAAGACGAAGAACTTAAATTAAATAACAAGAAAGAACCCGAAGTTGAATTGGTTATTTACAAGGGTGAACTTGTTGTCACAGAAAAATAAAACAAAATAAGGAGACTTACTATGAAGGAAAACATCATTTACATCATTCTCGGATTTTTTGTCGGTTTCGTTTTCACTGCACTTCTTTCGCCGAAGGCCGAATGGACTATCAACCAGGTTATGAAAAATAAAACTGTTGAGGTAAACAAAACTTATCTTGACTCCATCGCAACACTTAATCAGGAATTGGAATATCACAAGGATTTGGTGCGAACAAAGGAACATGAACGAATGGCGTATGACCTATCAGCTAGTGCTTATCGTGAAATACTTACTGGGTGTAAGAACGAAGTTGAATTTTACCATAAGTTGTTTTTGAACAATACAAAGCTCAAGGCAATTAAGCTGGACACCCTTATTATCAAAACGGAGAACTAAAATGACTGCAGTTGGTATAATTTTAATTTCATATCTTAGTGGTTTTCCTATTCAAATCGGTCCTGTCTTTTATAAGATGGAAGATTGTGAAAAGGCTTGGACAAAGGTAGTTTCAAATTACGATAATAGACCTCGTCCTCATCAGAACCAAAAAGATTCTCATTTGTGCATTGAAATTAATTACAAATAGGTAAAAGTGATTTGAATGAAGAAGAAAAAGAAGAACGTGTCTTTCCACCTGAGTTAGAAATAACAATTGATGGAGATATACCTGTTAAAAAATTAATTTGGTGTGTGTTGTTTGTATTAATTTGTTTGGGAATAATCTCAGCAATAGTAGGCTATCTAATAATTTAAAGGAGAAATTATGAAACTTGAAAGACTTTTTAATCACAAGGTTTTGGTTGCTATTGATGTAACAGGTAGTGTTTCTACTGAAACTGCTATGAAGGGTATTCAACTCTGTTACAAACTTCAGGACGCTGGTATTGACACAAAATACTGTTGCTGGGACGGTTCTTGTGGACCGATTAAAACTCAACAAACAGAAGACCTTTGTGATGAATTTAGACTTGGGTCTTTTGGTGGTGCTAATCCCGATTGTGTGTTTAATGCACTGAAAGATCGCGGCGAACATTTTGATAAAATCGTGATTGTAACTGATGGTTATTTTGAACTTGAAAGTGACCGTCCAACTGTTAAAAATCGTGACAAGGTAATTTTCCTTTATCACGAAGACCACATGACCCACGATGGTTTTGAAGAATATCTTTTGAGCGAGGTACACTAAAATGAAACTTTCAAAATTTATTAAAAAGATTGATTTGGAAAAATATCCTAATATTACTTTGTTTGGTGATGAATTTGAATGTACCGATTGCGGTGATATTGTGAAAGGTGGTGTAATTAAGGATAAAATTCTTAATGAACACGCTGACGAAGAAGTCACTGACGAAACTACAGACCTGCGTGTTGGTGTAACTGGACTTTATGCCATTCACTTAAAAGAAGAATAAAAAAAATGGTGGTTCATTAAGAACCACCCTTTTAAATTAATATGGATTATTGTCCGGGTAAACATCATCTTCATCAGGCATTCTATCAATGTAGTTTTCCTTAACATCATCTTGAAGTATATTCAAAATAAGTTCATCAGGTTGATATTCTTCCAAATCAATACTCTCTAAATATTTTCTAATATCACCATTAAAATCTTTATCTAAGTATGAAAGGAATGGTGAAATAAAATCGTAAGCATCGTCATAATCCCAGTTACCAGCTCTTCCATCTTCATCGCCGTAATTATCGTAAACATAAGAATCTACTTCATCAGCAGCCTTTTTGAGTATTACATTTTCCAAAAGGTCTTCATTAATTTCTCTTGCTAGACTGAAGTTTTTAACAAATGTATCAATATCCTTAACTTCTATTGAACCAAGTAATTGTTCTATACGGGCAGTTGCTCTCTGTTCATTTTTAGATATTCTATTTTTATTTTCAACTGCATCATAATCTTTATCCTTTACATCGTAAGTATCATCATACAATTTTTTGAAAGCATCTTTAATGCTCTTAGTAGCCATATTTTCAAGTTCTGCTGCAAAATCTTCTACAGATGATTCTTTAACAGCATCTTCAATATCAATATTTAATTCCCAATTTTGATAACCACTCTGTCCCGGTGAAAGAAAACGAGTTTTAGCAGGAGACCATTTTACTGTATCGTTATCATCAGGATTAAATCTAACTGTGAAAGCACACTTTAATTTCCATTCATATTTATCTTTTGAATTGAATTTCTTGTTGAAGTAATCTACACTTCTTCTTACCTTTCCAAGATTAGAAACATTTATATGGTTTTTTGTTAGAATAAAAATAAGGTCAACTGGTTCAGATGGGTCATATTTATCAAAGTCAAGGTCTTTATATCCTCTTCTAAACCAATAACTTGTATATTCGGTAGTACAGTTTCTTACATCAACTTCAATACCACGACTTTTATAATGTTCAACCAACTTCTTTATTTGGTCTTTGAAACTTGAAAATTTTGCTTCAGTCAAAATATAATTATGACTTTCAAGTATTTGTTTTGCTTCTCTTAAATCCATTTTGGTCCTCATTTTTAATACATTTACTAAATTTGACTAAATCACTTATTTGGTTTATGTAATAATCAGTTCCTTTGTGTGTAATACGAATAAAAGTTTCTGGAAATTTCGTTAAAACATTCCAGACTCTTAAGTTATTGATTAATCCAACATTGGAAAGTTTAACAGGAAATATATCGTAAACATCTCCTATCATAATCATAACTTCTAATTCCAAATGCGGGACATAATCAGAATCTTTCATATTACATACCTTTGTCCTTTAGCCATTTAAACAGCAATTTCAAACCGCACCAACCACCTAAAAAAACACCGCCAATTAGAAGTCCTAACAGCACGAATTTTACAAATAAAGCTGGGTCTATTACCAATACCATAAAGTATTTATGAAAAAAGCCAAATGAATTAAATCATTTGGCTTTAAAATGGATTGTAAATTTTTATTTACATTAAAGAACGCAGTCTTTGTATTCTTGCCACCCTTCTTTTTGGATAGTAGTAACAGATGGCAAGTCTTTAGCAGGAAGTCCAGTTAGCTGGGTCAAAAAGTTGTTATATTCGTCATTACTAACCCAGTAATTATATACGGCTCGGCTGCCAAAGCTTGCCAAGATTATGGATAGTTTACCATTGGCATAATACCAATTTACAATTTGGGACTTTTGTATTCCAATTTGACCCGGAAGTCCATTTTCATTACAAGCCCCGGTTATAAGTATGTAATCATTCATTTTTTAGTTCTCCAAGTTTGGTAAAAATGACCAATATTCAATATCGTCAGCAAACCAGATAGTTTCAGGGTCAATGCTCTGAAATTCGGTGCCTCCAATATAGTATAATAATTCCCAAGTTCCATTCTTCAATTTTGCGAAAATTTGTTTGTTACTCAACAGTTCCAGATGTTCAGGAACAAACTCGTAAAAAGTCATAGGAACATTTTTAATTTGTTTCACTTTAGTAATCTTCCTGTATATTTTCTAATTCTTCTTGTTGCGGTGCACTTAATTTGTTACCACACCAAGGACAATGAGTAATAGGTGTAGTTACACAGTGTCGCTCATCAGTTGTTTTGTTCATTACCCAAACACTTAAAGTCCAAATATTTGAATTTTCCAAATAAGATATAACCCCTATAGCAGAATCAAAATTTGGTACAAGTGAACTCATATCTCTTGTTTCATTAAAATCAGTTTTATCACAATATATACACATTATACAACCTTTGTAAAACGATATTTAGTTTTTACATCTGGATATTTTTCGTGGTCTACTTCGGAAAGAAACATTTTCATTGAACGGACATAAACTCCATCTGTATGATTAGTTTGTCCGTGATTTCCTGTACATTTGTACACAACCATTTCTTCACCTGTTTCACTATCCTTGGCGACTGTGATAACTTCGGCCATTGTTCCCTTAAAATGTTTCCAATGAGAATATTCAGTTACTTCTCTGTTTGGTCGCATCTTACTCATAAATTCCAAAGCCCATTCAAAACTTTCGTGCTGCAATTCTATGATATATTCCGAACCAGTATCACTTCTTACATACTTGTCATTCTTAAAATAGAAATGATGTACCAATGAAAGTGAAGATTGGGCAATCACCACCAAATTTGCTTCAGTTTCTGGTTCTCTAGGATTAGTAATTTTGTAACCAAATCCATATTCATCAAGTTTGCTTGTTAGTAGTTCTAAGTTACTCATTTGTTTCTCCTGTTAAAAATTCTTTTGGTGCTTCCTGATATACAGTTTGTTGTGTGCCATCTTCATATTCGTATTTTGCCATTGGAAAATACATATTCCACAACTTATTTTCATATTGCTTCCATACACAATGATATTCTACTTTATATGGCTTAAAGTTCTTAAAACCGTGTTCGTTCTTTTTATATTCTTTTACTACAATTTCAGGTGTATAAGAATCATCTGATTTTTCAGTAATTATTCCTGTGTGGTTTACTAAAACCTGTCTGCGACCTTTATAAGTTTGGTGTATTCTTACATTTGAATTTTCAGGGTCAAATGCTTGTTTCCACAATTCTTCAAATTGTTTTTGCCATTCATCAGCTGTCATAATTAATCCTTAACCTTAATATATTGTAGATAAAGTGGATAATCTCCTTCACCATCATCCCAGTCAGAATCTATTACTACTTTACCTTCATCATCCACTTTACGAATAAGGTATTTCAATACAGTTTCATAACTTTGGTTTTCACCAACTTCTTCGGCTACTTCTGGTGAAATCATAAACCATTCATTTTTATCAGAGTTCCAACAACTACGTTTAAAATACTTGTCAAACTCTTCAATTGCTTTATCGCGGTCTTGTCCAGCATAATGAATTTTAATTGTTGGATTACCGCCCCAATAATCTATTTCAGATATAACATAAGTTGCCATATTATTCTCCTGTATAATCTCCTAAATATTTAACTCTTGCGAGTTCATATTTGATAAAGTGCCAAATTCCATTTTCATCTTTTTTACAAATGCTTGAAATAACCCAAGGTTCATCAGTCCAAAATTGTATTTTCCTTAATATTGGATTTACTATACACTTCAAAGGTGTTCTGTGCATCCAACAATCATACTTTTTTGAATAAACGAAATATTTATCTTTACCGGGTCATACAATTATTGTTTTGTTTTTACCAAGTTTAACTGTATCACCGGTTTTCAAAGTATATTCCAAATTTGGGTCCGATACAACCCAAGGATTTTTACCAAATTCTTTATCCCAAGTAATTACTACCATCGTTTCATTTTCAGGATATAATCTGGTTGGTTTTCCATCTTTGAAATATTTTAAAGGACAATACAGTGTACCTTTATTTGGATTCTTTATAGACAAACTATAAAATGAATTATGAGCTGTATCATTCATTAATTTTTCTCTGTATTGAAGCAAATTAATGTTACAGTCTCTTACTTCCCACATTTTTGCAGGAATATGAGTTCCATTTGGTGACAAAACATAACCCTTTTTGTAATATTGTTTTTCGTCACCTACTTGTTCAAAATATTCACATTTAGGATTTTCGGCTTCCCAATCACCACCTTCACATTCTACTTCAAAACAAGATACTTCATAATCCTCATTAATACAAGGAATTATTGAAACTCCACCGTTTTTAATCATATTTCGTGCTTCACTCTTTGATTTGAAAGCACCAATTCTAACAAGTTCGTCACAAATCATATAAACCACCTTAAATTGTTTTCTCTTTCAATAATTTCATCAAATTTATTTCTGTAATAACTACGATAAGTCTGCAAATCACCAGTTATCTTATAAGTCACATTAAAATCGTTTTCTTTACTATACAAGCAATAAAGTCTATCTGCTAATTTCCATAAAAACACAGTCAACCAAAACTCCTTTGTTTTCAAAGAATATCTTTCACAGTAATCATCTGTGTCTTCTTTACAGAATTTAAGAATTTGTCTTTGTATATGTTCGTCTTTTATTTTGAAAAAGAGTTCTGATATCTTTTTTCTATACATTTATTTCTTCATCGTTTTCATTGACCAAAGTTGGTATATCAAAAATGATACCATTTCCATCAGGGTCAGTATAGTTTATACAATCTTTTGGATATTCCCAAGCGTCAATCTTGAAATAATAATACATCTGGCAATTTTTACATTGACCATTGTAATAAAGAGTATGCTGAAATTCAGGTCCCATTACTCGCTTATCTACAATTTCACCTTCGTAATTGAAGCTTGAACTTGGAATATCAAATTCTGCAAAACATCTTTTACATTGTGCGTGTACTTTATCTTTGATTTTTAGTTTCATAATCTCACCTCAATGTAAGGATTTTTAAGTTTTTGTTCAGTTTCAAAATTCTTTTCACGAAGCATTTCGTACCAGCAAATAAATCTCAATGCTGCATCCATATCTTTAAAATAAGCCGTTTCGTCACCGACACAAGCTCCACCACGCTGGTTATATACAGAACACAGTTCATTGTACTTCATATCTCTAATTGTTTCACCATAGAATGAAGTCCAATATTCCCAAAATAATACTTTAGTTTTATATTCTGGTACATACCAGATTTCATTGTCTTTAACCCACGCTTTTTTCAAGCGCCATTCGTGTTTTTTAAATACTGGAGTTTCTTTTTTGAAAAAATTTGCAATCATAGTTACCTTTTTCCATAATATAAAAAATGGTTGAAGCATTTTCAACCATTCTATTAAAATTAAAGTTTAAACTAAATCTGCATAAATTTTCAAAGGTTCATCAGAACATTGGTCTAATGTAAGCGGTCGCATTTTCAACCAACAGTCATATTCCTTTTCATAGGTTTTATTTTTCATAACACTATCGTATAAAGTGAGTGTAACTTTACAAGGAAAACTACCCTTCCATAAATCAAAGAATTTAACTACTGCCATATCATCAAATTCATCAAAGACAATAGTCTTTTCATCAATGAACTTGTGAGCACGAAGAGTTAAATCGTTTAACTCCAAAGCATATTTTGTATTTAATTCTTGATGTAGCAAGCTAAAAGTCAAATTAAAAAGGTAACTTCTTTGAAGATTACCAGTAGTGCAAGTTACAGAACTAAACGGATTTTGTGACAGGTTTAACTGGGAAAGGGAGGCCATTTTCCTTCATATAATGTTTTAAATAGGTTAACACTCCTTTTATTCCATTACAGTTACGATTAATGGAACAAAAGATTCTTACTTTTAGACTGACAAACATTCTTTCATAATAGTGTCTTTCGCATTCTTCAGGTTTTTTAAGATTTTCTAAAAGAATTTTTGCAGCTTTTGGATTAATGATAAAGCCATTAAACCAAGTTTCTCTTCCTGTACCACTAAACGGACATACAACCATAGGGTCAGGACAATCTCTTGCTATTTCAAAGAGTTTTTCAGCTCTTTCTTTATCACCAAATTCTTTTTTCCAGACATGACGAGTTGGAACTTGTATCCAGGTATTTGGATTAGCAGCACCTTTTGTATGAAGATAAAGAACTGGTTCGTTCATTTCAATAGCAGACTGACAAGCAAATTTTATTGCTGGATATTCAACAAGTTTACCTGGTGGGTCTTGTTCTATCTTTAAAACATCATACAATGGTTCAAGCCACTGTAACATTTCATCTCTTATTTTAATGCCGTCTTTGGTCTTTAATACACCAAATACACAAATCATAAAATCACCTCAATTTCTCAGCTCGCTGTTGTTTCAATTTTTCAATAAATGCTTGGTATTCCTTTTCAAACTCATCAAGCATATCATTGTGTGAAACATCATTAACAGTATTTAATTTCTCTTTACTATCTTCATCTAATGCTGTTTTTGTTATATGTTCTTCTGGTTTATCCAATGAGTCAAGAAAATCGTTTACAGCTCCTTCTACATAAGGACTATATTCTTGTTTGGTTAAATCAATATAATCAAAAGCACTAGGAGCACCACTTATATATGGTAATGCAGATGTACCTGACCAATAATTTAATTGACCTTGTTTGTAATAAAGATAATATTTAAGGAAATAATATTTCCTTTGTAATTCGTAATTGTCACCAGATAAACCAAAATGTGTAACTGGTTGGTTTAAGAAGTCTGGTAAGGTATAAGCACTTGCTAGATAATTAGGTTTACCATAATCAGCACTATTACTTTCATTTATACGAAATGTACAGTAATCTACTGGTTCTACTAAATCAATATCTGTAGCAACAGGAAAATTTTGTTCTTGAAGATAATCTTCTCTATATTCTGTTAGAGAAGTAATATAGTCAATGGGTGGCAAAGATGCCGACCCAATGCCTAATTTATAAAAATTATTCTTCTGTTGTTGTTTCCTGGACAGGTGCTTCATCTACAACTTCTGCCTTTTTCTTACGAGTCTTCTTTGGCTTTTCTTCAACTACAGGTTCTTCAGCAATATCAACTGGGGCTTCTTCTGTTGCAGTTTCAACTACTGGTTCTTCAACCTTTGTTTCAACAACAGCTGCTTCGGCTTCCTTTTTAGCCTTCAACTTACCAATAAAGTCCTGATATTCTTGTTCAAAAGAACCGCATGGCTGCTTCGGTGTCTTCTGTGGTGCAGTAGCTGTTCTGATTGCTGGTTGAAGTCCCAACTTCTTCGCGGTTTCTGCGGTCAATCGTCTTGTATATTTTGGCATCTTTTATTCTCCTATATTTAATATGTCGCATAAATCCTCCATTAGGTTTTTTTCACCAAATCCCATTTACTCTCTAAATGACGAAGTGGCTCAATAAAAGCATAATAGTATCTTTCACAATCATCTTTGCTGTCGCAGTTATGTGGTGGATTATAATAAATTCCTAAATCATTCATTTCAGCACAACAATTTCCATTATACTTACATATTGAACAACTGTTGGCGTGTTCACCATCAAACTCATAATCTTCAGCAATTTCCCCTTTTGGAACGTGTGGTAAATAAATCATATTCTACCTTATTTATGTAGGCTGATTTTCAGTCTCTTTCACATATCGTTTAACAATTACAAAACTTAAACCATAAATTCCTGCTAAGACAAATAACAAAGTCTGATAGCTTAATGTGTTTGCTAAAACAGGTCCAAATATACCTCCCATAGCCCAACCACTTAAAGTCAATCCGTGAATTGTACTTGTTTTTGTTAAACCATAATGCTTTGTTATTAATGCAGGAAGGGCACTAAATCCACCGCCATAGCCCATATTAATCATCATCAAAGCAATTACGAATATTATAGGTGCATAACTCAAATTCAATATACAAGCTAATACACTAATTCCAAATATAACAAAATAAGCAAATTCTCTTCCTTTCCAATCTGATAATGCAGCAAATCCAAATCGTCCTAATGAATTAAATACAGAACTCAATGAACTAATCAAACCTATAGAAACAAGACCAAATCCAAAGGTTCGTAACATAGGTGCTTCATTTGCGATAAATGCCAAACCACAAGTAATATTTGCACAGAACATTAACCATATTGCAGCATACTTCTTTGTAAGAATAATATCCCTAATTTTTGCTGTATTAATTTTGTCTTTCAAGTTAAATGGAATTTTCTTGAACATCAAAGTAGATACCATCATTGGTACAAA
>Ga0326513_10003562_pt1 | contig 11269 bp, 9 predicted proteins | sample 2_2465_0518_D_FD_203654 | JGI IMG/M metagenome (GOLD analysis project Ga0326513, IMG submission 203654) | Bovine rumen microbial communities from UC Davis, California, United States - 2_2465_0518 | ecosystem: Host-associated > Mammals > Digestive system > Stomach > Rumen | place: USA: California... | reverse complement strand
CTATGCACTTGACGGGTGTCTCGTTGACCAGGAAGTCGTATTCGCCACGGAGGAATTTAAGATTTTTCAGAAAACCGTTGCGCTGCATGAAAGTGGACTTCCGCAGAGCGAGGTTTGCCCCGTCGTATCGATAGGGCTTGCGCCCTTGACGCCAGAACGTCAGCATCCGCAGATAGGCATAGCGGGCGGGCGTCTTCTCTTCGTAGGCGGTGTAACCACATACCACGTCGACATCGTCGGTCATCGCCTCGGTCATGGTCGAAAGCCACTCGTCCTGTTCAGGGTAGCAGTTGGCTTCGGTAATGATGACCCAGTCGTATTTGGCGGCCTTCATGCCGATGGTCAGTGCCAGTTTACGGCGACTAACATAGTGACTTGACGCTGGGATATAGGTGGTATAGAGTCGGGGGTACTGTGCTTTGAGTTGTTTCAGGACATCTTCCGTCTCGTCGGTGGAAGATTCATCTACCACGATTACCTCAAAGTCTCCATCGTAGGGGAGAGTAAGTAATCGTGGTAGGTTCCGCTCCAGTTCTGCTGCCTGGTCGTGGGCAGCAATTACAATAGATACGGGCTGTTTGATAGCACCTGATGATATTTGGTCTGGCATGCTTTGCTTTCTTTCATTGAATGTGAATGCAAAGATAAAATATTTAATCTAAATATGCAATTTTTTACAGCCATTTTTTTTAAATACCAGTGGTGCTTTGACTATCTTTGCCTTCGATTCAGGCCAGTTCGTCGCTGGAAAAGCCCTGGGGGAGAGCCCGACAGTTGTATTGCGAGGCCATGATTTCGCCATAGGCTCCTGCCGAACGAATGGCTAACAGGTCGCCGCGTTGGGTGCGGTTCAGGTCAATCTGCTTAGCGAAGACATCGGTGGACTCGCAGATGGGACCGACAACGTCGTAGGCCTCCGGAGCTTCTTCGCTCGACAGGTTCTCTATCTTATGATAGGCCTGGTAGAGGGCGGGACGGATGAGATCGGTGAATCCTGCATCGACAATGGCAAAGCGCTTTACGGCACCTTCCTTAATATACAAGGTGCGGGTGATCAATGAGCCACAAGGTGCCACTACGGCACGTCCCAATTCGAAGTGGAGCGTCTGGCCAGGGCGCAGTCTCAGCCTACGGGCATAGGTGTCGAAATAGGCTTTGAAGTCGGCCATAGGCACACGGTTGGGGTGCTGATAGTCAATGCCCAGGCCACCGCCTACGTTGATGTGCTCTACCGTGATATGGTGGCGCTCTAATTCGTCCTGCAAGTCATTGACGCGATTGCAGAGTGCCTGGAAGTCGCCCATGTCGAGAATCTGGGAGCCGATATGGAAATGCAGGCCTACCACTTTGACATTGGCTAACTGCTGGGCATGCTCGATGACGGGTATCATGTCGCGCATGGCAATGCCAAATTTATTCTCTGCCAGTCCTGTGGTGATGTTGGCATGGGTGTGTGCTCCCACGTTGGGATTCAGACGGAAGGCCACTCGGGCAACCTTTCCCATGGCAGAGGCCAGTTGGTTGATGACTTCGAGTTCAGGGATGCTCTCTACATTGAAGCAGAAGATGTCCTTTTCGAGTCCGAGGTTGATCTCCCAGTCGCTCTTGCCCACGCCTGCATAGACAATCTTTGAACTTGGGAAACCTGCCCGCAGGCTAGCCTCGATCTCGCCTCCGCTTACGCAATCGGCACCTAATCCTGCCTGACGGATGGCACGAAGTACCTTCGGATTGGCATTGGCCTTTACGGCATAATGCACCACGAAGCCCTCATGACGAGAGGCTTCGCGGTTGATGGTGTCGAGCGTCTGACGGAGCAGTTCCATATCATAGAAATAGAACGGGGTGCGCAATTGCTCGAAACGCTCTACGGGAAATGTTCCTTTCATAGGTTATGCAAACAGGTTGTTGCTCAAATTCTGTAAGGCACGCTTCTTGTCTTCCTCGCGGATGAGGAACGAGATGTTGTAGTTGGAGCCGCCGTAGCTAATCATACGAATGGGGACATCCTTCATGGCATCCATGACACGGGTCTCGAATCCGATGTTTGACCAGTCGAGGTCGCCCACCACGCAGATGATGCACATGCCTGTGTCAACGGTGACAGTGCCATACTTCTTCAGTTCGTCCATAATCTCGCCGAGATGGGCTGAGTTGTCAATAGACATGGAGACACCGACCTCGGAGGTGCAAATCATGTCAATAGGTGTTTGGTAGCTCTCGAAGATCTCAAAGACCTTGCGCAGGAAACCTGTGGCCAAGAGCATGCGGCTCGACTTGATCTTGATGGCAATGATGTTGTCCTTGGCAGCCACGGCCTTGATCTTTCCATACTCGGTCTTGTTGCTGATGGTCGTTCCCTCGGCATCGGGCTCCATCGTGTTAAGCAGGCGTACAGGAATACCGGCATACTTAGCGGGCTGAACGCAGGTGGGATGCAGAATCTTGGCTCCGAAATAGGCCAGCTCTGCTGCCTCTTCAAATTGTAGCTGATGGACTGGCTGGGTCTTGTCGACGATGCGGGGATCGTTGTTGTGCATGCCGTCGATGTCGGTCCAAATCTGAATTTCCTCAGCTCCGAGAGCTGCACCAATGAGCGAGGCCGTGTAGTCACTGCCACCACGCTGCAGGTTGTCCACCTCACCATAGGCATTACGACAAATGAAACCTTGGGTGATGTAGACCTGCTGTCCCTCATTTTGCTCCATGATAGCCTTGAGCTTCTCCTTGATATAGACGGGATCGGGCTCGGCATTCTTGTCGGTACGCATGAAGTCGAGTGCATTCAGCAACACCACATTGATGCCCTGCTCCTTCATATAGTTGGTCACCATATTGGTGGACATCATTTCGCCCTGGGCTACGATGCTCTTTTCCTCGAACGAGGTGAAGAGTTCCTTGGTAAAGGAGCGAAGATAGTTGAACTCGTCCTGTAAGAACTGGCGGGTCAGCTCCTTGGTCTCTTCCTTCTGATAGAGTTCCTCCACATGGCGCAGGTACTTCTGTTCCAAAGCGTTGATCACTTCGTTGGCACCATCGGGATTCTTCTTATAAAGGTAGTCTGAAATCTCAACCAGAGAGTTGGTGGTGCCCGACATTGCTGAGAGCACGACAAATACCGGCTGGCCCGATTTCGTTACCAACTGGGCCACTTCCTTCATGCGTTGCGGCGTACCCACCGAGGTACCGCCAAACTTCATCACTTTCATTGTCTTATATTTTTAGTTTTTATTCAAGTTTCGCATTCTCAACTCACGATATCAATACTCTTCCTCAGATATCTTCATCTTGTTATAATCGCCGGTCACTTCTTCCAGATGGCCGTCGTAACAGCGATAGACGATACCTGAATACTGGTCGAGAAGAGGCATGTTGTGAGTCGTCATCACCACGGCGGTGCCCGTTTGGGAAATCTGACGCAGCAGTTGCATGATACCAGCAGCCGTTTCGGGGTCCAGATTTCCTGTTGGCTCGTCTGCGACAATCAGTTTGGGATGGTTGAGCAGGGCTCGGGCAATGGCCACACGCTGCTGTTCGCCACCAGAAAGCTGATGGGGCATGCGCAACATCTTCTCGTTCATGCCTACCAAGGTTAGTACTTCGTTGATGCGGGCATCCACATCCTTCTTGGCCCAGCCTGTGGCACGGAGTACGAAACGCAAGTTCTTGTAGACGGTGCGATCGTCCAGAAGCTGGAAGTCCTGGAAGATAATGCCCATCTGACGGCGCAAGGCAGGTACGTGCTTACGTCGTATGGTCAGCATGTCGTTGCCCAGCACCTCGGCTTTTACGGCCTCCTTGATGTCAAGCTCCTGATAAGTAGTCTTCAGCAGTGAGCTTTTACCTGATCCTACGCGACCGATGATGTAGACAAACTCACCTTCGTCTACATGGAAATCCACGTCGGAGAGAATCTTCTGACCGTCGTCCTGGTTGATCTGAACTTTTTGATAGTCAATCAGCATATCTCGTTTTCTCTTTTGATACCTTATTTCATTCTTCCTTCGGCCTTAGCCTTGCGACGCTCTGCATCCCATGAAGGATCGTGGCGACGGTGCAGCTCTTCCACTGCATCCTCGATGCGCAGTCCTTTGCTGGTGAGCAGGACGATGAGGTGGTAGAGCAGGTCGCTCGACTCATAAATGAGCTGCTCGTTGCTGCCACTGGTGGCCTCGATAACTGTCTCCAAGGCTTCTTCGCCAACTTTCTGAGCAATGCGGTTTACGCCTTTTTTGAAAAGAGAAGTGGTGTAGCTACCTTCGGGCATCTCCTCGTGCCGCTTCTCGATATAGTCCTGTAGTTCAGAAAGAAACGTTATTGGGGCTTTATCGTTGGTTTCAGCCCAGCAGGTGTCGGTACCTGTGTGGCAGACGGGGCCAACGGGATGGACGCGAACAAGCAAAGTGTCGTTGTCGCAGTCAATCTTCATATCGACCAAATGCAGGAAATGGCCGCTGGTCTCACCCTTGGTCCACAGACACTGGCGGGTGCGGCTCCAGAAGGTTACCTTGCCCGTCTGAATAGTCTTCTCATAGGCTTCACGGTTCATAAAGCCAAGCATCAGCACCATGCGGGTGTCTGCATCTTGTATGATAGCGGGCACAAGGCCGTCCATCTTGTCGAAATCTATCATCATAATCTTACGTTTATTCCTTCTCCTTTCAGGTATTTCTTCAATTCTGGGATGGGTATCTCGCCAAAGTGGAACACACTGGCTGCCAATGCAGCATCTGCATGGCCTATGGTGAAGGCATCACGGAAATGCTCCTTGCAGCCTGCACCGCCACTGGCAATGATGGGGATTGAGAGTTCATCGGCCAGACGGGCCAATGCCTCATTGGCATAGCCATTCTTCACTCCGTCGTGGTTCATGGAAGTGAACAGTATTTCACCGGCACCACGCTCTTGGGCCTCGTGTGCCCATTCGAAGAGGCCGCGTTCTGTACGTTCTCGTCCACCTTTCAGGTAACAATGCCATCCGTCTTCATCGAGTCTTGCATCGATGGCACAGACGCATACCTGCGAACCAAATCGCTGGCAAATCTCCTCGATAAGTTCGGGCCTGCGAATGGCGGCGCTGTTTACACTCACCTTGTCGGCTCCGGCGTACAGCAGACGCTCTACATCGGCCAGTTCGTTGATGCCTCCACCTACGGTGAAGGGAATATTGATTTCCTGAGCTACTCGGGTCACCATGTCGGTGAAAGTCTTGCGATCCTCAAACGAGGCGGTGATGTCGAGGAAGACCAGCTCGTCGGCTCCCTGTTCGCTATAGGCCTTTCCCAACTCAACGGGGTCGCCAGCACTGCGAAGGCTCACGAAGTTGATGCCTTTCACGGTCTCTCCGTCCTTCACGTCGAGACACGGTATGATACGTTTTGCCAGTCCACTCATAGTCACAAATCCCTTAACTTCCTAAGATCAATTTTACCTTCGTAGATAGCCTTTCCAAAAACCACCGCAGGTATGCCTGCAGCGTCAAGGTTCACGATGTCTTCAATCGACGAGACGCCACCACTGGCAATAAGGTGCAGGGTGGGGTAGGCGGCCATCACCTTCTGATAAAGTTCCGTGGCCGGCCCCTGCAGGGTGCCATCTTTCGAAATCTCGGTGCAAAGCACATTGCGAACTCCCAGGTTGACATACTTTTTCAGGAATGGCAGCAGTTCTTCGGAGGAGTCTTCCTTCCAGCCGTTGATACTGATTTTTCCATTGCGCACATCGGCGCCAAGGATGATTCGTTCTGCCCCGTATTTCTGTAGCCAACGACTGAAAAGTTCGGGATGGGTTACGGCAATCGAACCGACCGTCACCATGGATGCACCTGCGTCAAAGACTTTTTCAATGTCTTCATCAGTCTTGATACCACCGCCAAAGTCTATGGTGAGATGGGTCTCAGACGTTAAACAGCGTAGCACACCGTCGTTGACGATGTGCTTTGACTTTGCACCGTCGAGGTCGACGACGTGCAACCGTTGGAAACCTAACTGTTCGAACTCCTTTGCCAGGTCGACAGGCGAGTCGCTGTAGACGGTCTTCTGGTCGTAGTCGCCTTTGGTCAGACGCACACACTTGCCGTCGATGATGTCTATTGCTGGAATCTGTTCTATCTTCATAGGCTCAGGAAGTTCTTGATGATTTGTTCACCCACCTGTCCACTCTTTTCCGGATGGAATTGGCAGGCATAGAAATTATCCTTGTGAATGGCAGCTGAGTAGGGAAGAATATAGTCGGCTACGGCAATCGTCTCAGGACATAAAGGGACGTAGTAGCTATGCACGAAATAGACATAGGGTGACTGCTGACGGGTGAATGACGACAAGTGTTGAAACAAGTCGCTGTTCAAGTCCTTCAAGGCGTTCCACCCCATACATGGCACTTTGTCCTCATGTCTCGATGGCTGGAATCGCTTCACGTCAACATCGAAGATACCAAGGCAATCGACGTCGCCTTCTTCAGAATGGCGACAGAGCAACTGCTGGCCGATACAGATGCCCAACACAGGATTGGTCAAGGAGCGAATCACTTCATCGAGCCCTCTGGCACGAAGATACTCCATGGCTCCTCGTGCCTCACCCTGACCTGGGAAAATAACCCGGTCGGCATTCCTCAGGTCTGTAGGGTTGTCGGTCAGCAGCGGCTCTACACCTAATCGTTTCAGTGCATTGATTACCGAATAAATGTTGCCGGCATTGTATTTTACAATTGCTACATTCATACGCTGCTCATCAACTAAAGATGATGGTCTTGTTCTTATAGGTGAGAATCTTACGCTGGATGTGCTTTGAGACGGCACGAGACAGCACTATTTTCTCAAGGTCCTTGCCCTTGAGCACAAGGCTCTCAGGCGTGTCCTTATGGCTGATACGGGCCACATCCTGTTCGATGATTGGGCCTGCATCCAGTTCGGCAGTCACATAATGGCTGGTGGCACCAATAATCTTCACACCACGTTCCCATGCCTGATGGTAGGGCTTGGCGCCGATGAAGGCAGGAAGGAACGAATGGTGAATATTAATAATATGGTGTGGATACTCGGCAATCATGTCATCGCTGATAATCTGCATGTAACGGGCCAGCACAATGAAAGAGATATCTTCCTTCTTCAGTAAGTCCATCTCGGCTTTCTCCACCTCGGCCTTGTTGGAATGATCCTTCTTGATGCTCCACACGTAGAAGGGAATATCGAACTGCTCAGCCACGTAGCGAAGGTCTTCGTGATTGGATACGATGCAGGGTATGTCACAGGCAAACTCGCCAGCCTTCCAGCGGGCAAGCAGGTCGTAGAGGCAATGGCTCATCTTGCTGACGAAGATGGCCATGCGAGGCCGCTTGTCGCTGTAGTATAGGCTGAATTTCATCTTGTAACGCTGAGCATAGAGCGTCATGATGTATTCGTATATTTTCTCGCGAGGAATCAAGAACCCGTCAAGCTCCCACTCAATACGCATGAAGAAGATACCGTCCTGACGGTCAACATATTGGTCAAGATAGACGATGTTGCCGTGGTTGTCGGTAATGAATCTCGTTACTTCCGAGATAATGCCCTGTTGGTCAGGACAGTGCAGAAGTAAGATGGCAGTTGGTTTCATCTGTCGCCTTTTGGTTATTATGAGTTGTATTCCTGCCAGCTCTTGATTTTGATGTCTTCTTCGCGCAGGGCGGTGAAGGCTTCGATAAATGCCTTGGCGAGGCGTACATTGGTCATCAAGGGGATGTTATGGTCAATGGCTCCGCGACGAATGCGATAACCGTTGGTCAACTCACGTTTGGTATGGTTCTTAGGCACATTGATAATCAGGTCGAACTTGTGCTCGCCAATCATTTCCAAGACGTTGTTTTCTCCATCCTCGTCAGGCCAGCTCACAGGTGTTGCCTTAACGCCGTTCTCGTTGAAGAACTTGGCTGTGCCGCCTGTAGCGTAAACCTCGTAGCCTTTTTTCACCAATTCCTTGGCAGGCTCCAACAGCGATACCTTACCCTTGGCAGCACCACTTGAAATGAGAACACTCTTCTTGGGCAAACGATAACCTGTAGCGATGAGGGCATTGAGCAGGGCTTCGTTCAAGTCATCGCCTAAGCAACCCACCTCACCGGTGGAGCTCATGTCTACGCCCAGGACGGGATCGGCATTCTGCAGACGGGCAAATGAGAACTGGGAGGCCTTCACACCGATGCGGTCGATGTCAAACTCAGATTTGTCAGGACGCTCATAGGGGGCGTCAAGCATTATCTTTGTTGCTGTCTCAATAAAGTTACGCTTTAAAATCTTACTGACAAACGGGAACGAACGAGAAGCACGCAGGTTGCACTCAATAACTTTCACCTCGCGGTTCTTTGCAAGGAACTGGATGTTGAATGGGCCACTGATGTTCAGCTCGGCAGCTATCTTGCGGGCAATCTTCTTTATCTGACGTATCGTCGAGAAGTAAATGTGCTGGGCAGGGAACACCATAGTGGCATCGCCTGAGTGAACACCTGCATACTCAACATGTTCGGAAATGGCATATTCAACCACCTCGCCCTTGTCTGCCACAGCATCGAACTCGATTTCCTTGGTCTCTGTCATAAACTTCGAGATTACCACAGGGAATTCCTTCGACACCTCGGTAGCCATATTCAGGAAGCGGTGGAGCTCTTCGTCATCGTAGCACACATTCATGGCTGCGCCCGAAAGCACGTAAGAAGGACGTACCAGTACAGGATAGCCTACATGTTCTACGAATTCCTTCACGTCTTCGAAAGAGGTCAGTGCACGCCAAGCAGGCTGGTCAATTTTCAACTTGTCAAGCATGGCCGAGAACTTGTCGCGGTTCTCTGCTCGGTCAATGTTCACTGGCGATGTGCCAAGTACGGGAACACCCTGACGATGGAGTTTCATGGCCAGGTTGTTTGGAATCTGTCCACCCACAGAGACGATCACGCCACGAGGCGACTCTAAGTCGATTACATCGAGTACTCGCTCGAGCGAGAGTTCGTCGAAGTACAGGCGGTCGCACATGTCGTAGTCTGTTGACACGGTTTCGGGATTATAGTTGATCATGATGGACTTATAACCCAACTTGCGTGCTGTATTGATGGCGTTCACAGAGCACCAGTCGAACTCTACGCTCGAACCAATACGATAGGCACCACTACCAAGGACCACCACCGACTTGTCATTATTATAATAGTTGATGTCGTGCTTAGTCTTGTATAACTCACCTTCAGGATTGCCGAAAGCTGGGGTATGCGTATAGGTGAAGTAGAGGTAGTTGGTCAGTTCTGGATGCTCTGAAGCCACGGTGTTAATGCGCTTCACACTTGGCAGAATGCCACGTTCCTTACGATAGCGGCGTACTTCCAAGTTCTCTTTCTCCATGTTGCCGGTATTGGGTTTCAATACGAAGCGGGCAATCTGGAAGTCTGAGAATCCGCAGCGTTTTACCTCTAAAAGGAAAGCATCTGGAATCTCTTCCAATCTATTGTAAGTCTGTAACTTATGCTTCAAGTCCACAATATGCTTCAAACGCTCCAAGAACCAGACGTCGATTTTTGTCAGTTCCTCAATGCGTTCCACTGTATAGCCTTCTTCCAAAGCTTGGGCAATGGCAAAGATACGCAAATCGGTGGGGTTGGCTAATTCTTTGTCCAAGTCGTCAAACTTGGTATGGTCATTGCCCACAAAGCCGTGCATTCCTTGGCCAATCATGCGCAAACCTTTTTGAATCATCTCCTCAAACGAACGACCAATCGACATGATTTCGCCAACCGACTTCATGGAAGAACCAATCAAGCGCGAAACTCCAGCGAACTTCGTCAAGTCCCAGCGAGGAATCTTACAAATCATGTAGTCAAGGCTCGGAGCAACATAGGCTGAATTGGGCGTTCCCATCTCACCAATCTGGTCGAGGGTATAGCCTAAAGCAATCTTGGCTGCTACAAAGGCAAGGGGATAACCCGTTGCTTTTGAGGCCAATGCACTTGAACGGCTCAATCGGGCGTTAATCTCAATGATGCGATAGTCGTTGGTCACGGCATTGAAAGCAAACTGGATGTTACACTCACCAACTATGCCCAAATGGCGTACACAGCGGATAGTGATGTCCTGAAGCATCTTCACTTGTTCTTCCTTCAGAGAACAGGTCGGAGCAACCACAATCGATTCTCCTGTATGGATACCGAGCGGATCGAAGTTCTCCATCGAGGCTACCGTGAAGCAATGATCGTTGGCATCGCGAATGCACTCGAACTCAATTTCTTTCCAACCTTTCAGTGATTCTTCAACCAGAATTTGTGGAGCAAAGGTAAAGGCACTCTCGGCTAATTCGGTGAAGGCTTTCTCATCGGGACAAATGCCGCTTCCGAGGCCGCCAAGTGCGTATGCTGAACGAATCATGATGGGGAAGCCAATCTCATGTGCGGCTTTCAGAGCATCTTCCATGTTTTCTACAGCATGGCTTACGGGGGTTTTCAGCTCAATCTCATCCAACTTTTTGACGAACAAATCACGGTCTTCGGTGTTCATAATGGCTTCTACCGATGTGCCGAGTACCTCTACACCATATTTATTTAAGGTACCATTCTGATATAATTCCGTTCCGCAGTTCAATGCTGTTTGTCCACCAAAGGCAAGAAGTATGCCGTCGGGTCGCTCTTTCTTAATGATTTCCGTAACAAAATGTGGGGTGACGGGTTGAAAGTAAACCTTGTCTGCAATTCCTTCTGAAGTCTGAATAGTTGCAATGTTTGGGTTTACAAGGACACTGCTAATGCCTTCTTCTCTTAATGCTTTCAATGCTTGAGAACCTGAGTAGTCAAACTCACCTGCTTGTCCAATTTTCAAGGCACCGCTGCCCAGCACCAATACCTTCTTGAGTTCTTTTTTTGCCATAAGTTAGGTCTTTTTGTTTTTAACCGCGTGCAAAGGTAAGCATTTTTTTGATAATTAACCCCTTTACTGGAAGTTTTTTATAAATCTTTCGCGTTTTTTTGACACCCATTAATTTGCTGTTTTTGCCCCCTTTTATATATATAATAAGGTGTATTTGAGTCAACTTGTAAAGAAAGAAGAAATAATGAGCATTTTTTATAAAAATAATCCCCAAAATATTTGGAGGTTTCAAAAAAGTTCGTACCTTTGCATTCGCTTTCGCCTCAAAAATGAGGCATAAAGCAAATAAGAGAAGGAGTTCTTTGAAAGACTTACATAGACAGATAGTAGTACAAGAAGCGAGGCCGGTATATACCGGCCTTGGGTAAAGAAGTGAACCGTCAAGGTTCCGGCTCT
>Ga0326513_10003561_pt1 | contig 11272 bp, 3 predicted proteins | sample 2_2465_0518_D_FD_203654 | JGI IMG/M metagenome (GOLD analysis project Ga0326513, IMG submission 203654) | Bovine rumen microbial communities from UC Davis, California, United States - 2_2465_0518 | ecosystem: Host-associated > Mammals > Digestive system > Stomach > Rumen | place: USA: California... | reverse complement strand
GGCGTGTCGTTTAACAATTTCACCAGATACTAATGAGATTAATATATCAGAAGAAGATTCTATTCACATTCCTAGTCGAGATGAATATGAAACTGATTCTATTCATACTTCTGAATCTGGCTATTATATTTATAATAAAAAAGTAGATTATTCTAATTATGAAACAGTCGATTATTCATATAATTCAGATGTAAAAACTCTTGAAGGCTATGAATATTATGACTATATAAAATTTACATCAAGAACACTAGAAGATTTGATGGCTGAAGTTGAAACAGAGGCTGCTGCCATTGAAGAATCTATTGTAGAAGAAATAAGAGCTGAGTGGGAGAAAACTGCTGAAACCCTTACAGATGATGAAATTGCTGAACAGAAAACAAAAGCAGAAACAGATTTAAGAAGTAAATTTGATAATGATGATGCTGAAAAAGCAGAAATCTTAGAGCAGGCAACATTAAAGGCTCAGGCAGAAGCAAAAACATATATTGCTAATAATTTGCTTGAGTATTCTTCTGTTGATACAACTGAGATAGCAGCCGCTGCTAAAGAACAGGCAGATGGTCAAATTGAAGCTTTTGTAAATGCTGAGCTTAAAAGCATTGATGTTAAAACAGAACAAAAAATAAGCGAACTTGTTGAAGAATATAAGACGAGCTATCTTAGTTCTGATGTTAACGAAATGCTTGTATCAGAATATATAAAAGGAATACTTGCTTCTAATGTTGGAAAAACAAAACTTGAGGAATTGGCAAATATTGCCTTGGCTAGTGTAGAAGCAACAATAGAGGAAGAAGTACAAACAGCTTTTAATAGTCAAGTACAAACAGAAGTCACAATAAATGAAGAAAACTACAGTTCTCAATATACAGCAAGGCAAGTTGATAAAACAAGTTTGCTGTTTGTTGATGATACAAGTGACTTTACTTATAACAATTCTGTTGTAGAGACAGATGATATGAAATATTGCTGGCTTAATATAGATAGGTTAGCAGTATTGCTTAATTTTATATTTTCGAAGTTTAATATTTTCTCTAATATTTTGTATTACTATGATGCCGATAACAAACAATGGCGAGATGCTATCAGTAATGGCTATAACAATTTAAATACAAATATTGGTGTAGAGCTTATTAATAGAAAACATTATAATTATCAGTATATAAATGATGTTTTCAAGTTTGAAGAATCTGAGTATATTAGTAGTCATTCAGATGAAGAAGACGAGGATTTGAGCGAGACTGTCTATTTTGATAATGATGAATATGACTTAAGATTTGAAAATATTTCAAGCGAGGAAAATGTAGAAGCGGATGATATTGAAGTTTCTTCTGTAGGTATTGATGAACTTAAATTTGAATCGGCAGAGGACAAACTAAAAACAGAAGATATGATTACATATCTGTTTGGAGCTATGAGAAAATACTCAAGTGCTTCAGAAACCAGTCCAAATTATGAAGATTATGAAGTAATTAAGATAGATATATCTAATGAAGCATATAGATTTATTTTGTCTTCTCCTTCATATGGCAAAAACGCAAGTGTTTATGTTTATGGTGATGGTTACGGTCAGAGCTCATTTGTGAATTATTTGAAATTTATAACCAATGATTTTACAAATGATAGCAACTGGTGGCAGAGTAATAAAGCATTTGGTTTTGAATCGCTCGAAATGGTTGTAGATTCTGAAACAACCAACAATGGTAACTTCATATTTACAGATAATGATGGAAACCTTGTAAATTCACCAAGTAGCATTTATGTAAGTTATAAATTGTCAGAAGTTGATAGACTTTCTATTGGTAAACGCGAAAATTTCTATTATATCGACAGTGAAGGCAATGAAATGGATTATGAAACTTATTGTGAAAATAAAATGATTAATCCATTTGTATCTATTGAAGGTCAGATAGTCTATTATGACAGCAATAAGCTTACAAAAAAGATAGATAAGAATTTCTCTGAATATTGTATAAAACTTACAGATGATACAGTTGATGATACAAGTTTCTATACAATAGAAGAAAATACACTTGAGACATTAAATTCTATAAAGAGTGATATAATTACATTTGAAACAAACAGCATCGAAAAACTTGAAGATTTGAGTGGTGTTGTATTCCCTCTTAAAATTGGTTATGATATTGACACAACAAACAAAGTAGTATTAAATAACCAAGAGTATGAAAATGCTAGTAGAGTATTCACTGCTAATGTAAGAAATCTTGATAAACTCTCTGCTCAAGCTGTTTTAGATGAGATTTATTTGGCTATAGAAAAAAATAAAGAAAGTGCCACAAATGAATACAATTCTTATTTGTATAAAAAAGTTTTGTGCAGCCTAAAAAGAAACGATGCTAATAAACTTATATTCAGAAACTTAAACAGAAATGGTGGAAATATTGTATTCTACTATCCTTCTGATGAAAGTCTCGAACCCAATTATGTTGATACAGAAACAGTTCATAAGTTCTATAAGAATTTATTTGGAACTAATATTACAAACAAAACATTCTATGAATTGTATCCAAAGGAATACTTTGAAAACAATCCGGATGTTATAATCACAGAAGGCTGCGATGAGGGTGAGTATTTTTATTCACCTACAATAGTTGGTGATACAAAGAAAAATCTTGTATTTGAATACAGATATGCTGTGTATGATGAGAATGGTATAAAAACAACAAAAACATTTGATTATTATTTTGATGTAGATGACAATGATATTTCAAATGTTAAATTTGATATTGTTAAAACTAAAACAAGTGAGTTCCCAGATACAGGTTTCTATTTACATTATATACATGATAGAACTTATGAAGAAAGAAGCGTAAAGATCGAGGAAGAAACGCTTGAAGAATATATGAATGATTATGCAATAGGTGGAACTACGATGCATTGTATGAAACCAGCATTTAGAACATTCGATATTTCTCTTCAGATAGGCTATAATGCCAACTTCTCTGAAAGTGCTGTTGCAGAGAATGTTAGAAATGTAATCAGTGAAGAATACAGTTTTGATATCACAAAGAAAATAACTGTTGGAAACAGAATATATCTTTCTGATATAATAAAGCTTGTGCTATCTGTAGATGGTGTTGAGAATGTATATGCCAACTATTTTGGTTATGATATTAGCGATCAAACTACTTATCCAACACAGACAAAATATCTTGAGGATGATAATAGTTTCTATACAATGCTTGTTTTAGCAGACTCGGATAAATGTCATGGTTTACAATTAGCATTTGAAGCAGTTTAGTTTGGTTAAAAAAGCAGGTTTAAAACCTGCTTTTTTAATTAAGTTAATAATATGGAATTTGTTAGGCCTGAATACAAAACTATTTACAATAAAATAATAAATAATAATAAGCTTATTAGCTATCTTATAGAAATTGGTGCTTTAATAACAACCGACGATTACTATGAAATGTTTGGGTTTAAATCAAAGAAAGACCCAGAACTTTACATAAAGGAATACAATGAGAATGTTTTTAAAAACCTTGCCTCTGTGATTTTTGATAATAGAGAAAAAATTGAGAATAATACTATAACATATCTATCTACAAATAAAGAGCTTATAGACGAAATTAAAGTAACATTAGGATTTGATTCTGATGATGAACTAGATACAAAAATATACAGAGAAGTTTTTTATTTATACAAAAATACATATGCTGATAACTTTTTTCAGAACAACTGGCAAAGATTTATACCAGACTATGACTTTGAGAACTTAGACGACAATGAAGCAGCAAAGGCTTTTGTTGATGCCATGGCCATTGAGTTTGATAAGCTCGACGAAATGATTAGTAAAGGTTATGAATTTAAGTCATTCGAGGAAATACCAGATGAATATATAAACCATCTTTCTCAACTTCTTGGTTTGGAGCAAAAAGACTTTTATATTCCACAGGAACAAATTGAAGAATATAGGGTTTTGGCCGCCAATATTCTTGAAGTGTATAAGAAAAAAGGTGTCTTGTCAACATTTGATTTGATGTTTAAATTCTTTGGTTATAGAGTAATACTTACACAGTATTACTTTGACAGAAGATATTATTTCAATGCTGATGATGAAAATCTTGAAACTGCTACAAACAATAAAAACTCATATAAATTCTATCTTACAGAAACAAACCCTACAAAGAACTATGCTGAGAATTTTCCTATAAGCGAGGTCGTAACTGAGAATGACATGACCGAAGCTCTGAATCTTGAGCAGTTTGATGAGCTTGTAAGTGAGTATGGTGTAGAATGTGTTTTGGGTTATGCGGATTATTATACACCCTCAACTAATCAATGGAGTAATGGTAAGTTTATATCTAACGAAATAGATTATAAGTATGAAAAAGATGTATATTCGTTTTTCAAAACAAATCTTGTAAAGATCACACCAAAGCCATTTGGTAAATATGCTAATTACACAAAAAGTCAGATACTTATATTAAGAAAAATCATAGATTTTTTAACTCCATATTTCTGGAAAAAACAACTTGTAATCATCCCAGATTTAAATGATGCTGAAAGACTTACTGTCAATGGTCATAGAGGTGTTCATATAGATGGAGACGGTAATACTGTAAACGATGAAGGATTCAGATTGCTTGATAGTGAAACTTGGATTGTAAATGACGAAGTAGCTGGTCCAACAGAAGAAGAACAAAAAAGATTAGATCAGGTAAAAAACGATCTTGTTTTAAAAACAAGAGAAAACGATGAAGATTCTGATTATGTCATATTAAGAGACAATACAGTCGTTTTAACTCCTAAACAATATCAGCAGTTAAGTAAAAATAAGAAAAAATACAAAGCATTGTATACATATACTGACTCTAAAGTTGTTTATGCCAAAGTAGCAAATTCAATGGATGAGGTAAATTACAATAACAACTATTATAATTCTGTTTATGTAGCCGATTCTACATTTATGAATACAAATGAGAGCGGCAGCAGTTATGATTATAATGGTGAAGAAAAAGGTTTCCGAGAATATTCACCTACGGGTGGCAAAACAACATATGAAGTTGTTGTAGAACAAATTGGTAAAAAAATTATAAACATAAACTCAACCAAAGGTTGGGGAAAAATAAAAGATATAAATGATACTGGTGTACTACCAGTATATCCAATTTGGACTATGGATTATATTCCAACGAGAGAAGGAAATATAACTAAATCATCTTATTTCTTTCCGTCATTAATTGGTGAAAATCATTTGTATATTCCAAAACATAACGACTATGATATTAACAAAGAATGGAGTAATGTTGAGCTTATAGACTTGTTTGGTCTTGAAGGAGATAGCTTGAAAAAGTGCTTCTTGAAATCAAATGAAGAAAAAGAAATAAGATGGGTATTGCCACAAGAAAAAACACTAAGTGAGTTTCTACAGGAACCAGAAAATCTTAGGGATATTACTGATTTTACATTGAGTGAAGGAAAAATAAGTTTTAATAAGAAAAATTTATTTGAGACAGAAACAAAAAAGATACCAAATTTCACTTGGAAACAAATGACTGTTGATGGGAAGGCAGTAATAGTTAAAAAAGACAAAACTGAAATTATAGAAAAAGAAAAAGAGTTGTGGTCTATAGTAAATCAATATAAGCTTGCCACAAAGAGCATTTATAAGCTTGAAGATGAAGAAATAAATAAAATCAGAAACTTTGATGATTGGAAAAAATTTAGGGATATATTAAAAGAATGCAAAAAAATTCACAACTACTCTGTATTAAGTGAGTTTGTAAAAAAGCATAATGTAGTAAATTATGATTATATAAACCAGGATATAATTGATGTAAACATCTCTGAGCTTAAGTTTGTAAAAGACGAGAACAATGTTTATAAGCTTAACAATTCTTTATTAGCTGGTGTTACAAATATTGAGAATTCTTATTTGCTAAAATTTGATAAATCTGTAAATGGTTTTATTGTGTTTAAATTAACAGTTGAGGACAACAGTAGATACAATCGATATTATTTCAAAAAATTAAAACCATCGAAAGTTTTGGACAAACTTATTAAGTCTATAGATATAGATGACTCTATAGAGAACAGAGGCGCTCAAAAAAGAAGAAAAGCAATTTCGTATTATTTTATAGATGATGTTTCTGAACTTAGCTATGCTGACGACGAAACAGAGTTTAACAAAGACAAAAGGCTTTTGTTTAAAGATGGCAAAACATATTTTAAGAACATTATAACAAATAAAAATGGAACCACTAGTGAGCAAGAAATAGAAGTAACACCAACTACAATAATTGAGATCGACAACACAGAGAGTGAGCAGTACGGTGATAGATATATAGCAACAATGACTACAACTACTTTTAGAAAACCATATGGCTTAAAAAGTGATTATAGTCTTACAGCAAAAGAACAGAATAGAGAGACAGAGCTTGAGGCAGTAAAATCAACTGATGAAAAAAGCGTTGGCGGTTTTTATTATGATGAAAATGAAAGAGCTATCTATCAGAATATTTATAAAAATATAAAAGCAGGGGATTATATTTATAGTCCTAAAGAAAATAAGATTTATCAATTTACATCTAATTATTTTGATTTCTTTTCTCCAGAGGATAAAACCGTTTATAGTTCTTATGATTATTTTGAATATACAAAAGAACAAGAACAGGTAATGTATAATGGTTTCAAAAAAGACGATCCAGATACAGAAGAGGACGAGAGAATTATTAAGTATCGTTTCAAAAATGAGAGTGGAGTGGAAGAAGAAACAGATGGTTGGCCAATGTCATTTACTTTAAAAGATAAAGCCTACGAACTTCTTGAGGAAGATAATAAACCTGAGCTTTCTATTTTTGGAATCAAAGAAGTAGAGCTTTTTGGAAATATTGTTTATGAAAATAAAACAATAAACAGAGATGGCGAAACATATTCTTCAAAAATTTACAAAATAAAAACTTATGAAAATAATTATCAGGGTATTGGTGAAATGGACGATGCTGATAATTACATTTTGAATAATTATGATAGAGTTGCTAGTTGGGATGTATTAAGTGGCTGTGACACAAGATATCTTGAAGATGGAATAATAGCAAGACCAACGAGATTTGAAACAGATAAGGTTTTTGAAGAAGCTTTGAAATCTAAAGAACATGTCGAAAAAAAAGATAATGATAAACAAATAGTGGCTAATATCCTTCAGGAATTAATTGGAAGTACTCGTTTCTTCGGCCAGAATAATATTGTTAGATTAGGAGTTAATAAATGATCGATTTCAGCGATTACGAGAGTTTCTTTGATGACAAAGGAATACAAAAAACAGTAGATAATTATGGTATTTTAAATGTAATGGACTATTGGTTCGATTCATTAACCAAAACAGATGATCCAACAACGCCAGATGCAGACGAGGCAGAAGTAAATCCATTCAAGCTCGATAATGATGGTATCACCAATGGTTTGTATAATTATTTTCTTAATTGCTGGGATGTAATAAAAAACATAGAGACAGAAGACGAGAATAAAATAAAAGCATATTATTATGCTTCTAAGGATGGTTTAAGATATCTTGAAAATTTTAATAAAACAATTATTCGAAAACTTGAAATAAAAGACAATCAAACATATAAAAAACATCTAACAGAATTATTGGACTATTATACTAACAGACAAGATTTCGATTATGTCACAAACCAATATAAGAAAACAAACAATATAACAATATGGCTTATCAAACTTGATGAGAATGGTAACTACATAACAGAGCTTCCAGAAAACTATGAAGAAGAAGGCGGAAAACTTTGGAATAATAGTTTATGTAAGGATTATTATGGAAAATCACTTGGTGGTTATAAAAAGGTTTATTGTGTAAAGCTTACTAAAGAAAAAATAAACAGCGGCTACTATTTGAATGACATGGGTAAACCAGGCTTTGTTCAGTGGAAAAAAAGAGTTATTCAAAATCTTGATGGTAAAAAAACAACAGAAGTAAAAAAGACATTTTATTTTTTCTTAAGTTCTGAATATTATGTAGATAGCAATAACAATTTTGTTGATGATAAAAGTATTATCTATGAGCTATTCAGTGCTGTAAATAACACTTTTGATTCGTATAGTAAAAATGGAAGTAATTTTGTTAATTATTATGAAGAATATTTTAAACAGTATTTCTATAAAATTCTTTTGGAGAAATATAGAACAAAAGAAATAGAAGAAGAATTTCTTAAATACCTTGAATTTGATTTGGGTTATTTTAAAGGTATGCCAGATTTACATATGAAAATGAACGGTAAGTCAAACATGGGAAGTTTCAGCTTGCTAAAATCATATGATGACGGTCATAAATTTAAAGGTATAGAAAATGAAACTTTAACATATAAACAGCAGATAAGAGATGGTTTAAAAATTCCATTCAGCCGTTCTGAATATGAAAATGGATTTTTGACATTTTATATAGAAATAAATAAACTTCCGAAAGGCTTTGGCTTGATTAAATATTACAAATCAATAGAAGATTATTTAATTTTTGTGAAAAATTTCTATCTTAAGCTTAAAAATAAGACAAGAAAAGATGTAGAGTTTGATGAAGAAAAACAAGAGTTTAAGACTACGCTGAAAACAATCTATAGAACTCAGGCAGAATATATAGATGAGTATTTGGCAAGCATCGCTAATAGAAAACTTAGAGAAATGTTGTATGCTGTAAGACCTAATTTTAATATAAGATTGGAAGAAGATAGAGCAGCAAACGAGCTTGATAATAGCAAAATTAATAATCTGCTTAAATATTGTAATGGAAAAGATTTTGATGTTGGTGATATTATTGAAAACGAAACAACAATTATCTATGCTTTAAGTTTCTTTCAGAATTCTAAATCAAAAATTAATTATGCCAAACTAACAGTAAGCAATAAACTAATAAAGGATTTTGAAACTGATAAAAAACTAACACTTGGTGGCGGTTATTTAAATATTCAGCAAAAAACATCTTTTGAAACTGACAACTTAATGTCCGAGTATTCTCACGACAAAACCTTAGATGACTATGTAACTGTTAATGGTAAGAAGTATGAAATAACAAACCTGGAAACATACAACGAGGCAAAAGAAGCTATCAAAAACATTTCTGAGAATTCAGAGCTTAGAAAAGAAATGAATGACAGTTTGGATTTCACATCTATTATGGATGATAGCGAAATAACTATAATTCATAAGGTTGAAAACGATATAGAGTATAAAATTCCTAACTGGAAAAAGAGTACCATTTATTGTAATTACAATAGTGAAACAGAAAAGTGGAATTATTCTATAAACTTCCAGAATATGTTACAATATGACGCGCCAGAAACTATTACTCAAATTAAAATTATAGACTATAATACAGGAGAAAAGTACACATTTCCAGTTAAGGGTGTAGAAAAAAGAGTATTAATGCAGGAAGATAATTTTCTTGAGCTGGATAATCTTTTTGAATTTGATAAAGAATATATAGCAAATGAAAGCTTGTATCTTTTTATAAGAGATGGTTTAAATAGTGGCAATTTTAAGATATCAAAAAATTCTTACGGAGTCAATGAACTTGTAATTCAGAATGAAACTGCCAACTATACAAAGGTTGTTGGTGATACACTGGTTGTTGGTAGTGAATATGAAACTCAGCTTGGAACTCTTACTGTAAAAGAAGATGGAGTCGATGGCTACTATTTAGTATTAAATCCTAAAGATGATAACAGTAGCACCAATTTGGTTTATAATACTAAATTTATAACAAAAAAAAGATTGGTGTTGAAACCATATTCTGATGTGGAAGAATATTTGAATTCTATTCCTAAAGGTGGTAAAAAGACTGTATATATAGACAGTTTTATACAAGCAGAAAGCGCCGCTAGGACTTCAAATCTATACATCGAGGACTTAAATTAAAAGTTAAAATAGAGGAAAGAAATGTTAAAAGACCTATTTTTAAAGAAGAGTAATAGCAAGGCAGACACATTGGCAGATACACTTGCTGACGGCTATGTTGATATTAAGGCTTATAGATATAACGACAAAGGAGAAAAAACTTTAGTTTATCATGATACAGGCGATAACACAGTAACCAACTGGATGAGACAGGTTATAGTTCAACTTTTGGCTGGTGTTCCTATGTCATCTAATGGCTATGGCTATAATAATGCTGGCGCAGCTATAAAGAATGAGAACTCTGCTCAGTTAAATGTAAATTATACTACATATCTGAAAGAGAACCACGGTGACAATACAAATCTTGATGGTTGCCTTATTAGTAATGCTGACTATCAATATCTCCATTCACCAGACGCTATAAATACAAACAACAATGTTAAAATTGTAATTAGTGACGATGGAAAAAAGAAAGAAGCAACAGATCTTCATTTATATCCTTTGTTCCCAACAAAAGTTCTTCTTGGAACTGGTAAAGAGTATGTAAGCTGGGAATTCTTAAAGCAGGAAAACGAAGAGAACAATGCTACTTGGTATGCAGAGATGATAGAAAACTATGGTTCTGGAGAGGGAGAGGAGGCTGCTTCAGAACAGGTAAACAAACTTATCGAAGGTGAAGAAATTTGCTGTAATACATATTCAGCTACAATAGGTGCTCAAGATGTTTACTCTGGAAGTGGTTCTTTGGTTCCAACAATAACAGTAAACGATCCAGATTCTACAGTTCTTGAGGAGGTTCCAGCCAATCTAGCTAATAGATATGGTGTAGTTGGTGCTGTAAAGACAATTTATTTGCCAAATGGCGATGAAACAGACGGTGGAAAACTTATTGAAAAACTAAATGATTCACAGACATATGTTAATGATGTTTTGAATCCTACAGTAAGCGATAGTGGTAAATTAATTAAGACAAGATATAGAGGTGTTGGAAGACCTTGTTTCATTTATTTCAATAGAACATTCGAAGTATCTTCTTCACAAAAACTCGATTGGTCTAAACAGACTTCTGGAGTTTATGTTTCTAAGGAGAATAAATCATCCGTTCCATATTTAAATAGGATTACTTTCAGAGTTATAATGCCAGCACAAAAAGCTACAGGTCAGGCAGCTGCTTATTATCCTTACAATGGATATACATTGAAACAGGTTGGCTTGTTTAATGATGCTTTGATTTCTTCACAGGAAGGAATTCAATCTACACTTTCTGCTAAGATGCCTTGCGGAACTCTTTTGGCAATTAAGAATATTGCTAGTTTCACAAAAACAGCAGATGAGGAAGTAAACTTCACCTGGACTTTAACAATTTAAAAGAGGGTATAGATGTGCAGATTGCAATCAATAAGAAAAG
>Ga0326513_10003560_pt1 | contig 11273 bp, 11 predicted proteins | sample 2_2465_0518_D_FD_203654 | JGI IMG/M metagenome (GOLD analysis project Ga0326513, IMG submission 203654) | Bovine rumen microbial communities from UC Davis, California, United States - 2_2465_0518 | ecosystem: Host-associated > Mammals > Digestive system > Stomach > Rumen | place: USA... | reverse complement strand
CCAGCCTGGCTACAAGCGCGTGGAGGAGTACCAGAATATCTATAAGGAACTTCTGGAATTGAATAACCAGCTTGAGTCATGCCGTTCCCGCTGGGAGGCGATGAAGTTCATTGAGGAAAGGAGAAACCAGCCCGTCACGATTTATCGTTCACGTTTTGACAGTATAGCCGCACGGTGTATGGGGCAGTGGAAGCTGGAGGCCGCTTCTGCATCGACGGCACATCCGAAGGCAAAGAAACTCCGGAACGTCTGGAAAGACAATTAATAGTAATTATAAATAATAGTAGTTATGAATCCACAAAATTTAATGCTTGCCTCTGGCGACACTTTTGAGAAACTTGACAGCCTGACTACGGAGTTGCTTGATGCCGGAGTCGGTGCCAATTTCTTCGAGGAGGAAGTGGACGAGGTGTTGTTCCACACCAACAACTTTCTTTCCGACCCCACCTTCATCGGTGCTGGCGGTCCGTTCAACATGATCCTCACCACCTGTCTTATCTTAGCCTCTCTGTTTTCCATCGTCTGGGGTGCCGGTATGGCTTACAAGATGATGTACAAGGGCGAGCCGTTTGACCCGCTTAAGATCCTGAAGGTGGTGGCCATCGCCGCTGTCATGGGCACATGGTATTCCCCTGGCGGCATTCTTGATATTCTTGCCGTCATCCCCAACAGCATTGGTAGCTGGACGAAGACCCTCTATGAGGTCGAGGTGGAGCATGTCAGTGAGAAATTCAAGGAGCTGACACCGATGATTATGAAGAAGGACTTTTTGATTTCCAAGGAGGAAGGAAAGGCCAGCTCCACCGACAAGGTGCTTAACACTTCCTCCAGTGATTCCGGTATTGAAAGCGAGGAAGTGAAAAAGGAGGCCGGTGTGGATGCTGCCAACTATAACAAGTTCTCTACCACTGCCGGAATCATCTGCCTGATAGACAAGATTTTCTTCCTTCTGGGAATAGGACTCTACCGCATCGGTTTCTGGGGCACAATCTTCTGTCAGCAGATATGCCTGGGGATGCTGACCATCTTCGGTCCCATCCAGTGGGCATTCAGCCTCTTGCCCAAGTGGGAAAGTGCCTGGTCTAAGTGGCTCACCCGCTATCTCACGGTCCATTTCTATGGTGCTATGCTCTACTTCGTTGGTTTCTATGTCCTGCTGCTGTTCGATATTGTATTCAGCATCCAGATTGACCAGCTTCAGTGGATCGTGCAGGACAATGGGGCCAATGTTTCCTCATACATCAAGATTGCCTTCTTTACCTCGATGTACATGCTGGTCGCCGGTACCGTAGCGTGGAAGTGTCTGAACCTCGTTCCCGACCTTGCCGCATGGATGATACCCGAGGGTGACACCGCATTCTCTACCCGCTCGTTCGGTGAGGGTATTGCCGGAAGCGTCAAGCAGGCCGCACGTCTATAGTATTATTATTCGATAACTTTAAAATCACAATCATATGGGATGGAGTAAATTTTTCAGGGGCGAGCCGATACCCGACAGGGATGACCCCAAGTATCAGAAGCGTCATGAACAGATGTATTCAGCCGGTGGCACTTTTGCCCGTGTCACCGGTCTGACATGGCTAGGCCGCAAGATTACGGTGTTCGCCAACAATCACAAGGGGTTGTATTTGGCGCTTGTGTTTGGCATTGCGATCTTTGTTTTGGTTTTGCAGGTGTATCGCTTCACTAGCAGCTTCAGGAATCCTGGTCCCTACACCCCTGTTTCAGAGCGTGTGGACTCAGCCCTTCAGGACAGGTTCAAACAAGCTTCCAGGACATCTGCGGGGACTGACAGTATTAAGATCAAACATTAAAACGTACTATTATGCGGTGGTTGGTTAGATATATATTGATTGTTGCGGTATTGCTGCCGTCGGTGTCAAGGGCATCCTTGATTGCCGACGGTTACACAGACCCCTCGCTTGAAACCATGCTGGAGGGGAACTTTGCCGCACAGCTCCTTCAGGAGAAGAAAGCCGGGGAGTATCTTGACAACATCCTGAAGTCCTACGGCAAGGCAAGTCTAGCCGTTGCGGGTATCACCCTGACAAAGCACCTGGAGCGCAAGGCACTTCATGAGGCTGGTCTTCTGGGCGTGCCCGGTCAGGAGAATTACTATTATCAGCACATCTATGATCTGGTCTATGCCCGCATCATCCCGCAGGTGTTCCGTTGCGGCGTGCTGCTCATAGACCATATCGACCAGTCGGCTGTCTGGGGGCCGCATCTGTACCTCATCTGTGAGGAAGTCCGTATGCTCTGTGCACAGTTCAGCGCCGTGTGCAGCAACGGTACGCTGACGTTCAACTTTAGTTTCCCGCAGATTGCCGACGAAGTCCTGGAGATTGTCGGTCTGAAGGACCTTTCCAAGGTAGACTGGAAGGATATGCTCGACAGCATGGCCACCCTTCCCGCTGATGCCGACTCCCTCTATGAGGACATCAAGAGCGACATCGACGATCTCTACCAGTCGGGCAAGTTCCTCGGAGCTGCCGGAACTACAGCCGCAGGCGAGCTTTGGAACGGCGGCGGCAAGGTCGGCGACCTCTTCAAGGGCAAGCCCTCAGAACTGAAGGGCAAGATAGACTCCCTGAAGACCTTCTTTGACGAGACCACGAACAAGTATCAGGTCAAGCAGAAGATGGATGCTTTCCTCGGCGATGTTGACACCCTGACGGCCATTAGCAAGATCTTCAAGTTCCAGAACTGCGATGCTTCAAAGTATATCGCCGACTTCGGCCAGGACAAAAGGCAGAATGTCTATGTCCGCGAGCGTTGGTACATCACCGACGGTGTCAATGTGGTCTATGAGGAATGGTTCGACTCCTACACGATGGAGAAAGAGACCTTCCAGAAGCGCATGGAGAGCAAGCTGGAGGAGTACAACGACCCCGATGCGTCCTTCTTGACTAACCGCTACTATCTTGAGCAGGATCAGCGCAGGGAGTACAGGCAGACCGACGAGCTGCACATGGAAGGAGTCAGTCAGGCCATCTTTACCGTCCATTGTGATGACGGCGGCAATCTGGGCGAGGGTTCCTATACCTTCAAGGTCAATCCGCATCATGACCCCCTTAACGAGAAGTCGAAGGAATATGCCATGCAGACCAACCTGGATCCCAACACAGACGGCACGAAAGACCTGAACGCCGCCGACGGCAAGGTGGACTACTGGCAGAAGCAATATGATGCCTACAAGAGCCAATACGATGCCTTGGATGACCAGATCGGGGAACTGTATATCTCGTATAACAACGGTAATCTGACATACGACGGCGAGGACATCAAGACAGTTATCAACCGCCTTGACTCAGAGCGCAGGACGGTTGGCAGGAAGCGCGACGCAGCCGATGACTCCCTGAGCGTATGGCAGAATGCCTATGAGGAGCTTTGCAATGATCTTGCTGATGACGGCGACATCTTCCGCATTCCTCATATCATGAACATGTATCAAGGAACGTTCAACCTCCGCTGGCTTGACAGCGGCCATTGGGAGGGTTACACCTGGATTCGCAAGGCATACGTTCCTGCTGCCGATGCAGACGTTTACCTGAAGGTAACACTGGAGCGTGCCAGAGGCGAGAGCTGGTTCCTGTTCATCCGCACGCACCGTTCCCAGATTACCCTTAACTACAAGCTCTGCTATGAGTCCGAGTCTGAGAACGTGGTGGAATACCTCGACCTCGACCCCGGCCAGTCAGAGGTCCAGAACAGGAATACCGTCCTGGAGCATCAGCAGTACTGGCAGAGCCAGTTCCCGGAGTGCCGGGTGGAGTTTGAGACCAAAGTGCAGCCCGCCGTCAATGATTCCATAACAGACCACAACGTGCATCTGCTCTGGGCCAGTGACCGCATCAGGGTTGCCCGCAACATCGTTAGCCGACTGGAGCTGATACATGCCCGCCTTCAGGTCATGGAGCGCATCCTGCTTCAGACAAAGAGCCTCGTAGAGCGCGTGAAGGATGAAGTACACAACATCGTCACGGATCCGCTCAGTAAGGACTGGTGCTATGGATTCCTTGAGGAACGCAACTACCGCATGCGCAACAACCTTAATGCCACACCCCGGCGTAGGTGGTCTGGAGGTGACGGTAGCGATTAGGATATATTTAGAAAGCTAAAAAGAATAATCAGATATGAGAAAGTTTTTGCTATCACTTATGTTACTAGCCTTTATAGGCTGTGAAAAGGACGAAGTAGAAGATACTACTGAGTACTATGTCAAATATGACGTGTCGTGCCAGTATAAAGTATACTACGGCAGTTACAAGGGCAGTTCTATCAAAGTATCGGGGACTGGTGTTCGCGGTACCGAGGTAAAGGACAAGCATACAAGTTTCACATGGTCAGACACCGCTGGCCCTTTTAAAAAAGGTGATAAAGTTTTCCTGACAGTGAATACTACTGCTCCAACGGGTGCCGTGTTTAATACTGATGCAACGCTTTCCGTTTCCAAATCCTCTTCTCCCTTCGTGGCGAAGAGATGGGCCACCACACAAAGCGACGTTAATTTAAGCTACGTAATAAAATGAAAAAGGTTATATTATTCGTTTTCACGATGTTGTCGGTGGCAGCAATCGCCGATGACAAATCGAGTATGAAGACGCTCGAAAACATCCCCTTCATAGCCGACTCCCTGACGGAAGAGGAACAGAAGGCTTACTTTGATTTAACTGAGGATATCATCCTTTCCGGTGTGGACTCCCTTGTGAGCCGGAGAAAGTACACGGAAGGCCTTGCCGTCCTTGATACCCTACAGGGCAGCTGGAAGACGATAACGGGCAGGGAACTGTCACCAAGGGCGTACATAGTCAGGTGCGTCATACTGGCAAATCAGCGCAAATGGCGTGATGTGTTAGAGGTGACGGGAAACTGCCTGTCGATCTACGGTGGCAACATACCGTCTCGGATGGCGAGCATGGTCTTCAGCATGCAAGGCAATGCCCATCGGTTCCTTGGCGAATACAGGGAGGCTATCGGCTCGTTTGAGTTGGGCCTTGATTATTACACCAAAGTAGGGGATCTGGGCAGTCAGGCCGGAATGCTCTGCCAGATGGCCGAATGCTACGGCAGCCTGGGCGGTTACACGCAGGCAATCGCCCTATACGGCGAAGGAATAGAAAGATTCCTGTTGTACTTCGGCGCAACGCGGAAAGATCTGCTTGAAGGCTTTCTTTTCCCCAACAACCGCTATGATAAAGCCCTCCTGCGTGTCTTAGCCGATCACCTCTACAATCTCGGCATGTTCGAGAAGGAACACGGCAGCAGGCTCAACGCCAAGGACAATCTCCTCATGTCATGGCACTGCGGTAACGAATCAGCCAAAGCCGAATACTTAAGAGTTTGGCGATGATAGCCAAGACAAAGAAACAGGCTATATTTGCCCGGTACGGTGGTCACTGTGCCTACTGCGGGAAGCCGATGCAGCGGAAGAACATGACCGTTGACCACCTGGTTCCCCAGAGCAGGGGCGGCGGCAACAACATCGAGAACCTGATGCCCTCCTGCAGGAGCTGCAACGGCCTGAAGGCCGCCGACAGTCTTGAGGTCTTCCGGTATCGTTTCTTTTGGGACAGTCTGAAGCCGTCTGAGCTCGCCACCTATGACAGCATGGCAGTGGGCATGGGGTGGAACGGTTTTATTTTGAAACCGGCGTTATGGATTGATTATTTCTTGTTTATGACATAACTTTTATTCATGTTTTTCTATGGGGGAGGTTGGCCGTGACGGTTAGCCTCCCTTTTTTGTGTGACATTAGAGTTTGGAGCTTAATTTTTAACATCTTGGCGACTATGAAACAAACGTTCAAGTGTTAAAAACGATGGTTCCGTTGCATATTTAGTAGATTATCAGTTATTTTGCGGCGTTGTTGTTCCAATTGAAGTTCGTACCGTTCAGATTCAGATTACGAGCGTTCGCATCGCTGTTGGCCGATGACGACCAGCAGTTGCCGTTGGAGCCAACATTGTTGATGGACGTGCCACTGCTGCTGTTCCGATTGCCCGCAGTTGGGAGATCCACTTCACGAGTTGGAGGGGATTTGTTTTTGGCTATTTAGAAGGCCGTACTAGCTAGTACTAGCCTCTGATCAACAGGGTATAAAAAGTCTATATGGGGCATAATATTCCGTTCTAGGATCCGTAAATGTTGAAAGGTTCACTATCTACGCTTATGGCGATGAAATTTAAAGATCATGCCAATGCATCTTTGAAGATAGGCATCATCATCCTCATCCTTTCGTTTTCGCCATCCACCCCCGGGACCGCCTCCTCCGCCATTGGACATGGAAACGTCTGCTGTGCCATCTTTTCCACCGAGGAAGGCAACCAATACATCTTTCAGGATATTTTCATTACCCGTCTCGAATAATCTCAGATCTGTATTTGAAATTAGCTCGTTGAAGCTAAGTTGGTGATATTGTGGCAACCTATTCTCATACCTTTCTACTTTTTCAAAAAAACGGCTGAGTTCCTCCCCGATATATTTTAGAATTGCTTTGGCAACTTTATTCTCATTGAGATCAATATTCTCTCTTTTCAGTTTATTAGTTTCGTCCCTTAATGACGCGTTTTTTTCTTCTGCCCTATATATTTCTTGCAGCTTTTCTTCATGCTGTTTTTTTAGGATTTCGAGAAGCTGTTTTGTTTCATCAATATCACGGCGTTTTCTGTCAAGAGCCTCCTGCGTGTTCTGCATGAGGGAGTTCAGGTTCTTCATCTGCTGTTCCAGTTTCTGTTTGTCGTATTCCTGGCTTAGGATGTCCTCTTCAAGGTCCTGCCGTTCCTGCTCCATGCCCTGCAGCTTTGATGTCAGGTTATTAACCATCGTGCCCAGACCCTTCAATTTAATTTCATTGCGCCTGATTTCCTTTTCAAGTAGCTGTACTGACTCCTTCAGACCGTCCACCTCGCTACCGAGGGCATCGCGGTCGTTTTCCAAGTTGTTGCACTGTTCCCTTAACCAAAGTAGATACTCCTCCGACGTGCGATGTTTCGCGCCAGTTTGCTGAATGCTATCACCACGTTCTAATCCCCATTTCTTATTGACTTCAGCAATGGCATCATGCAGGTTTTTGAATTTCTGTCTTGAAATATCCTTGCTGCCTCCAAATACTTGGTTAAAGGAAATCTTTCCGTTCACTTCAGGAATAATCGTACAATGCACATGCGGATTTTTCTCGTCAAGATGAACGATGAAAGCCACGATGTTCTCCTCGCCATAGAGTTTGCACATGAGGTTGTATTGATCCTGTGCCCATTTTTCGATGTCCTGTTGTCTTGTGACATGTCTGTTATCCGCGCCTTTGGCGAGATCGACTTTCTGGTCACCAAATGCTATTTTGAGCATCCGTTCACGGGACCCACCCAGAATGATATTCGCGACGGTGCGGCGTTCTTTCTCTGTGCCGTCTTTCATCTTAATGGGACCAGGTATTTTGATACCTCTTGCGTTACATATATCCTTGAAACGCTTGTCAATGGGGTAGCCCTTATTGACAGGTGATACGACCCCACCCCTAGTAATCTCAAAGTTGAGATGAACACGGGTTGGGTCATAGTAACCGTATTTCTTCGCATCCGGATCGGTTACGCGATAGTCACGGAGGTGTTCCGTACTTTGTCCTCTGGACATGCCAGAAGAGCCGGATATGTCACAAACTTGCTTTGCCATAATCTTGCTTTTTTGTTGCGAAATTACCTGAAAAGGGATAAAAATCCAATTCGAAAACAAAAAAAAGCCCGAATTAACGTTTTCAAGACTTTGGGAATAAACGAAGTGTTAAATTGGGGTCCCGGGGCGTTGCCCTAAGCCTAATCCAAACCCGAGCTTGCTCCCCGAAGGTAGGGGGTTGGCTGCATGTTTTGGTAGTGTACTTTGTACACGTTAAACCAAAACTGCGTATTAAGCTTATCACTTTTAAAAAGTGTCACGCAAGCGTGAGGGAGGACGATGCTCTATCGGCCTCTCATAGACCACAAGGGAGTCATGGAAAAGAAGAGTGGATGTAGCATGCAACAAAAGCATGTTGTTGCACTAAGTTTGCTCTTTTTTGTAGTACGTGACGTATGAAGAAATGTAGTACGTAACGAACAACCCTATATACAAAATCATGTATAGTAAAAGTGGCTGTAACCACTTCCTCTATATTTGCCGAGATACGCAGTCTGACGTGTACACTATCACCGATTTAACATTTGAGAATACAAAAATGAATTGTAAATGTTAAATCTGTTATTCTAGTTGCACCTACATCATAATAATACTACCTTTGCTGCAAAAAACAAATGTAGTAAGATATGAATGAAAATGTCACAAATCTCACCAACAATGGTGAACAGAAACAAGAAAAGAAACGTAAGCAGCAAGTGGGCGTACCTGTTACAGTTTACTGGAACAAAAGTGTGTATGATTACACCATAAAGAATTTGCGCGAACTTTGTGGTCAGAAAATCAACAGTGTCTATCGCCAGATAAAAAAAAGTGGGGGCATTGTTTTGCAAAACTACGTAAACACTTTGCAACAAGTCAACGACTTAATTGAACGCGTTGAAGACTTCACTCCAAACATGCCGATGACCGTTAAGGATAGCGCAAAGTTAAAGTCATTTTTTACAAAATGGCAAAATAAATTGTTGCAGATAAAAAACCAACTTCAGCACACAGGAACACCTGTTTATTTTCAAACAGAAGTCGCCAAAATTTTGAAGAAACGCAAGGCAAAAGTTGAGTTCCACGAAGTCATGCTCGAGTGGTATATTGAAAGATTCGGATGTGACAATATCACCCCAGAAAATATTGCAGATGCTGTTATGCAGCAAAATGTCAAAGACTGGTCAGAAGTAAAACAATTAGCCAGACCTTGTCGATATAGTTTTCGACTTGCCGCTGATACAGAAGATGAACGGAATTTTATGCTAAATGCCGTGAGATGGATTTACAGAATTGAGATAACAGATGTAGACAAAGACCTTGGTGCTCATGTTGCAAACGATCTGGTGTTGATGAAAGCATTAAAGAAGTGGAACGACAAAAAAGTGCCGAAAAGTTATCACTACGAGAAAGAGTATCAGGAATTTATAAATCAACTGCAAACCATCACACCTCAACAGCTCTTTGAAATCGATGATGAATCTAAGAGTGGGGGCACCGACACTGAGCAGAGTGAAGTGACACAATCGCATGAAACCGATACAGCGATAGGTGGTGTTGAGAAGAGTGATATGCCGATGCAGACACAGACAGAAGTAACAGATTCTGAAATTTCTACGGGAGCAGTAGATGATGACCAGAAAGACCTCCAGAAGGAAGAAGTTCCTTCCGGTGAAGGCGATACCTCGACGGAAACAGAAAACGGACAGGGTGAGGTCGCTGCCGCCTCATACAACCATCAATCATCAGCAGGACTGGCACATCAGGCGACAGACAACTCCCTAGTTCAAGGCGCACAATCAGATAATCATCAGCAGCCTGTTGATGTTTACGAGAAAGCCAAGCGAACCTATGAAGCTGCCAGCCTTTTCGTGTGACTGGAACATGGCACATGAAGAACCGATGCCACACATCGAGCGTCCGGCATGCAGCACATACAGGCTAGTACTAGCCTAACCTGACTCACTCCTATAGGCCCCCCGGCTACCGTCCGAATGTCAGCAGCAAGTAGCAGATCTGCCAAGAGTGCAGTTGTAGTCACCCAGAGAAGGCCGATGTTCACTCTTTCACTCATACGAATTTCGTTACATTATCAACGCACTATTGCACCGAACGGACGAAAGCGCAACGGTTTCGCCTTGGCTTCAGGGATATAGGAGATCAGACGAAAGTACACCTCGCGCCCGTCTGAGCGGTCTTCGGCACAGCAGGGATGGCGGTCATACACCACCCCGGGACATGCACCACCGGCAGAGGTGGCAAAGGCACATGCCTTACACCCCTCGCCCTTGGCAGCTGCTACGACTATGACTTGCATGCCATCGATGCTGTCCACTAAGATATCGCCAATCATTCTGTTCATTACTCTACGAATTTAATTCAATACCGGTCGTATCGGGAATCCGAAGTTGCAATCACAAGTATCGGTGTCCCAAAGATCTTGTTGGAAGTACAGGAATCTTCCTGTGTCCTTGCTCATGCGAGAGGATGACCAAATACCACTGCATTTGCCAGTACCAGCCAGTTCACCAGTCTTACGACGAACACCAGCCAGCGGAAGGAAGATACTGTTGCCGTTCGGGCCTGTCAGCCTGACACCCTTAGTTCCGTTTATAGACTCCCATGAAATCACACACATGAAGTGTAATTCCTCTATCTGCTCATCAGTGGGAGTTTGCCACTCCTTACCCTGAATGTCTGCAGGGACATCGCTAAAGTGGAAATACCCGCCAGCCTTCTCCGGAGCATCTGCACCGAGGTTACGATCCGCCCAAAGTGTTCCCGAAGGAAGCCCAAGATCGATTGCTGTTACGTTTGTCATACACTATCTGGCTGTTTCTATCCCGCCGCCTACGGTTTTTAGTTAATAATTTGTTACTGGGCGCACTGTGAAACCATAGGCACGGTCACAGGTGTCAACGTACCAATACCCAGACATCCAGAAAAACAACAGCCCCTTTTCACCTCCCATACAGGAAGAAGTCCAGATGCAACCAATTTTTCCTTGGTCAGACAATTCGCCCGTCTGGTTGAGGTTGCCAGCTAGCGGAAGGAAGATACTATTGCCGTTCGGGCCTGTCACCTTCAATCCTTTGATGCCATTGATCCTTTGCCATTCTCCAGTGCAATAGTCATGCAATTCCGTAACCTGATCCTCCGTTGGTGTCTGCCATCTCTGCCCAAGAATAGCCGATGCCGCATCATTTTCTGTTCCTGCGACCTCGAAACCGTCCCCCAATTTCTTGTATTCATACGGAAGGCACTTTTCCGTAAAAGGCTCCGTCTCACCGAAGCGGAAGAAGTCACCAGTATTCTCCGGCGCGTCTGCACCGAGGTTACGGTCTGCCCAGAGGGTTCCAGAAGGTAGTCCAAGGTCAACGGCCTTTAATGTTGCTGTTTCTGTAGTTGTCTTTGTCTCTATCATTTTACTGTTGCCTTTTTGTATTCCGTCGGCTTCGGTTTTAGGGGTTATACTTTGTGACGCTGGTGTTTTGAAGTTATCGGCATGTTAGATTTTAGATCTTTTTTTCTTATTGAATTTTTTCCTATCAAGTCTGCCGGTGTGCCTTCAATTTTCAGTCGTCATCGACTTAGTTGAGTTTTGAGTCCTTTTTCTTGCAGGT
>Ga0326513_10003559_pt1 | contig 11274 bp, 18 predicted proteins | sample 2_2465_0518_D_FD_203654 | JGI IMG/M metagenome (GOLD analysis project Ga0326513, IMG submission 203654) | Bovine rumen microbial communities from UC Davis, California, United States - 2_2465_0518 | ecosystem: Host-associated > Mammals > Digestive system > Stomach > Rumen | place: USA... | reverse complement strand
AGGAACAACATTGGATATTTACATAATGTCTACTCAGACAACATGATAAAGTATTTTGACTTTGACAAGCAAATTATAGCTGTCAATATGATTGGAACGGATTTTCAGGATAGACACAATGGGTCAGACCAAGATTCCGACTCTATTTACGTTACCAATCAAGTTGATATTGTAAATTGGTCTAAATACTGCTATGCAAATTTCCCAACCATTGTAAACAATATCCCAATGGCAACGAAGAAATACGAATTATCAATGGACGCTTACTCAGAGATAGATAGCAACTTGTCTAAATCACAGAGTGCTATCGGAGAATCTTCCAATGTTGCACAATTAGCACAAAGCTATATGAACACTTTCAACGACAGGAAGTATTCCGATGCAGTGTGTATTCTGTCTGTAGTGGCTCAATGTGCAATCGACAATGCTAAGAGAGTCTATGATATTGACGTTAACGAAGAAATCAAATTATTGAAACAAAACATTGATGTCAAGAATAATCAATATCCTAAATTTTGGAAACTGATTAAGGACAAAAAGTTATCTAAGCAGAACAAACGGTTTTCTGAGGACAAAATCAATAAGGATTTAATTTGTCCTATGAACTATATGTCAGAGATTAAGATACCATCATATAAGCCTACCTTTAGAACACTTCCAATGAGTTACTTCTTCAACAAAGAAGTTTCTATTACGGCATCAAACAAGAGAAGAAGTTGTAAAAAGGTTGAAAGCCTTATTGAAAAGTATTCATTGAACCTCTTGACAACACCTAAGAAAGAAGAGTATATTTTACTCAGAGATGATTTTGAGAACTTAATCGAAGACATCAAGCAGGTGTATATCTCAAACAACTATTTGGACTTAATTGCTTGGTTAATTGACAGGGCATTTTTGATTTCTCCAAAGGTTAGAGGAAAGAGTCAATCAATCAATTCAAACACTAGGAAGAATCGTTCGATTCTCTTAAAGACATTGTATGACATTAATCCAAAAGCCGTTATTCGGTGCTTTAGTAAAAATTTATAAAAATGACTCGATAATCTCACTATTTTTGTAGTGGGATTATTGTGTATAAACGTATACCAAAAATGTATATGCCCTTAAAACTCTCTAAAACATCCCTAGAAGCGATTTTAGGTTGCTACCCTAACAATTCTACCCTAAGTAACTTTTGAACGCTTATATAGTCGTTTTAGGAAGCTACAGAGGTATTTTAGTAATTCAGTCTACCCTAGATTTTCAGAAAGGAACAAAAAATGATAGAAAAAATTTACATCGTGTGGGAAGTCGACCCTAACTCAAACGAACAAGTCTCAGAAATGTTTGTGACAGAAAAATCAGCCGAGAACTATTTAGCTGAGAAGATGAATTCGTCACTCTCTGAGCAAGGATATAGTTGGTACATTTCGTCACATTTTGTTCATCAGTATTAAAAAGGAGTAAGCCATGAATCTTGATAAGTTAAAATCACTAAAGCCAACTACAGACGTTGAGCCTGTTAAAAAGAAAAGAAAAAGAAGAACCAAAGCTGAAATGGCAGAAGCTAGAAGACTAGAAGAAGCTAAGAAATTAGAAGCTGAAACAGAGCCATTAGACGAACCTGAACCAAAGAGAAAGAAGAAAAAGAAAGAGTCAGCTTATTGGGATAATCTTCCACCTATGAAGACATCAGAACAAGTGTCTGATGAAATGATTCAAAAGGCAATCGACAATAATTATGATGACCCTTACTTTGATTTTAGAATAGATTATGAGAAAGGTCAGAAGATTTGGTATGTCGACTATAATAAAATTTGTAATACAGTAGAGCTAATGGAACTTGTGTTAAATACTGTATATTCAAGAGTTATGATTGGATATGTCGATAACGGAGAAGCAAGAGATATACCTTATGCTCAAAGAGATTTGGTGTTCTTAACTCCTAGAGACGCAGAAGCTACACTGAAAGAATATAGAAAGAAATTAAAGAATGGGTAAACACTATATATGAGGAATGATAGGGGGGGCTTTTTGAAGCCATTTAATATATATTATAATATATTTATATATATAGTATTTTAATATATTTCTTCATATTTCGTTAAGTGGTCGAGCAGGTTAATGACGAGCAGGATAATAACGAACGCTTAACAACGAACCGCATCTGACACGACCCCGAGTCGAGCGAAGCGAGCGACGGGTGTCGTAGCTTGGGGGCGTAGGGGGAGCGGTAGCATCCCCCACCAAAGGGTGAATTGTTCGTGCTTGAACGAAGCGAAGCGTAGTGAGAGATGTGAGCGAAGCGAACTCACGAACAAGAGGGGAATGTGTCCCCTAAATATAATTATATAATGATAATAAAAAAATTAATAATAAGAGTAAAAGAGATTATATTAAAAAATATTTAGTTGTATATAAATATATATTTAACAACTAAAAGGTGACACTTTTTGAAAGAAAACGTCATTTATTTTACATATAAGGTATGTATAAAATGTGACAGAAATAAAATTCAATATTTTTCAAAAAGTTTTTCAGAGAGTCAGTTTAACAACTAAATGGTGTCACTTTTGGTGTCACTTTTTGACACATTTCTTGCCACTTACAGGACTATCTGAGTGGTAAAAATTACAAAACAAAAGGAGTAAAAAACATGACAAAGCAGACAGAAATGAATTACGGAGAACTATGTGACTTTTTCAAAGAAGAAAAAAGAGGAAGAGGTAAACAGAGGAAATTGCAATTTGACAAATGGAGAAAAGAATATAACATAGAAAAAATCGAAGGAAAAAATAAATATATAGTAGAAAGAAAAACTTATAAAGAAGTAATTGATTATAATAATAAGAGAAAGAATGTTCAATTCACAACTTTATTAGCTCCTGTTATTTATACAACATTAATGAATGCCGAAGAAAATGTCATAGCATTAACATCATTAGAACAACAACGAGCTTTTGCATTGATTAATTCAAAGTTTGGATTAAAGTCTATATATCAGAATGCAATTGCTAAAGACATTGGTGTGAATATAAAAGACTTATATACTTTCAAAGAGTCTATTTGGAAAATTAATAATCAAACAATAAATAATGTCATAAATAGTATGCTAAAGAAACATATAATTCTTACAGGAAAAGGGTTTAAATATCAAGATAAAAAAACAAAAGAATGGTATTTCGCAGGGGGAGAATATGGTGTTGAAATTTTAGCTAAAATAAATGAAATTTCAATGGAACTGTATGATGATATATACTACAAGATACTTGATAAAAATAAAAAAAAGATAGTAAAAGATGAAGTATGTGATTTTTTTGGATTTGAAACTTTATATTCTTCTGATATATATTATTTAGATAAAAAGAGTATAAAGTTTATTTACGAAAAAGATATTAAGGTTAATTTAGAAAAAATGTTGCTATCAGAAGAAGACATTCCAAAAAATCTAATAGAAATAAATACAAATAACTGTATAAAATTGTCTAAAAGCAAAAATAAAACTTTATCAGATATAAGCAAATATGATAAAGAGAAAATGATAAGTGCTCTAATATCAGAAACAGAAGAAGAGTGTAAAAAGAATTATAAAGCAATTATTAGCAATACGGACAAATCAAGAATATTGTACGAGAATCCAAATAAAAAAAATAAAAAGGTTATTGACACCGAAGACTCTATGTGATATAATACAATCATCATTAAGAAAGGAGAAAGATAAATGAGATTTAACTTTAGAAACATTGACGGAGATAAATTCATTGGAGAAACAGAGCAGTCTTCTGATTACTTGAATGTTCTTAAATTCTTTGAGGAAGAGAAAATCCCAATGACTTTTGTTACTTATAAAGAGTATAAAGATGAAGATGTATATGAAGATTATATCATTGATGACTTCTATCTTGCTTCACTTCAAGATGTCAATTATAAATACGATTCATATGTTGTAGTTCGTCTTAGAAAAGATGAAGATTGAGTTGACAGACGAGCCGTAATAATAAGGGAGAGAAGACATGATACAAGTAAAGCCAAATACGTCTTTGCTATATTCATTTGATGGGGCAAATGGAGAGCTAATATTATCATTAAATCCACAGACAAGATTCATGGCTTCATTTGACAATGACGTGGTAAAGTTAAATGGACATAACATGGTGTTAAAAATTTCAAAGAAAGAATTTAATAAGAATTGGACAGAATGGTAGATAGGTAGGTAGGTTTGTATGACAAATGTAAAGATAGACGATATCTATAGAGTAGAGATTGACGACTGCAACCATACTTTGTATGAGAAGAAAATGCTAAAGAACAAGAAAGATGGTTCAGAGCATGAGGGCGAAGTTGTCGTTGGCTATTTCGGAAATATGCAAAATGTCTTAAAGAGAATCATCGACAAAGAGGTTGTTAAGTCTAATGCAGATTGCAGAAATTTTGAAGAATATCTTCAAAAGTTGACCGAAATTGTAAATCGTATAGATACCATCACTCTGAGACCTCGTTTATAACCCCTAGAAGACCCATAGAGCGATTAAAAGTTGGTCAGAGTATAAATCTTAGGGTAAAGGGGCAAAATCGCTCTATTGGTCTCTACGATTGATTTAGGCTATTAGTATATTTTATACTAATAAATATACTAACAAAAAATGCTTGACATTTGATGTAAAGTATGACATAATGTAATTAACATAATGAAATACCGTAGGACATACGGGAATTAACGCTTGTGGACATTGTGTAAGACGAGCTTGCAAGGAGACTTGTTAAGAACGCAGTAGTGGTTGAAGCAAGAATCTAATGGCTTTGGTCATGTGGAGTGTCAAGTGATACAATACAGACATACAATAAAGAGAGGTAGGTAGAAAGCATGGAAATTATTGAGCCAAATAATACAACTTTTGTTTTCAACGCACAGGAACGTGTCGAATTGCAGAATACAATTCAGATGTTTAAAGCAATCGTGTCTACAATGTTATACAGAGAAAGTTTTGTTGGTTATATGCACGATGACATTGAGGCTATTATAAGTGATTTAGAGAACATTTCAGGAGATATTGAAAGAGCAAACGGTAAGGTTGTTTGTGAGTATGAAGATTAATAACGCATGAGGTTACTATGTTGGAATATTATGTGTTTAGAAGAGATTTTAATAGAAATCGTTTAGAACAAGTAAATATTTTTTCGTATGTTACACTTGAAAAGATTAAGCAAGGTATTGACGAGAGACAGATTACAAACCGCAACGATTTTAAGAGTTTTCTTAAAACCGAGTTTATGTATTACTTTTGGGCGAAATGTGAACATGAAGTTATTGTAAATTCCTTTCCATATTTAGAAGATGAAAAGGTTGGAGACAATGGAATTAAAATTGACATTTGGTATCAGATTGAGCCAAATCTTAACCTAATTGTTGATTATGTTATTTACAAATTAGGGCTTGATTTTTAAGAAGAAATGTGATATAATAAGCATACAATAAAAGTAAAGGAGAAATAATAACATGACAAAGGCTGAGAAGATTGCACTGTTAGAGAACAGAAAGAATGTCCTTATTGAGAGAGATAGGGATAATGCAAGCATTATCAGAAAGATTGATAGAAATCTTAAAAAGTTAAGAAATAATGCTTGACAAATGGAACAAAGTGTGATATAATACAATTATGATATATGAGAAATCATATATCATAATTTTGGAAGATAGCTCAGGTGGTTAGAGCAACAGTCTTATAAACTGTGTGTCGAGAGTTCGAGTCTCCCTCTTCCAACTTTTAATGAATATATTTTATTCATTAAAATCATAGCTTACCTCCTACTTAATATATTTTTAGAAAGACTTAACAATAGTTCAAATAAAACAGAACATTCTAAAAAAAATATTAAAAAGGTGTTGATAAGTAAAATAAAATGTGATATAATACAAGAGTAATATGGCTCGATAGTCAAGTGGCTAAGACGTTGCCCTTTCACGGCAAAGACAGGAGTTCAATTCTCCTTCGAGCTACTCAGATTTGCAAACCGAATAATTAACTAAGTGATTAGTTTAACTAAGTAAACCAAGTAAAAATTAGGTTAGATAGCATTCAGAGGAATCTAACCTAAGTATTAAGGACTGAACGTTGCTACTAGGTCGACAGTTGTAGCTTGTTGATACGAAAATTCAACGCAAGAAACATGAGGAAAACACCAAAAGCCATGGTGATGAAAAAGTACCGAAAAACTTACGATAATCCGATGCTTGGCTTGATGACACGGTAACTCGTAGCAGGAATCTGTGAGATTGTTTGGGATTCCATTATGGACATATAAACCTTTAAGGAGAAGGGGCGGTCTGTAAAACCGTTACAATATGCTCGAGTGGGTTCGATTCCCTCTATGTCCATTAGGCTGACATATTAAATCAAATGCCCCAAGCAAGTCAAACGAGAGCCTCTGAAAAGAGAAGTATGCGTTATTTCTCGTAAGGAGTCGGTTATGTCCTCAATAGCTAGAAGTAATGAGCCGATGTGTTTGACAATTTCTCTTTTGTCATCTAGTCACCTAATTGGTAAAGTTGGAAGTAAACGGACTCATAAGGCTGACGATAAAGCACTGAGGGTGTTTCGACTACATCACTTCCAATAGCTTATGGATTACATAAGCAAATAAAGTCTAAAGAGGGTTAAAAACTCTCAAATGCACATATCAAAGAGATTATGGTATGAATTCTTAGTCAAAGCAGTAAACCCTTATAGTTAAGGGCAAGGGACACATCCATAAGGAATAAGAGTATAAGTGATTGATACTCGAATAGGCTAAGACTACTGTCAAGTAGAAACTCGTGTCCAATCTGAACGTATATAAAAAGGTTCAGCAGTTCATAAGAGAACGTGTGTAGTGTAGCGAACTATGTAGAATATTAATGGTTCAGAACAAATGAAGAACAGAAGATAAAGATGTGTAGTTAGCTGACTTTAAGGCTTTATGCAGAGGATGGACGCATCGTTAGGGAAAGTGTAGGCGACTCTACATGAGGAAGTTCGAATCTTCCACTCTGCTTTATTCCAATGATGTCATGTACGCAAGTATTTAGCTACTACGGACTACGATTGCGGAATAATATAATCACCTTAGCCTAGTGATTATAAGGCTTAGACGTAAATGTTGCCTTTTGATATTTGTAGGCGAAATGTCAAAGAAATGTACGGCTACGCATTGGGACGAACAATGTGGTAATGGGGTATCGCCAAATTGGTCAAGGCATGGAATTTTGGTTTCCATTATTCTCGGTTCGAGTCCGAGTACCCTAGTTTGCTGAAATGGGCGAGAGAAGCGTAAGTCGCAGTGAATTGCGTAGCTTCGAAACAGAGACAGGAACAAAAATGAATTCGCTTCTTGCGGTAAGCTAACTTAAAATGTAATAAAGCCCACTATAGTTTTCGGACTGATAAAACACTGATGGATGCGTCCATTAAGATTGGGTGTCCAAATATCTAGGCTAGATTCTTAAAAGCCTTCCTAGAGGCACACTCGTGAAAGCTCGGTTTTTTAGGAAACAATGAGAAAGGTATTAGTTTTTTATAAAGAGGTACACTATGAATAAATGTGATTTTTGCAAAAGAACTAATATCCCATTATATCACGCATTAATGCCAAGGCATAAAAAACGTTGGGTTAAAGATGCCTATGGAGTTCTGATTATGCCTGTATATAACGGTATAGACTTCTTAGAAACTTCAATCTGTCAGTCATGTATTGATGCATTGGCAAGTATTCTTCCTGAGGTGATAGTAGATGAATAAATTTTACTTTATTTTAGAACCACCAAGTAATTTTGTTGATTTTGACCCTCAAGGATATGTAAATGATTTGATTGATTCTCTATATGCTGAGAAGCAACATCTGTATATGCAACATCATCTTGAGTCTAAATATTTGATTATGAATCAGAACACTTATGCTTTTGTTACAAGGTATTTGAGAGCGGATGATTCATTAAGTCTTATAGCAAATAATGTTAATATGAGATTAGATGTAATTAAGCATAATCAAATGGAATGGCAATTATTGGGGCACACAGTTTTGATTAACAATTCATTGAAAAATTTTGAATACGAAATAAGATAAAGTGTTGACATTAGCTCTTTCTTTTGGTATAATTAATATATCAAATGAAAGAGTTATTTTTATATAAAGGAGTAGTTTATGAGAGAATTGAGTTTTGATTTAGTTAATAATTTCATTAAGGATAGTGGAATTGATAAACCATTTGTCGCAATGAAATCAAATGGAGTTGACTTAAAGTTCTATTACTTTAAGAATGAGAAGAATCCTAAGAAATGTGATGGCGGTTGGGTTGATGATAGAATCACTGTTGATACTATTAAGTTTCAGGACTTCTGCAAGTCAATTAGTAGTCTGTTAGACTATTATCGAGCCGTTGTTGTTATGAACGGAGATATTTATTTATGTGAAGTTGATTGGTTTGGGTTTAATCCTATTTTATGTTTAAGAGATTGTTATGAGAGGTAAAAGGAAGAGGATATTATGATTATTCGAGATTTCTTAAAGAACACACCGAACTACGAGGAAGTATTAAATTCTAAAGGAGTTATTGTAAAATATAAAGATGATTTAATTTTATTATCATATAATCTTAATGTTGCAATAGAACATGGTATTAAGATTGACTTTACCGACCCTATTGTAAAAGAGTGCAGGGGTATTATTCTTAATAAAGACACGTTTGATGTTGTTTGCTATCCATTTAGTAAATTTGGTAACTATACTGAATCATATGCTGATAAGATTGATTGGGGTTCTGCCAAGATTCAGGAAAAGATTGATGGCTCTTTGATGAAACTTTATTATTATAAAGATAAGTGGAATTGGGCTACGAGCGGTATGATTGATGCTAATGATGCTCCTGCTAGTGATAGCATGACATTCTATGATTTAGTTAAGTCTGCTAACAATTATACTGACATTGATTTTGATAGCTTAGACAAGGATAATACTTATATGTTTGAGCTTGTTAGCCCATTAAAGCGAATTGTAGTACAGTACAATCAGACGACTTTGTATCATATTGGTACAAGAAACAATAAGACAGGAAAAGAATTGAATGTTGACATTGGTATTCGTAAGCCAAAAGAATATGATTATTCGTCATTGGATGAATGTATTAAGTTTGTTGAAAGACTAGAGACTTATGATGGCTTGTTGCATGAAGGCTTTGTGGTAGTTGATAAAGACTATCATAGAGTTAAGATTAAATCAACGAGCTATTTAGCAATGCATAGAGCTATTGATAATCATAAAGTATTTACTCTTAAGAGAGCGATTGAAATTATCCGAGCAAATTGTATTGAGAGATATAAAGATTTTCCGATTGAATATGAATATTTGAAAAAAGTAGAATATGACATTGCTAAGATAAGAAAAGAAATTTATGAATATCTGCTTTATGCAATCAATCTATTTGAAGAGAATAATCGTGAAAAGAAAGCTTTTGCTTTAGCTTTAAGAGATGGTAAGTTTAAGTTCTTAGCTTTTGAGGCGATTAAGCAGGAAAATCTCGATGTTGTAAACTTTATTGATGGTTGGTTGAATATTGTTCCAACTAAACAATTAATTGAACTATTGAGTTGACATTCTGTGTCTTTTGTTATATAATAATATAAAAGAAAGGAGTGAGATTGTGAGTAAAAAATGGGACTATCAGCACAATAATGAAGATTTCTATTGTGTGTTGTTTATGAGCCGAAATAAAGATAATAAGGATGTAAAGAATTTCAAGCCACGAAGACAGTCATTTCTGATTAACAGTTTTGATGAAATCTATAAACATAGGTTTATTCAGAAGTTCATAGACTTTAGAGATGAAGGTGTAGATGGTGAGTTGAGTAGGTGTTATATTTCTTTTAATCTTAGAGATGCGTCCAAAGTAAGAAAAAGTCTATTGATTGATTTAATCGAAGACGATAACGTTTCATTAACTCATATGACATCGAGAATCGTGTCTATTGCTATGAAAGCAGGAATGAATAAGACGAAGAGATGGATGTTTGATGTTGATACTTTAGATGACGATAAGGTAAATTCGTTCTTAAAAGATTTAGAATCTTATGGATATAAAGAGACAGATGGAACAACATTTTTCGAAACAATGGATAGCTCTGAGTTGTTGTATCATTCATGTAGAACGATAAATGGCTATGCTATATTAGTTAATAGAGGTTTTGATACAAGAGAAATCTTAAAAGATAGACAAGATTGGGTAACTTTGAAACGTGACGATTTGATTTTTGTTGATTGGGACAGAAAGGATTAAACATGATTGATACAAAGCCGTATGTATTTAATTTTGATGGAGATATGAAAGTTTATATGCTCTCAGAAGAGCAGATTAGGCTGTTGGAGCTTCTAAATACAATGGATGCTTTATATGATGATTTTTCGTATGAAGAAGTAACTATTGAGGATGTATAAGAATGGGATTAGATGGAAAAGTAGAAGTGGATTTGTTAGACTCTAGCGGAGATGTAATTTCTTTCTGTAATAATTCTGTGTTAATTTCGGTTGATGTCCCAAAAGACGAAGAAATACGAAGGAGTTCTAGGTGTAGCTTTACATCTAAAAACTGTATATTTGATAAGAGAACTATTGATTATATCTGTGGTCTTTTATCACCTACTGAATATAAAATGCCTAAGAAAAAGCATAGGAAGAGTGCGAGAATTAAGAAGAGACTCAAGAAGATACAAGGAATTGTTTTAAGAATGGAAAGGTAAGAATGGCTAATTTACTTATAGCAAAAACAGATAAAATTCTCTCTTCGGAAGAATATCAAAAGTAGCATGATTTATATAAGAATATGATTGATGAAGGTTTCTTGATGGCTGATGGAAGATTTACATTGTATAATGTTAATAAGAATGAAGCAGTAGAAGAATTTAAAGACAATAATGGAAGTGAAATAAATAATTGACTTTTATCCTTTTGTATGCTACAATATTAGTGTACAAAGGGATTTTTAATATTAGAAAGGAGAAAAAATGGGTAAGCTCATTATACTATGTGGTTTAAGTGCGGTAGGAAAAAGTTCTTATGCTAAGACATTAGAAGATGCAGTCATTGTATCTAGTGACGACATTAGAGCAGAGTTAAGCTATCGTGCAGACCAAAGTCAGAATGGTAAGGTGTTTAGGATTTTTCATTCAAGAATTGATAATTTGCTTAAAGAGGGCAAGACAGTCGTAGCTGATGCAACGAATATCACGATGAAGTCAAGAAGACCAATTATTGATATTGGAAAGAGGA
>Ga0326513_10003558_pt1 | contig 11275 bp, 13 predicted proteins | sample 2_2465_0518_D_FD_203654 | JGI IMG/M metagenome (GOLD analysis project Ga0326513, IMG submission 203654) | Bovine rumen microbial communities from UC Davis, California, United States - 2_2465_0518 | ecosystem: Host-associated > Mammals > Digestive system > Stomach > Rumen | place: USA... | reverse complement strand
TGTTCGGTAACGCCTTCTTGTTTAGCAAGTTGTTTTACTAACCGAAAGAACATATCCTCTGCCTGCTCGTCAATATCGGCAAGATAGGCGGTGAGTTTACAGCTCGTTAGCAAGTTTGTATATAGGATTGGGCGGTAATGCTCAATATACCTCAAATGCCGCCTACCCCAAATTCCGATTTCAACCTTCGGCTGTTCTGGCAATTTTAAATCGGGCAGCAAGTAATCTCCCTGCTGTGTGTATGTAATCTTTGTAGCCATAACTATACCTCCTTGATCTTGATATTCTTGACTTTGGCTTTTGTGAGCTTGATTAACAGCTCGTCTATGATGTCGGTGTACTTACCCCGTGAAATGAGGTCATTCCTCAAATCAATCAGGCTATTGATAACCGTGCGCCGTTCATCAGGTGTTAAATAAATGTGATATTTGGGATTTCTCATTGTAATTTCCTCCTTGACTTGAATTTTACATCCATATTATAGGAAGAAAATGAATAAACCACAAATGTGCGAGCGAGAAATGTGTGTAACTGCCGATAAAACCTGAATTCCTCATAAGTCCGTTATGAACACTCGCACCAAAGGGACAGTTATCCGAACTGTCCCTTTTCTCATGCCAAGATTTCCGAAAATGCTCGAAAATGGCTTGAATACTGAGGTTTTGATAACTCTCATAATCAAGTTGGATTTCTTTCGGTAAGCGTGAAGCAGAATAAAATACTGTCATTTTTACAACCATTTGCAGTCAGGTTTGCTGTCATAATGGCAGGTTTTATCAACGAATATAAGAGTATTAACCCACAAGCTGCTGTCAATTCGATTCCAACAGCAGCAAAATAAATACAAAAAGGGTATTGACAGTAAACGGTTTACAGTGTATAATGTAAGCAGTGATTAAGAAAAAGGAGAAAAATCGTGAAATTACCAATAGATGAATCCCTTCCCGGATATGTGAATGAGTCCATAGCTATTCTGGAAAAAATACTGACAAGCGATAATTTCAGCGTCTTTGAAAGGATCACCAGGATATCCAGAGGCGAGATTTTTGTACTAAAGATTCTATTGTTTAACAATGGTACATCAACGCCTACCGAGATCAGCGAAACGATGAAGAGTACAAAGGGACGCATATCAGCCATATTGAATTCGCTGGAAAAAAAGGGCTTCATTGACCGGGAGATTGACAAAGACAATCGCAGAAACATTATCGTGACGCTTACAGATTCCGGCAGGGAATATGTAACAAATGAACTTCAGGAATACTATAAAATCGTTTCCCATGTGTTTGAAGAGCTGGGAGAAAAGGATTCCAGAAAGTTTGTTGAACTGACGGAGCGGGTGTTTCATCTGATGAACGAATAAAAAATCCATTGCAGGCCGAAATAGGCCTGCAAAATAAGAACTTAATGTTTACAGGGTAAATAATAAACGGCAAATACAAAGGAGGAAACTCATATGAGCAATTTTTCAAAGGACAACAGACCGGGCGGAACCTATGTGATGGGCGGGAAAACGGTATCCCGTGTAGGATACGGCACCATGCAGCTGCCGAAGCTGAAAGATGAAGCTAAGGCAAGGGCGGTGATCCGCAGAGCCTATGAGCTTGGCGTGAACCATTTTGACACAGCTGATTTTTATGAGGACGGATTCACAAACAGATGCCTGGCGGATGAGATCGGCAAGGAGCCGGATGCGGTAATCGTAACCAAGATCGGCGCAAAGCCCGGTAATGGCATCATGCCGATGATACCCGCACAGAGGCCAGAGGAACTCAGGCAGCACATAGAGGATAATCTAAAGAGTCTTAAGACGGATCATCTGGGAATCGTCAATTTCCGCAGGATCGCACCGGGAACATTTCCTTTAAAACCGAGCCAGAAGGTGAATTTTGACGACCAGATGGCAGAGCTCATTAAAATGCGTGACGAGGGAAAGATAGAGTCAATTGGGCTTTCTACGGTCAGCCTGAAGGAACTTGAGAGCGCACTGCCTGCCGGCATTGTCTGTGTCCAGAATCAGTACAATATTAAATCGCGCAGTCAGGAAAGCATTCTGGATCTGTGCAGAAAAGAAGGGATCGCATGGGTGCCGTATTTCCCTCTTGGCGGCGGTATGCCCGGTTCTGCGAAGGTAACAGAAGACGAAACGGTACAGGCTGTTGCAAAAGAGATGGGGCTCTCTCCGGTCCAGGTGGGACTGGCGTGGATTCTGCAGCACTCTGAAAATGCGCTCATCATTCCGGGGACTACATCGATAAGCCACCTGGAGCAGAATGTTGCGGTAGGCGATATCCGATTTGATGAAGACACTATGCGGCGACTCGACAGTGTCCCTCCGGCAAAAGGGATAGGAGCTGTTATCAATCGCTTCATGACAAGAAAGTGAGGGATAGATATGACACTGCAAGAGGCAATGAAAGCACGCCATATGGTGCGTAAATATACGGATAAAGCGATTCCGGCAGATATTGTGGCCAAGCTGAATGACCGGGTAAAGCAGAACAATGAGCAGTATGGCCTTTCCATTAAGCTTATGATCAATGACGGCAGCGCTGTACCGGGTGTGATCAAGCTGATCCTTGCCAAAGGTGTGAACAACTTTTTCATCATGGCAGGTCCCGAGGGAGCGGATGAGCGCCTTGGATACTGCGGTGCAGATCTGATGCTCTATGCTCAGACACTTGGGCTTAACACCTGGTGGGTCGGCGGCACCTATAACCGCAAGGGTGCGGCTGAGAAATCAGAAGGAGCAACTCCGGTTGGAATCATTGCTGTGGGTTACGGACAGACGCAGGGTGTGCCGCATAAAACGAAAACGGCAGATGTGGTCAGTTCCTATGTTGGCGATGTTCCCGACTGGTTCAAAGAAGGCGTGGATGCCGCACTTCTTGCTCCGACGGCACTGGCAAAACAGGCATTCATCTTGAAAGGTGAAGGCAGTGCCGTGCATATCGACTGTGACAACGGAATCTTCAGCGGTGTGGATACCGGCCTCGTGAAATATCATTTTGAACTGGGTGCAGGAAAAGAAAATTTTGAGTGGGTGTGATTTATGGATGAACAGATCATACAATTACAGCAGATGATCGATGAGAGCCGGTTCACATTGGTCATTACCGGAGCGGGTATTTCCGTTGCATCCGGTATTCCAAGCATGCACGGTTTGAATTTGGCGGAGACGCTGCAGTTTGCCTCCACAACTGTGCTTAAAGTAACGCCGGAGCACTACTACAGGGTTGCCAGACATTCCTTTCTGGATGCCATATTCGAAAACGGTCCCAGCCTTTCGCATAAGAAGCTGGCGGAGTTGGAGGAAAAAGGTAAAGTACAGGGGATAATTACGACAAATCTGGATAATCTGCACAGCATCGCCGGTTCAATAAACGTGGCGGAGATACAGGGCAGCTTCGCAGTCAACACCTGTCTGAAATGCGGGAAGCGGAACTATGATGTGAATATATGGAATCAGGGGAAAGCCCCGAGATGCGAATGCGGAGGGCTCTACGCCTGCTGGCCGGTCTATGCTCATGTCGGCCTTTATAATGATGATGTCCCGAAAGCACAGGAATGGGCACGAAAGGCCGAACTGGTTATTGTGGTCGGTGCGATCGGCAACTATGGCGGCGTGTACTGGAACCACATCAGATCCTCCGCGAAGATTGTACAGGTCAATCCCAAACATACACAATTCGATTCCTGTTCCTTCTTGAACATCCGGAAAAAATGCGATGAAGTATTCGCAGAATTGGAGTAAGCTATGATTCGTTTAATCAAAGGAGACATCACGAAAATTACGGATGTTGATGCAATCGTGAACGCTGCAAATAGAACACTTCTGGGTGGAGGCGGCGTTGATGGGGCAATCCACCGTGCTGCCGGTAAAGGACTGAGGGCAGAGTGCTTTAAGCTGCATGGATGTAAAACGGGTAACGCAAAAATCACAAAGGGTTATGATCTTCCCTGTAAATATGTGATCCATACGGTTGGACCGATCTGGCACGGAGGCAGCAAAGGAGAACCGGAAATGCTTTCAGTATGTTATCGGAATTCACTGCATGTGGCTCAGGAGAACGGTATCCGCAGAATAGCCTTTCCTTCCATTTCAACAGGCGTGTTTCATTATCCATTAGATAAGGCGGCAGAAACAGCCGTTATTGCGGTGCGGCAGTATCTGGAAGATAATCCGGGGTCATTCGATCTTATCGAATGGGTGCTGTATGACGACACCACTTACGCTGCTTATGAAAATGCAGTAAAGAGAGTATTGTCAACCATAGTTTAGGGAGTGAATCGGAATGATTGAGGTTAAGCACCTGACATTCAGCTACGGCAAAGAGCCGTTCATTGAAGATATGAATTTCGACGTGAAAGAAGGCGAGATTTTTGGATTCCTCGGACCATCGGGTGCAGGGAAAAGCACACCGGAGAAGATTATCATTGGTCTGATTCCGGGCTATCAGGGATCTGTGACGGTGGGCGGCATCGAAAGCAATCATCACGGGAAGGACTTCTATGAGAACATCGGCGTGGATTTTGAGTTTTCCACCATGTATGAGAAGATGACTGCAAGGGAGAATCTGCGCTTCTTTGCCTCCTTGTATCGGGGAAAAGCCGTAATATTGACGAACTGCTCCGGCAAATGGCGCTGCTGGATAGCGCACCCTTCACCAACATGGGCAGCGTAGTTGAGGGCTTTTCCGATTTGACGCTGTGGATGAAAATAAAAGGCACTATTCAAAAAATCAATATTAATGCCAATGTTTCTTAACCAAAACACCCCGCTCAGCCGAGCGGGGTAATTTTATGCCTTGTTTCGGTTTTGATTATTTATCGAACTTTATCCTTCGTTTCATAGCAAGAGGATATTTATTATTGATCACTTGAAGATCGGCTAATTCATTTCCGTCGTCGCCGAATATCGTCATATGCTCGGTGAAGGCGGCGTTCAGATTTATCTGGATTCTCAGCCCCTCTCCGTCCTCGAAGATAATGATTTTGTCAACCAACTGCCGGAGATTGGCGTTGCTGATTTGCCCTTCTTTTACGATTTCTTCAATCAAATCGACCGTCTGCTTCATTTCCGACTTGCGCTTTTTGATGGTTTCGCTGTAATTTTGAATATCGTACAGCTCACCGGAGATTTTCTTGATGTCGTTTTCACAGGCAGCGAGCATTTCATCATATATCTCGGCGTGCTCCTTGTCACGGATACGTTCGAGCAGGATCTCCTTTTGGTCGGATTTGCGCTGTTCAAGGTCGGCGTTGAGCTGTTTGATTTTGCCGGTGACGGTGCTTTTTCGCTTCAGCAATCGGCGGACGTCGTTATCAATATTTTTGTAATTTTCCATTGCCTGCTCACGGATGTTCAGGATCTCGTTGTAAACAAGCTCGTCGATTTCGCTCTCGTTAATTCTATGCGCCGTGCAGTTCTCTTTGCCGTAGCGGTGATAACCGTTGCAGGCGTACTCAATTCTCAACGGTTTATCGCGCCATTTGCGCTTGATTGCTACAAAGGTTGAACCGCAGTCGCCGCATTCAATCAGTCCCGAATAGCGGTGACAGGGCTGACCTGAACTCGCTCTGACGTTGCCATTTTTCTTCTGCTCAATCATCTTTTGGACTAACTCAAACTTTTCCTTTGAGATAATCGGCGTTACAAAGTTTTCGTGAACATACTGTTCTTCTTTGGGAACGTCCTTGCGAATATGGGTGATTTTATTGTTATAGGTCTTGTGGCAGGTCAGCGTTCCGATATAGAATTCGTTTTGCAGAATCCGCTTTACTCCCGTGTTATCCCACAGATATTTCAAGCCGATTTTCGGCTTGTTGTAACCGAGACTCTTGCCGAGGAGCTGCTTTTGATAGTAGGCAGGCGACTTGATTCCTTCCTCATTAAAGATACGGGCTATGGCGGAAAAGCCATAGCCCTCGAGATACATATTGAATATTCTTCTGACAATCTCCGCGTGCTTTTCAACTACCTTGATCTCACCCGTATTCTTATCTTTAAAATAACCGAGCGGCGGTATCATAACAAAGCCCTTTTTCTGTTTTTGAACCATTCCCGCGCGGACCTTCTTAGAAATATCACGGGCGTACATATCATTGAATAATCCTTTGAATCCAATAATCAAATCGTCGTCCTCGTTACTCGTATCGAGATTTTCGGTAACCGAAAGCACCCGCACCTCGTGTTCCCTGAGATAGTCAATGAAGAGTGCGGTCTGTGTTTTATGTCTGCCGAGTCGAGACATATCCTTAACGATAATCGCTTCGATAGCGTCGTTTTCTACCTGCTCATATATTTTATTAATGCCCTCGCGGTTGAAGTGCATTCCGCTGACATTGTCGTCATAAGACTCACCGACAATATTATATCCGTTTTTCTCAGCGTACTCCACAAGGATACTTCTCTGGTTTGACAGCGAGTTAAGTTCCTCGTCTTCATCACGTGAGAGGCGGTAATATAACCAAACTTTCATCTCTTGTTCTCCTTTCGTTACGCAGATTTTTTATCAGGAATTATTAGTTTCTGAGGCTTGTCTGGGAGCAAACTGTTGTCGGTAATGTAGTCTTTAACCACACTTTTAACAAAGGTTTCGAACTGCTCATCTGTCCCGACGTATTTAAAGCATACGCTGTTGATTTTTGTTTTCTTCTCAGTATTTTTCATTTTATTCTCCTTTCATTTAGTTGATACGCGCGTCAGCTCTGACCGCGTCGTTTTGTTGCAAACACAACATATCACAAAGCTTTTTGAATATCCAGACTTTTTTCAATCTTTTTCAATTTTATAAACTCAATCCCATCTGCTGCTCGTAATCCTCCTGCGTACAGTAATAAACAAATGCCTCATTAGTGATTTTTCTGCCGAGGAGTTTTTCGAGTTCACGCTTTTTATTGGGATTGATTTCGTTGATGTAGTCGGGTGTAAAATAATGGTGGAAATCGCTCGGAATTGACGCAAGCAGGTCGCCGATTTGCGATATCAAATCATTTGAGTACGTCATCTTAAAGCTGTCGTTATGAATCGGCGTTGCGTAGTTTTGATATATTTCCGCGATTCCGCTTTCGCATCCACCCATAGCATAATATATTTCAAGATTTTTCTTCAAGAACATCTCATCAAAGAGTTTGATATCACGGCACTTATGACCGTCGGGAGTTGTAAAGGTAATGTATTTATGGTTATCATCCCAACGAACTTTGTAGCCGTAATCCTCCATGCACCCGATAAAACCTTCCTTAGTATCCGTCTCACACAGCGCGTAGTAAGCGTAACGTCTGAGCTCGTCCTTCCACTTTAAGTGGCGGGGATTCCTTGTTTTTACCTCCGTAACACTCAGTCCTTCAGCCTGACAAAGCCTGTTGGAATACTCTTTGAAGCGGAGCATTTCGTCGCGGCTTTGGTGAAACTTCTTTCCGTTTTTGAAGCTGACGGAGTTCAGAATCAAATGATTGTGCAGACATTTTGTATTCGTATGTGTCGCGACTAACACCTGATAATCAGGAAAATACTCGGCTAATTTCATCCCGATTTCATGAGCTTTCTTGGGAGAAAGTCTGTCGTCAAGTGCGAAGGACTGGATGATATGATAGTACATTCTGCCGTCCTCTTTTCCGAATTGTTTCTTGACAAACCTGAACTCTTCGAGTGCGGATTCCGGAGAACAGTTCACGCCGTCAATCAATTTTCTGTTTGTCGCGTCGCTCCGGGTAACGTAATTAAAAATATTATTCATCGGACTGCCCGCGTTAACGAATTTAACGATTGCCATATATCACCCAGCCTTCCCTGTGTTCTGCGCAGATCGATTTCATAGGCTTGTCCCGCGTTAACCGCCCGCGTGAGCTGATTAATGTTGTTACCGATTCTCCGAAGCTCCGAGGCGATTTCGTCCAAGCCCTTGACGGAAACTATTCTCTTTTCGAGAGCACAGTCACGAAGATAATTGCTAACCGTAAGGTAACTTTCGAGCGCTTTTCGCTCAATTATTTCCTTTTCTTCTGCTGAAACACGTGTTGATAAAATCAAATCTTTACTCAAAACTATCATTTCCTTTCATTGTGAAATATATGGGTATGGGCTTAGCCCGACTGCCGAAGTCTCGGCCGCCGAAGAAGGCGGTCGTAAGACAAAGGCGAAACTCGCAATAACCAAGATAGCTAAAACAATCCCAAATAAACACGAGTAATTATCTGAACCAAACCCTTGTATAAATTTGGCGTAACTGACGTAACGACGTTAAGAATTTCCCATAAGCACTAAACTCGAAGGGAAATGTGTTCCCGTAACTTTAACGTAACACCCGTAATCAAAGTTACGGGAAAACCGAAATGTGTTACGGAAAAGTTACGCGATATTTTTTATTCGCGTAACCGCTGAACGTCAATTACAGAGCGGGTTCAGCGCATACGGTTACGTCAGTTACGGGAAAATTTCAAGTACATATCATATCTGTAAATATTTACCGTCCTATCATTTTCAGCCCCGCCGTTGATGAATTTTTCCTTTATACAAATCCTTTCCAAAGGCGGCTTAGGCTCCACGGGCTCCGTGGTAACGGGAAATTTTAATAGCATATCTTATCCGACTTTGATTTTCTAAGCCACATCACCCTTTTGCTCTTGTCGCCGATTCTAATTGGGAAAGTATTTTGATTGCCAAATGTATCAATCAAGTCCTCCTCCGCGAGCGAGCGCATTAGTCCGCGTAGCGTAATCGTGAAGCGTGTTCCTTCCTCGTCGCAGAGGCGCTTGACCGCTTTAAGCGCCGAGTCGCAGTTGAGCAGGTAATAATCCTCATCCTCCCAACCGACAAACGCTCCGCCTGTAGGCTCGTACCGCTCTCCGCGCTTCATCACATAAGCCTGTCCGCTTTCGAGCAGTGAGTAGAGCTTTTTAATAAATATATGCGTCGGCTTATCATTCGTTATGCTGTTACATTGTTCGGCGGCTTGGGCACAAAGATACTCCAAAAATACCTGTCTTAGCTTGTCCGATGAAATCGGGTTAAGCATAAAGTTTTCTTCCATAAAATCGAGGTAGAAATCAAACCCGATTCTCAGGCACGCGACCGCTTCGGGAATACGACCGTGGCAGTTCGGATATTGTTTTATAAACTCGTCGCGCGCGGCTGTGAACTTACTTTTCAGGTTTGCTATGAACTCCTTTTCATCAGCCAAAGTACCAAGATGAAAGGCTTTCAGATATTCAATATACGCGTACATACAGCGCCTGAAACCGCCGCGCTCAGCTTCACTCTGGTAGGCGGAAAGATTGATAAGATCCACGTCGCCGTCCTTTATTTCGAGCGAGAAATAACGAGCCGTACCGCTTTCTCCGACATCGGGAGCGAACTCAGCTGTGATGATAGCGTTACCCTGTGGCGGTCGATTTTCCATAAGCGTAGAATCCGCGCGGAGCCTTCCCCTGCCCGTCCTGTCACCATAGGCTCTCATGACCGACTGAGCTGTAGATGTTAGCTTCTTTTCCTCATCACGACCGCTCGGATGAAAGTCGTCGATACAGGTCAGCACATCCTTGAGAGTAAAAGCGTTATGAAGAATCGAATTCGCTGTATCCCGAAAGCTCAACGGCAAATCACTCGCAGTAAATTGACCGAAGAACGAAAGAAATAACGCTGCTAATGTACTTTTCCTGGTTCCCGTATGACCGACTAAAAACAGCACAAACTTAGGCTCACAACCCGCTCTTTTGAGGAACTCATTAAGCGGAGTAAGGAACGTAAAGGCAATAAGTGGATAGAGAATCTCCTTTTTGACAGGTGGGATCTCGTGCATCATAAAAACGTTTGCGATATCCTGCTCAGAAAAATTCTGCTCGGTTGAGTAGTGCTTCAATTTACCCGAAAGATCTACATCAAAGCGGCTGTCATTCGGCAGAAGATAATGCCAGTGGTTATCGATTTTCTTCCAGCCCGTAACTGTATAAATACACTTCTTATCCGCCGCAGGCGCGGTGAGCTGAATAGCATGGCGGACATTATCCTTAACGTTTTTGCCAACCTCCAAAACGCATTCAACTCCCCATTTGTCGAGTAGCCAATTAAACGATCCGAGTTCTGAGCCGTTGATTTCTATTTCGGGCAGCACTCTGCCGCCCGCGAGCTTTCCACCGAGGCGTAATCTTTTAGTTGTTTCCACGCCGTCATCGACGGTAATTTCGCTTAATAGGCGTGGCGTGAAGTTACAGAGCTTTTTGTCGTAATAGCCCTGCTTTGAGTTAATCTCCATACAGAGATTACCGTCTATTACCTTATACGGCTTAAAGTATAATAATTCATAATCAATATCGTCTATTTTAAACTCCTCCTTTTAAAAATTCTTTTCTAATTTCAAACAGAAAGGCTTTTGCAAAAGCTCCATTGGAATCTCACCACCGCGGGGATTTCCCGCAGCCGCCCTCATTGCCTGCGACGCTTCTAACGCTCGGACTGTGACTGGACGGAAGTATCATTGTCCTCTCTGCAGGTCGTGGCTTTCCTTAGGTTTGCCTCCTGCGGTCGAAGTCTTGAAGGCTCATTTGAGCGTCCGCTTCTGTAGCTCGCTGGCAGAGAGAATGTTTCCTGTTTGCTGTATTCAATTGTCAAGGTTCATTGAAGGGAGTTTCACTTACTACACTCAAAACGTATAAACCCGATCCTGTTTTTGGGGACCATAACTTTTTCAGCAAATCGTCCAAAAACTAAATGCTGGTTTTGTAGAAATTGCTATTCGAAAATAACTCCCTTCACCTACCGCCATAAAACAAGGGGTTTGAGGGGTCAATTTTAGAAGCTGTAACTATATTTCAGCGAAACGTCCAAAAACTAAATGCTGATTTTGTGTAAATTGCTATTCGAAAATAACACCCTTCACCTACCGCCATAAAACAAGGGGGTTGAGAAGTCATTTTCAGAAAATGTAACTTTTTTCAGCAAAACATCCAAAAACTAAGTGCTGGCTTTGTATAAATTGCTATTCAAAAATAACCCCTTTCACCTACTGCACTCAAAAAGGGTATTTGAGGGGTCATTCTCAGAAACTGTAATCATTTTTCGGCGTTTTCACCAACTGAGACTGTTTAGTTTTATTCAAAATGACAATTGTATAATGACAAACAAAAAGACCCGCGACTATTAAAAGCCACAGGTCGTATTCATTGTTTTCACCGTAGCAGATTTTAATAAGCTATCTTCAAAAACTTCTGCTGCAACACATACAAAAGCGCAAGCGCGAAATCCTTTCAAACAGATTCCACGCCTGCGTTTTAT
>Ga0326513_10003557_pt1 | contig 11275 bp, 7 predicted proteins | sample 2_2465_0518_D_FD_203654 | JGI IMG/M metagenome (GOLD analysis project Ga0326513, IMG submission 203654) | Bovine rumen microbial communities from UC Davis, California, United States - 2_2465_0518 | ecosystem: Host-associated > Mammals > Digestive system > Stomach > Rumen | place: USA: California... | reverse complement strand
TGCTTGTTTTCTTTTTGCAACACTAAGATAAGTGAAAATTCTGACATGGCAAAATCCTGGGCAACTTTTTGTTGCTCAGGAACTTATAAATAAAGTTAAATTATAGTGTTGCGGAATTAAGGTTCAATAATAATATAATTAAATAAATTATATTATTATTGAGAAGAAGAGCCAGTTTGAAGGGGTGTCTGTCTGAAAAGGTGTAATGGTGTATTAGTGTACAATTTGAACCGAATTTAATTGAAAAGTATACCATTACACCAATACACCATTTTTCACACACACCATATCCCTCCGTCCCCTCACTTTTTACTTCAATAATAATATAATTAAATAAATTATATTATTATTGAGAAGAAGAGCCAGTCAGTGAGGGTGTCTGTCTGAAAAGGTGTAATGGTGTATTGGTGTATTTTGTAAACAAATGTTAACCGCAATTTACGCAGAAAAGCGCGTAACAAATTGGCTTACTGATTAATAACGAATATTTCAAATTGTTTAACGCAAAAGAAGCAGGCAAAATTTTTGTATAGAAGAAAAAGCGTTGTAACTTTGCAGTCAGAAAGGCCCGCCCAGTCCCTCCCCAAGAGAGGGTTCCTCCCCCTCACCCCCTCATGGGGGAGTAGATACACTAACTTGCGCAGGCAAGGTTCGTTTCACCTCCGTTCCCTACAGCCCCCTCCAACTGACACATACTCCGATGTTATCAACATCGGACTTCCCCCGAGCGAGGGGGAGGGATTTAAGATAGTTCTGCAGGCTATTGAGCAATCAGGGGAAAGAGGCAATCAATATATATTCAAACTTCGACAAACATCATCTTCAACACTTGCGAAGCCTGTTGAGCTTTACGAAAAGTTAAAAACCGAGAAATTAGGCATAGCAAAAATGGAAACACCTCCACGAATGATAAAAAGGGGTGTCCGTTTCAGCCCCCCCTTGAAGGAGAAATTCATAAGGGTATGAACGAATCTGTCAACTTTCTCATGGCAGGAATTGCCTGGAAGGCAACACTATGAGTAACCGAGGTGCATACTTGACGAAGGAGAGAATGCCCTCGGATAGAAAACTCCATACCTTTAATCAGCCTGGAAGGCTGTACCTGATTGGCTTTCATGCGTAATGTACTGCCTTCCAGGCAGAGGAGAAATTTCTGGGTTAATCCCCGCACATTCTCGTTCCACTCGTATGTACGGGGTTACTGATAGTACTGTCTTCCAGACAGTTCTCCAGTTTATGACTACGTAGAAGAGCAATGACAAGCTTGCTTAATCATTGCCTTGGCGAGAAATGGTAGAATTATCATTCAAAAGTTTTCGTCATCAGTATGCAAGTTCCCCTTATAGCGGGGTGATTTTGAATACCTTTTACAGCAAACCGTTCATGTTGTCTATGATCTGCCCATCGTAGAGGTTGATGATACGGTTAGCGTATGTGGCATCGTGCTGTGAGTGTGTTACCATGATGATGGTGGTGCCCTCGGCATTTAGCTGGCTGAGCATTTCCATAACCTCAAGTCCGTTCTTTGAGTCGAGGTTTCCCGTAGGCTCGTCGGCAAGGATTATCTTCGGATTGCTAATAACGGCACGGGCTATTGCCACACGTTGCTGCTGTCCGCCAGATAGCTGGCTGGGGTAGTGCTTGCCACGTTGCGACATATTCATTCTGCGAAGAACCTCAAGCACACGCTCCTTACGCTCCTTGGCTGGCACACCCATATAGAGCAGAGGCAGTTCCACGTTCTCGTTCACGTTAAGTTCGTCGATAAGGTTGAAACTCTGGAACACGAAACCTATAACGCCTTTGCGTATGTCCGTTCGCTCGTTCTCGGTTAGTGTACTAACATCCTTGCCGTTCAGAAGGTATGTGCCTTCGGTAGGTGTGTCGATAAGTCCCATGATGTTGAGGAGAGTGGATTTTCCGCAACCTGACGGTCCCATTATGGCAACAAACTCGCCTTCTTTAATCTCAAGGCTAACGCCGTTGAGGGATGTTGTCTGTACTTCTTCTGTACTGAATATCTTTGTTATGTTATCTAATTTAATCATAGTGAAAAATGAAGCCCCCTCCGTCTCCCCGAGGGGAGGGCTTTTTATATAGTATTATTGTATCTAAAGGCTCCCTCCCTCGGGAGGGCTGGGGAGGGGCCCCTTTTCTATTCTTTCTTAATTAATAACGCTGGGTTGATATGTGATATTTTATATATCTTCTGCCATACGGTGAGGAGAGTGACCAATGCAATGACTAGAATTGCAAGGCAATAGAGACCACCAAATACGGAGATAATCTCCAATGTTTCATTAGTTGAAGTTGCACTTATGATTGCTATGCATACTAAGACTGGTAAAAACAGACCTATGCAGAATGAAATCTTAAGAGTCTTGACATAGTAACGGCTGAACATCTTTACTATATCCCATGTCTTCGCACCATTAACCTTGCGTATTGCCACTTCCTTTTGTCTGCCTCGTGTCTCAAGTGCTATGGAAGAATAGACCGTGATGATGATGCAGAGCAGGCTTATTACCAAGAAGACGGTACATACTTTTATGCCTGTAACTATGTTCTTGTGAGTCTTGAAGAAGCCATCATATATTGTCTCGAAATCTGCGTGTCGAGTCTCGTATGATTTCTTGCAGATCTCTGCCAAGTCTGTCCTGTACTCTTCTGCTTTGCCTTCCTTAGTTGATATTATGAAGTAGAAATATGGATCTCGTTGGTTTTTGATAGAACATTCTTGCTCATATTTGTCGAAATCTCTTATAATATAGTAAGCATGTTCTAAAGTCGGGTAGAATGGCAATGGTCTGGAGTAGCCAAGATGGATGTAATAGCAACTATCGATAAGCATTTCTTCTTTTGTTGGCCTTTTGTAGTTCAACTTGAGAACCTTCATCAGACTATCTATTTCTTCCGCTTTTGCATAGACAGGAATACCTTCTATTTTGTCTTCATACTTCTGTTGAGGCATGTATGTTGGCGACTGTTGAAGCTCCATGTTGAAGATGGATGCAAGTTCTGCATCAAATACATATGAAATATATAGTGCAGTACTGTCATGGGTGGCCTGAGCCTTGAATTTAGGGGTTATAGGTGCGTGGTCGTCCAATCTGTTTAATCTTGCCACTTTTTCAACTGCTGGATGAGAAGTCCATAGAGTATCAGCCTCTTGATGTGAATAGACAGAAAATGTTCTTTTGCAATTATCAATATCGGCATTGGGGTTAAACAGGTATATGGTTCCTATGCTTGCAATATATGTACCAATAATGGTGAAAAACAGGCCGGAAGCAAATGTGTATTGAACTATTTGCATCAAACTGTTCCATATTGATTTGTTGGAACTACTAATGCTGATGTATGAGTTTGGAGTTGCCTTGATGACATTCCTGACTCTAAACCATGCAATCAAAACAGATATGAAGAATGTGATGATTGTAAGGACGATGATATAACCAGGGAATGATGTTTCCAATTCTGTAGGCCAGCCATCTTTGTATATAATAAAGTGGAAGAGGTAATTTGAAAACAAGGAATCAAGCAGAATTGCAGCTATCAGGGTTATGGAGAAGATGATTCCGAGTTCTGAGCATAGTAGGGCGAATAATTGCTTTGACTTGGCACCATTGCAACGTCGAATGACGATCTCACGACTACGGATCTCAAACAACTGGAACTGCATCTTCAGATAACCAGAAAGACCGATTATCAGTATGCTTGATCCTAATAGTGGTAATATTATAATTAAGAGTATGCCTATCAATATTTGACGGGCTGATTTTTGTTTGTAATAATACACATGCACTTCGTATTCTGGGAATATCTTCTTGGCACTTTCTCTGAAATTGTCAATTTCCGAGCGGTCGTTAAGCGTGACATATAAGTGATATTCGTATGTGCGGAAGTCTGTCTGCGTACTCAATATTTTATAGGAATCATCCTTGAAATCGGTAACTACATAGACCGCATTTTTGAAATGATGGCCAGATGTCTTTACGATGTCGTTGGCTTTTATGCCTTTGCCATAGTCAAAATCAAATTCCAGAGGCTTGGCATCGGGACCAAACTGTTCTGCTATGTTCGATTCGTCTATGAGTATGTCTCCGTTCTTCAGGTCTTCGAGCTTCTTGCCTGTGGTTGACTCGTAGTTGTGCTTTCTTAGCCAACTCTTGTTTACGGCTTTTATCCCGAATTCATAACTGTATTCTATGTTACCATTTTTGTCCTTGCTTTCAAAAACTCGGTAGCCAGACGCATAGCAAAAAGGAATTTCCTTTACGCATGATAGCTTCTGCAACTGTTTGAGTCCGTCAAACGTGATGTCTTTGATTTCATTGTTTTCGTGGATTGTCAATTCCACTTCATTGCCAAATTGTTTTGTAAATTCAGAAATGATTCTTTCATTGACTAAATGTAGCGTGAATGCAAAACATATAATACCCACCGAGAGGCATAGCACAGAAATCGTGTTCTGCACTTTATATTTCAGGATGTTTCGCCATGCAGCTTTGAGGTTATGGATAATTAGCATAGTTGTTTTCGGCCTCTTCGTTCCCCAATTCTATGGAGGTCGGTGGGCTTGTCACCGTTTTAATGGGTTTGTAGAATTGATGTGCGCACCATCGTTGAACTATCGAGTGCAAAGGTAATATAATTATGGAATAAGACAATGGCTTTTTTGCGTGGAAAATGCAGTTTGTATGATATTCATACATTTGGCTGTATGAATTTTTTACACTTTTACTTTCCTCAGAATGATTTGAATGTTTTTTTTGCTGTTTCTGTTTGTTTTCGGCTGAAAAAATGCTACCTTTGCAGTCATGAGTGAAAACAAGAATACAATACTGATAGTGGATGACAATATAGCCATCCTTACGGCTTTGAAGATATGCCTTAACGGAGTGTTTGAACGTATCATCACCCTTTCTACACCTGAGAATATCCTTACTACTCTTCAGCAGGAGCATGTGGATGTGGTGTTGCTCGACATGAATTTCACTCTTGGCGTTAATTCTGGTCAAGAGGGCTTGATGTGGCTTCGCACCATAAAGAAACTGCATCCCGATGTGCCTGTCGTGCTTGTAACGGCATACGCAGACGTGAAACTTGCAGTTCGAGGCTTGAAGACTGGTGCCGAGGATTTTGTCACAAAGCCTTGGGATAATGACGAACTGATACGTGTCCTGAAAGATGCCATTAACAAGAGTGAGGCGGTTGTGCCTCTCGAACAACTGGAGACGGAGCATGTGCGTAAGGTGGTGGATAAGTGTCATGGTAATATAAGTAAGGCTGCGGAACTGCTTGGAATAACAAGGCAGACGTTGTATAATAAGGTTCGCCCCTCTAAATCCCCATTAAAGGGTGGACTTGAGTAGTTTGTGTTGATGGATATGGATATTTGGATAATACTATCTATAATTATCCCCCTCGGGGGAATGGGGGGTATTTGGTACCGCCACCAATGCCTGCTTCGCGATAGGGCTCATTTGATGCGTGAGGCTGTGAGGAATCATGAGTTCACGTTCTCGTTGCCAACCAAGGGATTGTTCTTTGGAGAAAGGGCTTTGCAAGAGGCCCTTAATGATATCGGACAGGATGTAAACAAACTTGTGGCACAGAATGAGGTGGAATCGTGGCAGAGGTTGACGCGAGTGCTGACGCATGAGATTATGAATGCCACCACGCCTATACAGAGCATCAGTCAGGCCTATCTCAGTAATCCGAAGATAAAGGGCACGTTGTATGAGGAGGGTATTCGCGCTATCTATGAGACGAGCACAGGACTTGCCAGTTTCGTGGATAGCTATCGCAAGCTCACGCAGTTGCAGAAGCCTGTCCTTGCGGATATCGCGCTTGGTGCTTTCATCTCGTCCATAAAGTCACTCTATCCTGATTTGGAATGGAAGGTGAGTATGCCGGCTTTCACAACTATATGTGCTGATGAGAATATGCTTCGTCAGGTTTTCATCAATCTCGTGAAGAATGCAGTTGAGGCTGGGGCAAAGATGATTGATATACGACCCTCTAAATCTCCATTAAAGGGTGACTTGGATGGCGATAGGAAGGGGAATTTAGCGGGGCTCTCTATCAGCAACGATGGCGCTCCTATTCCCCCAGATGTAAGACGAGAGATATTCGTGCCTTTCTTCACAACAAAGCGTTCTGGTTCTGGTATAGGTTTGTCATTGTCGCGCCAGATGTTGATGATGCAGGGCATGAACATTGAGCTTGCCGATACCCCTGTAAGTGGATGCCACGTTACGTTTATTGTATCTTATTCTTAATTCGCAGACAGGCTTCGACATGCATAATCCAATGGCGTGAGAAGGGCATTTGGATAAGTCCGCGAATGTCCTTGTTGCACCAATAGTCGATCAGCCAGATAGCGTTCTCGTCTTCGCTTACAACATTAAGTGACTTGAGTTCTTCTTGCCTCACATCGTTGATTTTCCTCTTCAAATCCTCGAAAGTCAAGCCTCTGACAATGCTTTCCGTACTCGTCTTTACGTCGGAAATATAGGAATAGAGTTCTTTCAAATCCAGCTGTTTGGAGAATTCTGCAATCTGTTCTCTTACCAGTTCGTTACCAGTCGTGATTATCGGAGCACCGATTCTCTTCTGATAATCTTTCTCGAAGAAAACCTGCGTGTCTCCTTTTATCAGCGTGTGAGCAACAATGTCTTCTATGCGGAAGATATGCCATAGGGAATATGCTATTGTCTTGCTGTGATAGCCGTCTGCTCCCATAAACGGAATGGCATCGAAATCGTCTCTGGATAGTTCTTCGTGAAAACACATTATCGTATCCATCAGATTCTTTCGAAGTTCAAACAAAGAGGAAAGTCCGGTTTCGTAGGTGGCTTCCTTCTTTATCTGACTCTGTATCGCCTTGTTTAATTCAGACCATTCTTTGTTCATTGAGTGGTTAGAGGTTAGAGGTTAGGGTTTTGAGTTTAGAGGTTAGGGTTAGAGGTTGGATGTGAGTTTCGCTATGTTCACGTCCTCGCCTACGAGCCAGAGTATGTCGTCACGCTTGAAGGTGTAGTATGGTGACACGTTGCTGAGGCTTTCCTCGCCCGACTCTAGACCTACTACCATGCAGTTGTATTTGTCGCGTATGCCACTCTCCATGAGGGTTTTACCGAGGAAACGGCTATTGCTGCCGATTATGATGCGCTCAAGTTTCATCTCGCGGTGCTCTATGTCATAGTCTTCAGGATAGGTCTCTTTCTGGAGCGTGGAGTCGAGATTGGAGAGGTGCTCGTCGTCGCCGATGACGCTGAGACGGTCGCCCGGAAATACCGTGTCGTTGGCAGAAGGGATGTTGATTCGCCTTGAGCCGCGGAGTATGCTTGCCACGTTGATGCCGAAACGCTGGTTGAGTTGCAGTTGCCGTAGCGTCTGTCCTGCCCAGAGACTGTCGTCGGGCACGGTGACTTCGGAGATATGCAGGTCATGGTTGAGCATGCGTTCCTCGAAGAGAGGACGACGCTTGCCCGCTGCCTGTTCGGCTATGTCGCGAGAACGCAGATTCTGCATGAACATTCGTTCCATGCGTATGCTACTGCGTTTCAGGGTGCGTGACATTACCATTATGATGATGGCGATGAGGGCAACGCAGAGCAAAAGGGCAGTGGAGAAGTTGGTCATGTTCTTGAATACATAGAACACGAAACTCATGGCGATGACGATGCGTGCCAGTATCGTTGAGATAAGGGGCAGACGGTTGTGGTTGCTCTCAAGCCACAGAGCCTTGAACTCCTCGCTGTTGTTCTTCTTCACTATCATGGCGCGGAGGAATGGGGAGATGAGGAGCACGGTGAGGATGCTGCATACTACGGCTGTCCATTCGCCCGGTATGAGGCTACGGCTGAACGGCAGGAACAGGTTCTCCATCAATGCTATGGCTGCTATGCAGAGTATTCCGTAAACGGCTGTGTTGAAGCCCATGGAGCGGAGCAGCGAGCGCCAGTTGGTCTTGGTGGAGAGTGATGACGGCATCTTCATTGATGCGCGGTTGATGCGTTGCACCCATACATCAGGAAGTCGGGTCTCAAGGATGTGGTATGCAGGTACGGCTCCGCGTATCATATAAGGTGTGAGGAATGTTGTGATAACCGATACAGCCACCACGACAGGGTAGAGGAAGTCGCCTATGACACCGAGGGAGAGTCCGAGAGAGGCGATGATGAATGCGAACTCACCTATCTGTGCCATGGAGAATCCGCATCGCAGGGCTTGTTTCAGAGGCTGTCCGGAGAGCAGATATCCGAAAGAGCCGAGGGTGCTCTGGCCAATGAGAATGGCAAGCGTGATGACGATGATAGGCAGGGCGTAGTCGATGAGAATCTGCGGCTGTACAAGCATACCCACAGAGACGAAGAAAACGGCTCCGAAGAGGTTTTTCACAGGCTCTACCACCTTTATTATCTTATCAGCCTCGACAGTCTCGGCAAGGATGCTGCCCATGATGAATGCTCCGAAGGCACTTGAGAATCCCACCTGAGTGCTTATGACAGCCATCAGACAGCATAAGCCGAGCGACACGATGAGAAGTGTTTCGGAGTTCATCAGCTTGCGCACGCTTCGCAGGAATATTGGTATTACGAAGATACCCACCACGAGCCATACGGTGAGGAAGAAGGCGATGCGGAGTATCGAGTTCACCATCTGGCTACCGTCGGGCGAGTTGCCGCTTGCCACCGCACTCAGCATCACCATCATGACGATGGCGAGGATGTCTTCGAGTATGAGTACGCTCATCACTAAGCCTGCGAATTTCTGCTGGCGAAGTCCGAGGTCGTCGAATGCCTTGTATATGATTGTTGTTGACGACATGGCGAGCATACCGCCGAGGAATATGCAGTTTATCTGGCTCCAAGAGAACAGTTTTCCCACGCAGATGCCCATGAGCATCATGGAGAAGACGATGGTGAGGGCGGCTATGATGGGCGCACTTCCCATCTTGAGAATCTTCTTGAAGGAGAAATCGAGACCGAGGGAGAAAAGCAGGAACATCACGCCGATGTCAGCCCACGATTGTATGTTCTCCTTATCCACCGCAAGGGGTAGCAGCGGCATGTGGGGAGATACGAGGAAGCCTGCCATTATGTAACCGAGTACAAGCGGCTGCTTCAGTTTCTTGAACAACAGGGTGACGATGCCAGCCACGATGAGGATGACGGCAAGGTCCTGAACTAATGATGGGATTTCGGACATAAGAGTAAAAAAGACCACAACAGCCCCTCACCCGCCCTGCGGGCACCCTCTCCCCAAGGGGCGAGGGGGAAGTTACACTTGAATGCTGTGGGATGCTGTTGCTTTTAACTTTTCAATTTTTAAATTTTACTTGTAGGGTTTTGCCCATGATTGGAAATACTAACTTTTCTCCTCGCCCCTTGGGGAGAGGATGCCCGTAGGGCAGGTGAGGGGCTGTTGGTTAGTTTTGGCTTATCGCTAACTTTACCACTACCTCCATCGCCTTCTCCATCACCTGCACGGAGATGAATTCGTAAGGACCGTGGAAGTTGACGCCACCTGCGAAGATGTTAGGGCATGGCAGTCCCATGAATGAGAGCTGGGCACCGTCGGTACCGCCGCGGATAGGCATTACCTTCGGCTTAACGCCTACCTCTTCCATAGCCTTGAGCACGTTGTTGATGATGTGCATCTGAGGGTCGATCTTCTCCTTCATGTTATAATACTGGTCGGTTACTATGACCTCGCAGATGTTGGAGCCGTAACGCTCGTTTATTATCTCGCCACACTTGCACATAAAGGCTTTACGCTCCTCGAAGATCTTGCGGTCATGGTCGCGTATGATATATGACAGACGAGCCTTCTCCACGTTGCCCTCCATGCCTGTGAGGTGGTAGAAACCTTCGTAGCCTTCGGTTGTCTCAGGAGTCTCGGAAGAAGGAATAAGGGCAGCGAATTCAGCTGCTATGCGTGCTGCGTTGAGCATCTTATCCTTGGCATATCCGGGATGAACGCTTGTGCCTGTGATGTTGATCTTTGCAGCAGCGGCGTTGAAGTTCTCGTATTCAAGTTCGCCTATGTCACCGCCATCCATTGTGTAAGCCCATTCACAGCCGAACTTCTCCACGTTGAAGTGATGCGCACCCATGCCTATCTCCTCGTCGGGATTGAAAGCGATGCGTATGTCGCCATGCTCAATTTCCGGATGCTGCTTGAGATAAACCATAGCCTGAACGATTTCGGCTATACCGGCCTTGTCGTCAGCACCGAGTAGGGTAGTGCCGTCGGTTATGATAAGGTCCTCGCCTATGTGCTCAAGGAGTTCCGGGAATTTCTCAGGTGACAGTTCCATGCCCTCTACTCTTCCCTGCGTGATGACCTTGCCATCGTAAGACTTAACAATCTGTGCCTTGATGTTTGCGCCTGAACAGTCGGGTGATGTATCGTAGTGGGCAATGAAACCGATAGTCGGTACCTGCTTGGAGGTGTTGCCCTTGAGGGTGGCGTAGATATATCCCATATCGTCCATTTCCACATCTGAGAGCCCCTCTGCAATGAGCTCGTCTCTTAGGAATCGGGCGAAGACAAGTTGCTTGGCAGTACTTGGTACGGTACTGCTATCTTCACATGACTGCGTGTCAAACTGAGTGTATCTGATGAATCGTTCGGTGATAGTCATAAGATTAAAAGCCTAACCAAGCCTTCCCAAAGGGAAGGATGTTTGATAGTATTATTGTTGAATTTATAAGAATAACTCGACAAAGTTAATAATTTTTATCCACAAAACCAAAAATAAACGTAATAAACCATATATTTTTCAGAAAATAGAACATTTCTCAAAAATTATCGTTATCTTTGTAAGCAATATTTAATTCGGCTAACCCATTTAAGGAAGAATACTATAATACATCCTTCCCTTTGGGAAGGCTTGGTTAGGCTTTAATTAGGCTTTATGATAATAGGAATTGGTGAGACTATTCTCGATATAATATTCAAAAACGACCAGCCGGTGGCAGCCGTGCCGGGTGGCAGTACTTTCAATGCGCTGATATCATTGGGCAGGGTGTTAGGTGGAAATCCTCCTGTACTCTTTGTTACCGAAGTGGGCAATGACCATGTCGGTGATATCATCGTAAACTTCCTTGCTGACAATGGCGTGTCGGCAGAGTATGTGAATCGCAGGGAGAACAGCAAGTCGCATATATCACTTGCTTTCCTTGATGAACACAACGATGCGCAGTATCAGTTCTATAAGGATCATGCCAATGTGTCGATAGAGAATAAGTTCCCTGAGGTG